>Ga0209061_1000095_pt1 | contig 297895 bp, 291 predicted proteins | sample Coa_R1_10_FD_187157 | JGI IMG/M metagenome (GOLD analysis project Ga0209061, IMG submission 187157) | Surface soil microbial communities from Centralia Pennsylvania, which are recovering from an underground coalmine fire - Coalmine... | ecosystem: Environmental > Terrestrial > Soil >... | reverse complement strand
GGGGGCCCCACACAGTGGGGGGCGCGCAGGCTGGGCCGGAGTGCCTTTGAAATGAACATCGATGAACTTTTGCTGATCGTGGCGCTCGCGGCGTACATCACCGGGACGATCGTCTTCATCGGCTACTTCCTCTCCCGCAGCAGCCTGATGCGCTCGATCGGGATCCCGCTTGCGGCGATCGGCTGCGCGGCGCAGTTCGGCGAGCTCGGCGCGCGCTGGGTCATCTCCGGGATCTGGCCGCTGACGAACCTCTACGGTTCGCTCTCGCTCTTCTCGGCGATGGGTGTCCTGATTTTCCTCGCGTTCGCGCTCAAATACGATCTGTGGTTTACCGGCGGCTTCGTTTTGCTGATCGCCGCGATCGCGCTCGGATATGCGACGACCTGGAACGAGGGCTACATGCCGCCGGTCCCGGCGCTGCAGTCCTACTGGATCAAGATCCATGTCCCGCTCGTGATCAGCTCGTACGCGTCCTTCATGGTCGCCTTCGTCGTCGGCGTTCTCTATTTGCTCAAATATTGGTTCGAGCACTATCTCGGCCACAAGAAGACGGTCGCCGCCGCGATGACGAGTGCCGGTGCGGTAAACGTCCCCGTCAGCGAGTACAGCGCCGACGTCGCTCTGAGCGACGTCCAGGTCGTCGGCCTTCGCGACGATACCCCGAACATCAGCGCGGCGGCGGCGCGCGGCGATTTCTGGGGGATGTGGCTGGCGACGCTCCCGTCGCTTGCCAAGCTCGATATCATGGCGTACCGCATCATCGCGGTCGGCCTACCGTTGTTGACGCTCGGGATCATCACCGGTGCCTGGTGGGCGAAAGAAGCATGGGGCGCCTATTGGCAGTGGGATCCGAAGGAGACCGCCGCCCTCGTCTCGTGGATCGTCTATGCCTCATACATGCATTTGCACACGCGCAATCGCTGGCGCGGCTATCGTTGCGCCTGGGTGAACGTGATCGGGTTCGCGACGATCATCTTCTGCTATCTCGGCGTCAACATCTGGATCAGCGGCTTGCACTCGTATAAGGTGTAACGGCGCCGGCGCGGCCGGCCCAGGGCAGCTTTCGGCGAAGATCGCATGGGCGACGTCAGGACGTCCCTGGCAAATCGCCGTTTCACGGCGTATCTGCTCACGGCCGCGCTCGCCGACATCGGGTACTGGATCGCATACGTCGCACAAGGCTGGCTCGTCCTCAAGCTGACGAACTCACCGTTCTGGCTCGGGATGGTGGGAGCCGCATCGAACGTCCCGTTCCTGGTCTTCTCGCTCCCGGGCGGCGCACTCGCGGACCGCTTCAATCGCAGCGCCCTCGTCGCGCTTGCGAGCGCCGCGATCTCGCTCGTCGCGCTGGTCCTGGCCGTCCTCGCCCAGCGAGGCGCGATCACGATCGGCCTGCTCGTCGCGTTGACGTTCCTCCTCGGTACGCTCTTCGCCCTCAGTGCGCCGATCGATCGCGCCTGGATGTACGACCTCGTCGAGGGGCGAGGCATCGGGACCGCGACCGCACTCTCGTCACTCGAATGGAGCGTCGCGCGAACCCTGGGTCCCGCCCTCGGCGGCGTCGCGACCGCGACCATCGGGGTGGCGGCGGGCTACGCCGCGCTCGGCGCCCTGGCGCTCCCGCTGATGCTGCTCGCGCTCGCCCTGGCGAGGGTCGAACGGACGCGGCACTCGCCCTGCATCTCCCCGGGCGAACCGCTCGCACCGAAGGCGGCCGATGAACGGCGGATCGTGGCGATGTCGCTCCTCGTCGCCGCCTTCACGGCCTCGGTGATCCCCTACATCTCGTTCCTCCCCGACATCGCACGCAACACGCTCCGGCTCGATGCACGGGGCTACGGGTTGCTCGCGGCCTGCGGCGGGATCGGCTCGATACTCGGTGCGATGATGATCAGCGCGCTCGGAGAGCTCGAGCACAAGGGCCGCCTCGTCCCGATGATCGTCACAGGGGGGGCCGTCCTCCTGGCACTCTTCACCATCCTGCGCGCCGTCCCGGCGGTCGCGCTCGTCCTCGTCCTGATGGGCGGGATCGATACCGCCGCCTGGACGCTCTCGAACACCTATGTCCAAGAGTGCGCGAGCGACGAGCGGCGCGGACGTGCGAATGCGATCATGTTGCTCGCCTTCGGGGGCGGGATTCCGATCGGGAACCTCGTCCTCGGGACGATCGCGGGACGCTACGGATCGCTGGTCGCGCTGCAGTTCTCGGCCGGGGTGGCGTGCGCGGCGGCGGCGCTCTTTTGGTTCGGCGCGCGCCAAGCGCGTGACGCCGCATAGGATCGCGCTACTGGAGGAGATGCCTGAGGAGTGCTGCTAATGTGGTCGAGTTTGGCTGCTTGCGCCCTTTATACTCACACCCAATAACGTTTTGAGAAGGCGGGAGAAACGACATTGGCCCACGCCAAGGCATATGAGGACCCGGGGACACCCGAAGAGCAAAGCCGTCGGCAGTTCATGGCGAACGCGACGATCGTCATCGGCAGCGTCATCGGACTGGTCATTGCGGCTCCGCTGGTAACCGGGTTGATCCCGTCGGCGGCGGTATTAGGCGGTGGGAAGAGCTGGTCGCCGCTCCAGGATCAGTCGAAGTTCGACGCGCTCACCCCGGAGAGCCCGCCGGCCCAAATCTACTTCTCCCGTACCGTGCGTGACGGCTACATGCCGCCGGCGGACGCCTCCGACTATGTCTGGGCCGTCAAGATGAACGACGCGCAGATCGCCAAGATGCGGGCGGACCGCCCGGATCTCTTCAATAACCCCGGCGGCGAAGTCGACTATCCCGTCGTGACGATGGGCTACGTGATCTTCAGCTCCGTCTGCCCGCATTTGGGATGCAAGTTCAACTGGCGGCCCGACCTCAACCGCTTCTTCTGTCCCTGCCATAACTCGGAGTACGCCCGCGACGGCGCGCACCTTGCGGGACCGGCGGCCCGCGGCCTCGATCCGCTTCCCTTGCGCGAGGTGAACGGACGAGCGGAGATCACTTGGATTCGCTATAAAGCGGCGATCCCCGATCGCATCATCATCTCGTACACGTAGTCCTTTTCGTCTAGGAGCACCTGATGCTGACTTGGCTCAACCAGCGCACCGGTATCGTCACGCAGATCAACGAGTTCCTCACCGAAGACGTCCCGGGCGGAGCCAGCTACTGGTACGTTTTCGGGAGCGCGACGCTGTTCACCATGATCCTGCAAATCATCACCGGGATCTGGTTGACGTTCTACTATTCGCCGTCGATCGCGACGGCCTGGGAATCGACGCTCTTCATCTACCAGAAAGTCTATCTGGGGCAGTTCATCATCAGCCTGCATTACTGGGGCGCGACCGCGATGATCGCGCTGCTCCTCATGCACCTGCTGCAAGTCCTGGTGTGGGGAGCGTACAAGAAGCCGCGTGAGCTGCAGTGGGTCGTCGGCGTCCTCCTCCTGCTCTGCACGCTCGTCCTGGGGCTGACCGGTTATCTGCTCCCATGGGATTTGAACGCCTTCTTCGCCTCCCAAGTCGCCATCAATATCGTCGGGACGGTCCCGGTCATCGGTCAGGCGCTCCAATACTTCTTGCAAGACGGCGTCAGTATGGGGACGCTGACGATCAACCGGTTCTTCGGCCTGCACGTCTGGCTCACGCCGGCGCTCCTCATTTTGCTCGTCGGCGCACACCTCTCGATCTTCCGCTGGAACGGCCCCGCCGGTCCGCCGCTCGACGATCCGCCGACGCTCAAGCCGGGGCGCTTTTGGCCCAACCAGATGTTCATGGATGCGGTCGCGTCGTTCGTGGTGTTCGCGATCATCGTCGCTTTGGCGATCGTCTCACCCGCACCGCTCGATGCAAAAGCCGATCCGAACAACACCGCCTTCGTCCCGTCGCCCGCGTGGTATTTCAACGCGCTCTACGCGCTCCTGGAGATCGTTCCCGAACAATACTCGCTCTTTGCGACGGTGATCGGTCCCGGAATCGCCGTTTTGGTGCTCTTGTTGTTGCCGTGGATCGATCGGAACCCCAGTCGGCAGTTTCGCCGGCGTCCCGTCGTTTTGAGCATAACGGCGCTCGCCGTCTTCGGCGCGGTCTTCATGAGCTTCTACGGTCAGCAGACGATCAATGCGAAAGCCGCGGCGGCGCACCAAGTCCCGCCGTCCGTCCCCGGCGGCGCGATGGCCAACGCGCTCGAACAGAGCGCGCCGAGCAGCTCCGCGGCACCCGGCGGCGGCGGAACGAATGCCGCAGCGATCGCGGCCGGACAGAAGATCTATACCGCCAGCTGCTCGAGCTGCCACGGCGCGGCGGGCGCCGGGGTCCCCGGCACCTTCCCGCCCTTGGCGCACAACCCCGCAGTGACGGCCGCCGATCCGAAAGAGATCATCCACATCGTCGCGTACGGACGATCGGGCCCGCTGCAAGTCAACGGGCAAACGTTCAACGGACAAATGCCGGCCTGGAGCGGGACCCTCTCCAACGCCGATATCGCAAACGTGATCACGTTCATCCGCAATTCATGGGGCAACAGCGCGAGCGCGGTCAGCGAAGCGCAGGTCGCGGCGGTCAAAAAGTAGCCGCCCCGGCGGCCTAATCCGCCGAACAGTTTCCCTCGTACAGAAAGAGACCGTCCCCCCCGGCGACGGCGATCAAGCGCCGCTTCCGACCGTTTGAGGGCGGCGGCATCCCGTCTTTCGGCGCCACATAAAAGACGCGCGCCCCGCTGCACAGCGCCCGGCGCGGATCCTGCGCGGGCGGGAGCATCTCGATGCGCGGTTCGGTGTAAAACAAAAGCGCGTTTCCGCCGGCGACGCCCTGGATCACGACGACATCGCCCAGCCGGCGCTCACGCGCGACGACGGCGGCAAGGCGCGGAATCGGTTTGAACGGTTCGACGTGCGGTTCGACGACGAGCGCGATCAGGAGCAAGGCGCCGACGGTCGCGCTCGCGAGGGCGAACGGCGCGCGGGCGGCCCATTGTGCGCGCAGCAGGAACAAAAGGGTGAGGAACGCGCCGCCGCCCATCAGGAGGCCGAGCAGGCGAAGATCGTCGGCGATCGCCGCGAGCGTAGCATCGAAGCGATGCTGCTGCGTGAAGACGATGACGGCGACGATCACCGCCGCCAGCGTGAGCGGGACGATCAAGCCGCTCACGATCGCCCAGGCGCGCTCCCGCCCGTAGCTCACCTGTTCGAACCAGAGTGCGACCAGAAGCGCAAGCGCCGGAATTTCCAGGGCGATGTAATTCGGGAGTTTCGTCTGCGCGAAGCTGAAGAACAGAAACGGAAGGACCGCCCACAAGATGCTCAACCGCAGGAGCGCCGCGTCACGGTCCAGCGCGGATCGTAGCGCGAAGACGAAAGCGGCCGGCAAGAAACCGATCCACGGAAAGAAGCCGAGGACGATCGCCGGGACGTAATACCACATCGGTCCACTCTGGCCTTCGATCGTCCCGAGGTAGCGTCCGAACGAATAATGCCCGATCAACTCCGCGACGCCGACCCCTCCGACGCGCAGCTGCAAGAGGACGAACCACGGTGCGAGGATCGCGACGAAGCAGACGACTCCCGCGAGCCACTCGCGGCGGGCCGGGAAAGTCAGGACCCGACCGTCGCGCGCTTCCCACATCACCCATCCGGTGATGACGAGGAACGGGACGGCTAGGGCGACCGGGCCCTTCGCCAGCACCCCGAAGGCCAAGGCGATCCAACCTGCGTACCACGAGGTCGTCCGCCTGCGCTCGAGCGAGAGCCGCCAATCTTCGGGCTGCAACGCTTCATAAAAGGCGAAGATCGCCGCCGCAACGCAAAGGTCGAGGAGCGCATCCATGATCGCGAGCCGGCCGACGATCACTTGCATGACGTTCGTCGAGAGGATCACGACCGCGTAGATCGCGGCCCGAATCCCGGCGGCTCGGCAGGCGGCATACCCGACGAGCGCGCCCATGAGGATCGTCGCGAGCGCCGCTGGAAGCCGCATCGCAAACGTCGTGACGCCGAAGAGCTTGGCGCAGAGCGCCGCCAGCCAGAAATAGAGCGGCGGCTGAACGAACCACGGCGTGCCGTTGAAGTGCATCACCACCGGATCGTGATAGAGGAGGACTTCGCGAGCGACTTCACCGTACGCCGTCTCGCTGTTGTCCCAAAGCGTACCGATGCCGAGCCCGGGCAGGGTGACGATCGTTGCGATCGCCGCACCCAGAAGCGCTGCGCGCTGCGGAGCCGTTCGCATGGATGAGGGGGGTTATCCCTCATAGGTAGCCCGCCCTATCCATTCGAAGACTGATCGTCCCGTGTATCCGATCATCCTCGACATGCGCAAGAAGCGCGCCGTCGTCATCGGCGGGGGCGCGGTTGCGGAGCGGAAGATCATCGGCCTGCTCGACGCGCAGGCCGATGTCGTCTGCGTCAGCCCGGAATCGAGCGCCGAGATCAAGCGGCTCGCTCGCGAGGGCCGGATCCGGCTCGAAGAGCGTCCGTATCGCAGGGGCGACCTCGACGGCGCGACGCTCGCGTTCGCGGCGACCGGCGACGCAGGGGTGAATCGGGAGGTCGTCGAGGAAGCGCGTGCTCGCGGCGTCCTGGTCAACGACGCATCGGCCGCCGAGCGCGGCGACTTCTCGACCCCGGCGACCGTCCGAGCGGGCTCGTTGCTGGTCACGATCGACACCGGCGGGCGCGCCCCGGCACTCGTCAAGCAAATCCGCGACGAGCTCGCGGAGCGGTTCGATGCGCGCTACGCGCGCGCCGTCGAGACGCTGGGCCGGATGCGCGACTACGTCCATGCCACGCTCGCTCCGCAGCGGCGCGCCGAAGTCTTGCGGCGGCTCGCGCGCCTGGACATCGACGTCCTCGCGAAACTCAACCCGGCGAGCTTGCAGCACGTCGTCGACGAGCTCGTCACGTCGCTCGATGCAGCGGTCGGGCAGGCCCCCTCGACCCTGGTCTGCGCATCGCGTGGGAGCAAGCTCGCGCTGACCCAGGCGCGGACCGTCATGGCGCGCCTGGCCGAGAAAGGGATCGCCTCGACGCTCGAGGTCGTCACGACGCACGGCGATCGCTTCGGCGAGCGGCCGATCGGGGAACTCGGGACCGAGAACGTCTTCGTCAAAGAGCTCGAGGTCGCGCTTCGCGAGCGGCGCGCCGACTACGCCGTCCATTCGTGCAAGGACCTCCCCGGGACGCTCCCGGACGATATGGAGATCGCCGCGATCACCGAGCGAGCCGATGCGCGAGACGCGTTTTGTTCGGAACGCTACCCGAGCTTCGAAGAGCTCCCGCCGGGAGCACGCGTCGGGACCTCGAGCCCGCGGCGCCGCGCCCAGCTCGCGCATCTGCGCCCCGATCTGCGCTATGACGACGTGCGGGGGAACGTCGATACCCGACTGAGGAAGCTGACCGCGGGCGACTACGATGCGATCATCGTAGCGATGGCAGGTCTGGAGCGTCTGGAGACGCGTGCCCGCTACACCGTCCCCTTCGATCCCGGCCGGATGACGCCGGCCGTCGGGCAGGGTGCACTCGCGATCGAGATGCGTGCCGACCACCCCCTCGTCGAGCGCGTCCACGAGATCCTGACCGACGAAGCGACCGAGCTCGCCGTCCTGGCCGAACGCGCCTTTCTCCGCGCGATGCGCGGCGGCTGCCGCGCGCCGCTGGGAGCCTACGGCTCGCGAGACGGCGCGATCCTGCGTTTGGTCGCGTGCGCCGCCTCCCACGACGGGACGCGGCTGTTGCGGGCGGAGCGGGTCGGCGTCGTCGACGATCGGGCGGAAGCCGAGAGACTGGGAGAGCTCGTCGCCGAGTCGCTGCTCGCCCAGGGCGCGGCGCAACTATTTACCGACCGCCCGCTCGCCGGCCGGCTCTTCCTCTTGCCGCGGACCCAGGACCGCTCGAGCCGAATCGCCGCCGCCCTGCGCGACGGAGGGGCCGAGGTCGTCGAGGCGACCGATAGCGCCGCCGCGATGCGCGGCTTGGGAGAGCGGGTCCCCGACGTCATCCTCTTCCCGTCCTCGGGATCGGTCGCGGCAATCGCCGAGTATCTGGGGACCTTGGCGTCCTCCCGTCCGCTCGTCGCCGCCATGGGGCCGGCCTCGGCGGCGGCCGCACAGGCCTGTGGATTCCCGCCCGACGTCGTCGCCGAACGACCCGACGTCGCGTCGCTGGTGCAGGCGGTGACGCGCTCCGTCCTCGAGCGAAGAGAGGAGCAGGTGAGGTGAACGACATCGCGGATGTGATCCGGCCGAAGATCGACACGACCGGGATCGTCGAGCGGCCGCGCCGCTTGCGGACCAGCCCGGCGATGCGCAGCCTCGTCCGTGAGTCCCGCATCAATCCCGACGGCTTCATCCAGCCGCTCTTCGTCGTCCCGGGTACGAGACTGCGCGAGCCGATCCCGAGCATGCCGGGCATCGAGCGCCTTTCGGTCGACGAGACGGTACGGGAGTGCCGCGAGCTTGCGCGCCTGGGCGTCCGAGCCGTGTTGCTCTTCGGGATACCGGAGAGCAAAGATGCGGCGGCGAGTTCGAACTACGATCCCAACGGGATCGTGCAGCGCGCCGCGCGCGAGATCAAAAACGCGCTCCCGGAGATGATCGTGGCGGCCGATTTGTGCAACTGCGAGTACACCGATCACGGGCATTGCGGGATCGTCGATCAAAGCGGGTATGTCGACAACGACCGCACGCTCGAGATCCTCGTCATGACCGCACTGACGTACGCGCGGGCCGGCGTCGATATCATCGCGCCGTCGGATATGATGGACGGTCGCGTCGGCGCGATCCGCCGCGCGCTCGACGCCGACGGGTACGTCCGCACGACGATCATGTCGTATGCAGCCAAGTACGCGTCGGCTTTTTACGGTCCGTTCCGTGAAGCCGCCGATTCGGCCCCGGCCTTCGGCGACCGCCGCACCTATCAAATGGATCCGGGTAACGCGCGGGAGGCGCTGCGCGAGGTCCGACTCGACGTCGATGAAGGGGCGGATATCGTGATGGTCAAGCCGGCGCTGGCGTACATGGACGTCATCCGGCGCGTGCGCGAGGCGGTCGATCGTCCGGTCGCGACGTACAACGTCAGCGGCGAGTATGCGATGGTCAAGGCGGCCGGCGAACGCGGCTGGATCGACGAAGCGCAAGTCGTCGATGAGATGCTCCTGGGCTTCGCCCGCGCCGGGGCGGATATCGTCATCACCTATTTCGCCAAGGACTACTTACGGCGTCATGGCGGCTGACGTGCGCCGGATCGGCGTCGCGATCCTCGCCGGCGGCGAAGCGACGAGGCTCCCCGGGAAGCTTGCGCTGCGCGTAGGCGACCTTCCGATGATCGTACGCGTCTTTCGCAACGTGAGCGACGGCCGTGAAACGTTCATCTCTTGTAAGGGAGCCTTCCCCCGGGAGATCGACGAACTGCTCCCCTGCCCGATGGTCGTCGACCATTGGCCGCTGCGTGGGCCGCTCTCGGGGATGCTGAGCACGTTCGCCAAGATGTCTTCGCCGCTCGTCTTCGCGGTCGCGGGAGACGCGCCGTTCGTAACGGGTGCGTTTATCGAGCGGCTTGCGCGCGAATGGAACGAAGGCGACGAGGCCCTCGTCCCGATCCACGCGACGGACGAGAAGGAAATCATGGAACCGCTCGCCGCGCTCTACGAGCGGCGCGCGTTCCTGCGCGAAGGTTTCGACGTCCTCTCGTCGGGCAAGGGTGCGTTACGCAGTGTGATCGAGCGATTGCGGGCGCGTACGATCCGGATCGACGATCCGCGCATCTTCACCAACGTCAACACCCCGGCGGACTACGAGCGTTTGCGGGCGGCGCTGCAAGGATGACCCTGGAGCGAAGTCTTTCGGCGTTCGAGCGCGCCAAGCGCGTGATCCCCGGGGGGGTCAATTCGCCGGTCCGCGCCTTCCGCGCGGTCGGCGGCTCGCCGATTTTCATAAAAAGCGCAAGCGGCTGCACGATCGTCGATCTCAACGAACGCACCTACGTCGACTACGTGATGTCCTGGGGTCCGCTGATCCTAGGACACGCCTATCCGCCCGTCGTCAAAGCGATACAAGCCGCCGCGGCGCGCGGTACTTCGTTCGGCACGCCGACCGAGCTCGAAAGCGAACTCGCCGAACTCGTCTGCGCGATGATTCCGTCGATCGAGAAAGTCCGCTTCGTCTCGAGCGGGACCGAGGCGACGATGAGCGCGTTACGCCTGGCGCGCGGCTTCACCAAACGTGACAAAGTCATCAAATTCGCCGGCTGCTACCACGGGCACGCCGACGCATTCCTGATCTCCGCCGGGAGCGGCGCGCTCACCAACGGCGTCCCGGATTCGCCGGGAGTCACCGCCGGGACCGCGCGCGATACGATCGTCGTCGACTACAACGACCTCGCCGCCGTCGAAGCGGCCTTCGCCGCAAATCCGGAACAAATCGCGGCGGTGATCGTCGAACCGTATGCCGCAAACATGGGGCTCGTCCTCCCCGTTCCCGGATTCTTGCAGGGCTTGCGGGATCTCACCACCCGGCACGGCGCCTTGCTGATTTTCGACGAAGTCGTCACCGCGTTTCGCGTCTCACCCGGCGGAGCACAAGAGCGTGAACGCGTCCTGCCCGATCTCACCACGCTCGGGAAGATCATCGGCGGGGGACTCCCCGTCGGGGCCTTCGGCGGTCGCGCCGACGTCATGGCCGCCCTCTCTCCTGAGGGGCCGGTCTACCAGGCCGGTACGCTCTCCGGAAACCCTCTGGCGATGGCGGCCGGGATCGCGACGTTGCGGACGCTATTGCGTGATCAGCCGTATCCGCAACTCGACCAGGTTTCGCAACGTTTGGTAGAAGGGCTCGAGCAAGTCTTCCGCAGCCATGAGATCCCACACACGACGGCTCGAGCAGGATCGCTGGTCGGATTCTTTTTCACCTCGGGGCCCGTGCAGGATCTGAAAGCCGCCAAAACGTCGGATACGCAGCTCTATGGACGCTTCTTTCACGCTATGCTCGACCGCGGGTTCTACTTCGCCCCGTCCCAGTTCGAAGCCGCGTTCCTCTCGACGGCCCATACCGCGACGGAGGTCGATCGGACGCTTGCCGCCGCCGACGACGCCCTCACCTCGCTGCGCTCTGCCCTGAGGACGTAACCGAATGCCGATCGTCTGCATCGGGCTCTCCCACCACACCGCCCCCGTCGAAGTGCGCGAACGTCACGCGTTTCCCCCGTCGAAGATGGGCGAAGCGCTTGTCGCATTACGCGATTACGAAGCCGTCCGGGAAGCATTGATGCTCTCGACCTGCAATCGGCTGGAGATCTACGCCGAGCTCGAAGATTACGAAGCGGGGATCATGCAGATCAAGCAATTTCTGCAGAACTTCCGGCACGGCGACGTCAGCGACATGGAATCGTACCTGTACACGCTCCTGGGGACGCAGGCCGTCGATCACCTCTTCCGCGTGAGTACCGGGCTCGATTCGATGTTGATCGGCGAAGCGGAGATCCTCGGGCAGGTCAAGGACGCGTACATTCAGGCACAAAAAGCCGGCTCGCTCGGGAAGATCCTGCACAATCTCTTCCGCGAAGCGCTGGCGGCCGGAAAGACGGCACGCTCGCATACCTGGATAGGTGAAGAGTCGGTGAGCGTCGTCTCGGCTGCGATCGATCTGGCGAAGGCCCGGCTCGGAACGCTCCGCGACAAGTCGGTCGTCATCCTCGGCGCGGGGAAGATGGGGACGTTGGCGGCGAAGCGACTCAAAGCCGAAGGCGTCGCCGAGATCGTCGTGCTCAACAGGACGTTCCAACGCGCACGCAACGTCGTCGACGATCTGGGAATCGGGCGCGCCGCCGAGCTTCCCGGGCTCGTCGGTGCATTGCAGGCCGCCGACATCGTGGTGACGTCGACCGGCGCGTCGCACTTCGTCGTCACACCGGCCGACATCGCCGAGGCGATGCGGGCTCGGCCGGAGCGACACATGTTCGTCGTCGACATCGCGGTCCCGCGTGACGTCGATCCAGACGCCGCCGCGATCCCCAATGTCGACCTGATCGATATCGATGCGCTCAAAGACGTCGTCGAGATCAGCCTCGAGCGCCGGCGGGAGGCGATCCCCCTCGTCGAAGAGATCATCTCGGCCCATGTGAGTCGCTTCGGCCAGTGGTATCAGGCGCGTGCCGCGGTCCCGGTGATCAGCTCCTTGACGCAGAAAGCCGAGGCGATCCGAGAAGCGGAGGTCCAACGGCTCTTCTCGCGCTGTCCGGATCTCACCGAGCGCGAGCGTATGCTGATCACGAACATGTCGCTCACGATCATCTCCCGGCTGCTCCACTCGGTCGTCACGAAGATTCGTGACAAAGCCGTCAACGATCAAGCCGAAGCGCTGACGCACGCGCAGATCATCGGCGAGCTCTTCGAGCTCCAACTGCGGCAGAACGAGCAGGGCGTCACCGAACACAACGTCCCGTGAGCGCGGCCAAGCCGGGCCGCGTCAGTCTCGTCGGTGCAGGTCCCGGCGATCCGGGGCTATTGACGCTGAAAGGCGCGCGCGCGATCGCCGCGGCCGACGTCATCGTGTACGACTACCTTGCGGCGGCGCCGATCGTCGCCCTCGCACCCCCCGACTGTGAGAAGGTCTATGCCGGGAAACGCGCCGGAGCGCATGCGCTCTCGCAGGAAGAGATCACGCAGCTCCTGATCCGGCTTGCGCGCGAGGGGAAGCGGGTCGTCCGTTTGAAAGGCGGCGACCCGTTCGTCTTCGGACGCGGCGGCGAAGAGGCCGACGCACTCGCCGCCGCGGGGATCGGTTTTGAAGTCATCCCGGGGATCACGTCGGCGATCGCCGCCCCCGCGTACGCCGGGATACCGCTGACTCATCGCGACTACACGACCTCGTTTACGGTGGCGACCGGACATGAAGATCCGACCAAGCCCGCTTCGACGCTCGACTACGCCCGGCTCGCCGATCCCCATCAGACGCTCGTCCTCCTCATGGCGATGGGGAATCTCGACGAGATCGTGACCAAGCTGCGGGAACACGGTCTCTCGGGCGATCGTCCGGTCGCCGTGATCCATGAAGGGACCAAACCGGGACAAAAGACGCTCGTCGCGACGCTCGAAACGATCGTCGCCGCCGTCGAATCCGCCGGGATCACGGCTCCCGCCGTCGTCGTCGTCGGCGACGTCGTCCGATTGCGTGAACGGATCCGCTGGTTCGATCGTAGCCCGCTGTTCGGTAAGCGGGTCCTCATCACCCGACCCGCCCATCAAGCAGCCGAGTTCGCGGCGCGATTGTGGGAGTGCGGAGCCGAACCGCTGATCGCCCCGATGATCGCGATCACTCCGCCCGACGACCCGGCGCGGACGGAGCGCGCCGTCGCCGAGATCCGCGACTACGATTGGGCCGTCTTTACCAGCCAAAACGGTGTCGACGCGTTTTTCCGCGTGCTCGCTCGGAGCGCTCGCGACGCGCGGGCGTTCGGCGATACGCGAGTCGCCGCGATCGGTCCCAAGACGGCGCTCACGCTCCGCCGCCACGGAGTCCGGCCCGAGTTCGTCCCGCTGCGCTTCATCAGCGAAGAAGTCGCACAGGGCCTCGTGGAACGAACGTCGGCCGGCGATCGCGTCTTGCTCTTCCGTGCGCAAGAAGCGCGCGACGTTCTGCCGGAGCGCTTGCGTGCCGCCGGGCGAAGGGTCGACGTCGTCGCCGCGTACAAGACGACGTTCGTCCGCCCAGCCGAGTTCGAGTCGCAACTCGAACGCGCCGAGATCGTCACTTTCACGAGCGCAAGCACCGTGCGCGGCTTCATCGCCGCACTCGGCGGGGATCTGCGGGGAGCCGCGGGGAAGACGATTGCATGCATCGGGCCGGTAACGGCCGAGGCGGCGCGCGAGGCGGGCCTCCCCGTCGATATCGTCGCCGACGAATTCACCGTCGACGGGTTGCTCGAGCGACTCGAGCGATCGACCGCGTAGTCTAGCCGTGCTCTCCTTTGCGATCGGCGGAGCATTCGCCGCCCTCGTCGCGGCCGCCGCGCTCCGCGTCCGTGCGCTCTCGCGAGACGGGGCGCTCGCCGCACTCGTCGTCGGGACGCTGACCTTCGGGATCGGCGGGCTGCAAGCAGCGGCGATCCTCCTTGGGTTCTTCCTCACCTCGGTCGCGCTGACGCGGGCCGGACGGGCGAAGAAACGCATGCTCGCCGATATTGCGAAGGGTGGTCCACGCGATGCGGTGCAGGTACTCGCCAACGGGGGGATCGCGACCGCTTGCCTCGTGATCGCGCTGCGCGACTCGCATCCCTGGAGCGTCGCCTTTGCCGGCGCCTACGCGGCGGCGACGGCCGATACGTGGGGGACGGAGATCGGGACGCTCGTCTCGACGCCGCCGCGCTCGTTGCTCGGTGGTCGGGCGATAGCCGCGGGATTGTCCGGCGGGGTCACCCCGGCGGGGACGGCGGCGGAAATCGCCGGCGCTTTTTGCATCGCGATCGTCGCAGCCGTGGTTGGACTAGCGATGGACCTACGTTCGTTCGTCGGGATCGCGCTCGGCGGGATCGTCGGCGCGTTCGCCGATTCTTTGCTCGGGGCGACCGTCCAAAGTCGTCGCTGGTGCCCTGCCTGTCAGCGGCCCTGCGAGAACGATCCGCACACCTGCGGTGCCGCGACCGAGCAGCGCGGCGGGATCGCTTGGCTCTCGAACGATCTCGTCAACCTCGCCGCCACGCTCACGGGCGCCGCCGTCGCCCGAGCTTTCGCCGGGTAACTGATCGAGGAACATGCAAGGACAAATCGATGTCGTCGAGCGGGGCGGGCGCCTGATCGTGATCACGATCGGGATTCTGTTGGCGACGCTCCTGCAGACGCTCGACATCTCGATCGTCAACGTCGCGCTCCCCATCATCCAGGGGAACCTCGGCGCAACGATCGACGAGGGCGCGTGGGTCGTGACCGGCTACATCATCTCAGCCGTCATCGTGATCCCCCTGACCCCGTGGCTGCAAACGCGTTTCGGTCGCCGCCAATACTACGCGACCGCGATCTTGGGCTTTACGGCCGCCTCCGCATTATGCGGGCTCTCGGAGTCGATCTCGTCGCTGATCTTCTGGCGCATCGTTCAAGGCGCATTCGGCGGGGGTTTGATCGCGACCGGACAGGCGACGCTGCGCGACACGTTCCCGCGCGAGCGGCTCGGCGCGAGCCAAGGGATCTTTGCGCTCGGCGCGATCGTCGGGCCCACCGTCGGTCCGACGCTCGGAGGATGGCTGACCGACAACTTCGCTTGGAACTATTGCTTCCTCATCAACATCCTCCCCGGTCTCTTCGCCGGGCTCGTGGTCCTGACGATGCTCCGAAACCCGACCAAGCCGCAAGCCGTCCCGCTCGATTGGCCCGGCCTCGCGTCCTTGGCGCTCGGATTGGGCTCGATGCAGTACGTCCTCGACGAAGGGCAGCGCAAAGATTGGTTTTCCGATACCTCGATCGTCGTCTTCAGTGTCCTCTCCGTGATCGGGCTCGTCGTCTTCGTCGGTTGGGAACTGTTCGCGACGCGACGACCCATCGTCGATCTACGCGCGTTTCGCTACCGCAGCCTATGGACCGGATCCGTCCTCGCCTTGACGATGGGCGCGAGTCTCTACGGTGCGATCGTCTTCTTGCCGCAGTACGTCCAATCGATCTTGGGGTATACGGCGACGTTGAGCGGGATGCTGATCTTCTGGCGCGCGCTCGTCACCGCCGTCTGCGTCATGGTCGTCGTCCGCATCGTCGGGAGCGGGAAGATCGATACGCGGGTCTTCCTCGGGATCGGCTTCATCCTGCTGGCGATCTCGAATTGGTGGCTGGGGGACGTGACGACGAGCGAGTCGCCGTTCTGGACGCTCGCGGTCCCGGTGATGTTCGCCGGCTTCGGACTCTCGCTGTTATGGATCCCGCTCTCGATCGCCGTCTTGGGCTCCGTCCCCGGCGAGGTCGCGCCGAAGGCTACGGCGTTCGTCAACCTGTCGGTGCAGCTCGGCGGCTCGATGTCGACCGCCGCACTGGTTACATTCCTTGCGCACCGCGAAGCGTTCCACCAAACCGTCCTCGCGGGGAACGCCAATCTCGGCAACGCCGCGGTCCACAGCATCGTGCAAGACCCCGGAGGCCTCCAGACGCTCTACCAGCTGATCGTGCAGCAGGCGAATACGCTGGCCTATGCCGACGCTTCGCACATCATCGGGATCTTAACGGCCTGCTGCGCGCCGCTCGTCCTCGTGATGGAGCGCGCACGGCGTCGCGCCGCTCCGGCCGTCAGCGTTGAGTAGCGGTCACCCCGTACTTCTTCTCGAGATAAGGGATGATGTCGTCGTCGTCGTCGAGGACGACGTCGCCGTCGACGAGGACGGGGATGCTCGTCTGCCCCGATACCTCGAGCACTTCCTTGCGCTCGGCATGTGAACGCGGTACGTTGACGGTCTTATAATCGAGCAGCAGGTCGGTGAGTTTCGCACGTACGCGCGCGCAATACGGGCACCACTCTGCTTGGTAGAGTACGATATCGGTCGGGCGTCCCAAGGTGAGCTCCTTAGCGACCTGAAGGCGCTTTCAGGCGGCTGATACCTGTGAAACTGGAACGATTTTCAGGGGTTGCGCGAACTCCTCCGACGTGCGCGCTCGCCGGCGACCTCGCATACGCGGCCTGCACCCGTCCGTCAGTCAAAGAATGGTCTTGCCCAGACCGGAAAGGATCAGCTCGACCGCCAGGATCGCGGTCCGGTTTTGGACGTCCAGGATCGGATTGATCTCGGTAAATTCGAGCGAGCCGAGGACGCCGGATTCGGCGAGGAGCTCCATCGTCAAGTGCGCTTCACGATAGGTCATCCCGCCCCGGACCGGCGTACCGACGCCCGGCGCTTCACTCGGATCGATCCCGTCCATGTCGAACGACAGGTGCAGGGAGCGTTCCCCGCCCGCCCCCGCGATCGCGATCGCCTCGTCGACGACGCGCTCGATCCCCATCCGGTCGATCTCGGACATCGTGAACGCGCGGACGCCGAGCTCGCGAATCGTCTTGCGTTCGCCGGGATCGACGTCGCGCAAGGCGAGCAAAACGATCCGCTCCGGCGAGACGCTCGCCTCTTCGAGCGCAAAGCTGAGCGGCATCCCGTGGACGTTCCCGGAAGGCGAGGTCAACGGCGTATTGATATCGCCGTGCGCGTCGATCCAGATCAGGCCCGGCTGTCTTCCGCGTCCGCGGCGGATTCCCGCGAGCGATCCCATCGCGATCGAATGATCGCCGCCGATGATGAGGGGGAAACCTCCGTCGACGACGACGCGCTCGACGAGCTCGGCGAGCTGATTGCAGACGGCGCGAATCACGGGGAGATATTTGGCGTGCGGATCGCCTTGAGCGATCGACTCGCGCACCGGTACCGCGACGTCGCCGTGGTCGACGACCGTGATCCCCAGCGCCTCGATCTTTTCGTGTAATTCCGCGTTGCGGACCGCCGAGGGCCCCATGTCCACGCCGCGCCGGCCGCCCCCGAGATCCATCGGGACGCCGATGACGTCGACCCGTTCGATCATATATGCTTGGGAGCACGCGTCGGGACGAAATGCATGCGCAACACGCGGAGCATCCCGGCGATCGGAACGGCGAGGAACATCCCGGGGATCCCGAGCAGCTCGCCGCCGATGAGGACGGCGACGATGACGACCAGCGGAGAAAGCCCGACCGTCTCGCTGACGATCCGGGGCGCGATGAAGTGTCCCTCCGCCTGAAAGACGCCGATGAAGATCAGCGCGACGATCAACGCGTGCTGCCACCCGCCCGATGCCCAGGCAAGGGCGACGGCCGGGATGAACGTCGCAATCGCCCCGATGTAGGGGATGATGTCGAGGACGGCGGCCGCGACGCCGATCAGGATCGCATAGGGAACGTGCATGATCAAGAGCGCGACCGTGATGCAGGCCCCGATCGTCGCGCCGACGATCACCTGCCCGCGGATGAACCCGCCGAGGACTTTGTCCAAATCGGCGAGCAGCCGGAGCGTCTCGCGCCGGCCGCGGACCGGGATCAACCCGACGGCCGCCGCCGTCAAGCTCTCGGCTTCATAGATGAGGTAGATCGAGAGGATCGGGATGACGACGAGCGTCGCGATCACGCTGAAGGCGGAGAGCAGGATGTTCAGCGCGCTCGTCGCCCATTGAGCCGCCTGGCGCTGAACGTAATCGCCGACTTGACCGGGGAGCGTCGCCAGGTATTCGCGGACCGCGAGCGGGAGGAAGCTCAGCCCGGGACTATTCGGGTCGCTGATATACGCCTGCGCGCGGTGAACGAAATCCGGCGTGGCGGCTGCGAGCTGCTTGATCTCGCCGCCGAGGGGCGGGATGACGAACGAGAGTCCGAATGCGACGAGTCCCAGGGTTACGATATAGACGATCGCGATCGAAAGGCCGAGCGAGAGCCCCCGCCCGTGCAGCCAGCGCACCGCCGGATAGATCAGGTACGTGAAGAACAGCGTTCCCAGGAGGATCACGGTGACCGACATGATCCTCGCCAGGAAGTGCAACATACTGATCAACATGAAGCCGGCCAGCGTTATGAGCGCCAACACCTTCAGCCAGTAGGTTACCCGCGCGTCGGCTCGTCGAAATCGCGAGTCGTCGTCCATAACGCTTCTCCCTTCGCGGCGGGCGGCCGGACTCCGCGCGGGCTCGCGTCCGGGCACTACCGGCTCGACATTCTTCCCCCCGCACCCCGAGCGGAGCGGGCGGGGAGCGGAGGCCGGCGATGCGCGAGGATCACGCTGCGCGCAGCTAGGTACCGGGTGCTCGCCATGACGGTCGGGGGGCATACACGCCGCTCCGACGGGATTCCGTCTGCGAGAGAGTGAACCGAGCACGCTAATTGCGGTCTGTGCGCAGCCGATGACTGTGCAGAGATCATATGCGTCGTGCAGGCGAATCTTCGAAGGTCACGGTGATGACGCCGAAACGTACCCTGATTTTCCTCTTCGTATCGCTCCTTTGCGTGCTGCCGGTCGAAGCATGCGCGCAATTGATCCCGGGCCCGCTGGCCGACCTCCAGCTGCAGCTGGCCGCTGCAAGCGCCCACGCGCCGGGCCACGTCGCACTCGAGATCAAGGATCTCACGACCGGTGCGATGAGCGCGATCAATCCGAACGCGAACATGCCGGCGGCCTCGACGATCAAAATCCCGATTATGGTCGAGGTCTTCCGCCAAATCTCGCTCGGCAAGTTCGACCTCAACCGCCGGGTGACGCTGATGGCCTCGGATCGCGATTGGGGCTGGGGCGATCTCGCGAATGCGCGGGTGGGCAGCCGGTATTCGGTCTCGCAGCTTTTGACGTTGATGATCACCGAGAGCGACAACACCGCGGCCAACATGCTGATCCGCTTGGTCGGGCGTTGGAACATCAATCATACGATGGCGGCGCTGGGCCTCACCAACACGCGTCTGGGCGATTATATCCGCTCCGAAGGCGACATCCGCTCGCTGCGGACGAGCCCGGCCGATATGGTGACGCTGCTGGAATCGATGGCCCGCGACCAACTCATCGATCCCTGGTCGTCGCGCGAGATGATCGCGCTCCTCTCGGGGCAGCACCACAACGGCCTACTCCCGGTCCCGCTTCCGAAGGGACTGCAGATCGCGCACAAGACGGGGACGCTTCACGACACGCTCAACGACGTCGGGATCGTCTTCCTGCGATCGACGCCGTACATCATCGCCGTCTTGACCACACACCTCGCCGATCTCGATGCCGGCGCGCGCTTCATCCAAAACGTCTCGAAAATGGCCTACACCGCCTTCGAGCACCTCGCCCAGGCGCACGGCGAAGACGCGCCGGATCTTTCGCTCGGCGACGCCTCGGCTTCCGTCTCCGCACCGCGACCGGTCCCGACCGACGACTGGATGCTGGACAGCCGGTAGTACGTTAGGTGCGTTCCTTCGGGCGGTTGCTCTGGAGCAGTCGCCTCATCGTCGTCATCCCCGTCGTCGCCAGCTTGATCATCGCCGTGATCATGCTCGTCGTCTCGACCGTCGACGCTTGGTACATCCTCAAAGGGATACGCGCCTATGTCGACGCGACCATGAGCCCCACGGCGCGAGCACAGCTGCACGTCGCCACGATCGCCCACGTGGCTACGACGATCGACGGCTATCTGTTCGCGACGATCCTCATCATCTTCGCCCTCGGCCTGTACGAACTCTTCATCGGGAAGATCGACGCGGCCGAACAATCCGAGATCGCCCGTCGCCTCCTCTTGATCCACAGCATCGACGACCTCAAAGAGCGCCTCGCCAAAGTCGTCTTCTTGATCCTGCTCGTCCGCTATTTCGAATTCGCGCTCCAAGCCGAGGTGACCGATTCGGCGGTCGCGCTCCTCTACTTCGCGATCGGCGTCGCGCTGGTCGCGCTTGCGATCTACCTCACTTCGGTGCGCCGCCCGACCTGATCAGCCGACCTCGATCTCGAGCGGCTTGAGCGAGTAGTTGTTACAGGCGTTGAGCGTCATCGGGCAATTCGAGATCGAGACGTACTGCGGCTGCAGCGCGCGCAGGACGATGTAGTCGCCCGGCTTGCCGAGCGGTTTGCGAATCTCCCACGTCCCATCGGGATCGTACGCGACGGTCATGAAGATGTTGAAGCAGGCATCCGGGCTGAAGCTGTACCGATCGAGGCCCCACTGCAGGATCCCGGCCTCGAGGTTGTCCTCGCAGTTCGGCGTATCGGCCACACCGTACCGAACCATGTTGAGGTGGCGGCTACAGTAGCCCCCGCCGCAATAGTTCTCGCCGGTAAGGTCCTCTTCGATCTCCCACATCTCGCGCGTGCGCGAGCTGTAGAGCTTATGCCCCTTGGTCAGCTTGTAGCTGAGCTGGGTCGCGCGGCTCGCGAGCATGGAGAGACGCTCACGCTTGTCTTCCCGCGAAAACGATATGAGATCGGCGACTTGTTCTCCCAGCGGTTGAACGATCGTCAAACGCTCCCCGGGGTCGATCTCGAACGCGAGATGTCCCGCCGGCTCGAGCGTCATCCTTGGTATGCGCATGCGGGTTTGCTTTCAGTCGGGGAGGGGACGGCCCTTCGTCTCCGGCAAGAAAAGGACGGCGACGACGCCGAGGAGATATACGAGCGCAAACGCCGTCGCCGCGATCCCGTAGCCGCCGAAGAATGCGATCAGCGCCGACGAGACGAGCGGCCCGAACATAGCGAGGAAACGCGAGACGTTGAAGATGAAGCTCACCGACGTCGCGCGTATCGCGGTCGGGAAGAGTTCCGGGGGATGGATCGCGTACCAGCTGTAGATTCCGCCCGTCAGGATCCCATTGACGATTTGCAAGCCGACGACGGCCGATGCGTCGTGCACGACGATGAAGACGATCGGCGTGATGATGAGCGAGCCGACGAAGAACGCGACCGCGGTCGGTCGGCGGCCCCAGCTCTCGGCCGCGAAACCGAACCCGATACAGCCGACGATCTCGCCGATCGCATAGAGGATCCCCGCCATGCTTGCGAGGTAGACGCCGTTGCGCGCGCTCGTCGCCAGACCCGCGGCGTAGGTCGGGACCCATGAAGAGATCGCCCAAAACGGGACGGTGATCGCGATCGAGGCCAGGACGGCCCACACGAGAGTCCGCCGGTAACCTCCCAGGATCGTCCAAAACCTCGCACCCGTGCGCTTTGCCGCCGTCACCCAACGGCTCGACTCCGGGATCGCACGCCCGCAGAGCGCGACGACGACGGCGGGGAGGACGCCGACGAGGTACATCCAGCGCCACGATAGGCCGAGGACGCCGCCGAACAGCAACCAAATCCCCGAGGCGACGAAAAAGCCGAGCGAAAAGCCGGCTTGCAAGACGCCGGCGCCCTTGGTGCGCCGGTCGTTCGGCCAAATCTCTTGTAAGAGCGACGCCCCGACGCCCCATTCCGCCCCGATCCCAAGCCCGGTAAAGAAACGCGTCAGGGCCAGGGTCTCCCAATTTTGCGAGAGCGCGCTCGTCGCCGTGAAGAGGCTGTAGACGACGACCGCGGCGACCATCGTTTTGCGCCGACCGAATCGATCGCCGCAGACTCCTCCGATCACGCCGCCCACGGCCCAACCGAAGAGCGTCGTCGCGATCAGATACCCCGCGATGCGAGGCAAACTCCGTAAGGCGACCGCCGGTAAGAGGTCGCGCAGCGAGGGCGCGATCGTCAGGAGGAGTGCGTACGTCTCATAACCGTCGAAGAGCCAAAAGGCCAGGGTGACGGCGAGGACGATCCATTCGCGCCGGCCCAGGACCGCATCCGAGCCGAGGGCGCGTGAAGCCGAGCGTGCTACCTGCTCACAACCTTTCGCGACGCGTAGACCGGTGTCAAGAACGAACGGTACTCCGGGAGCTTCCCGTGCGTCAGTTTATCGTACAACTCCTGGAGTCGCCGGGTGATCGGGCCGATCGAGCCGTCTCCGATCGCGCGGTGATCGACCGATTCGACCCATTGCACGCCGACGGCGCTCCCCGTGAAGAACAGCTCATCGCACGAGAAGAGCTCGCTGCGATCGATCGCGCGCTCGACGATGCGTAGATCGAGATGCTCGCGCGCCAGCATCATCACCGTCTTACGCGTGATCCCTTCGAGGATGTTCTGCGAGCAATCGGGCGTGATGAGGACGCCGTCCTTCACGATGAAGAGATTTTCGGCCGAGCCTTCCGAGACGTGGCCGTCGTGCGAAAGCATGATCGCCTCGTCGAAGCCGGAGAGGATCGCCTCGCTCTTGGCAAGGGCGGAGTTCACGTAGACGCCGGTGATCTTGCCGCGGGCCGGAGCGCAGGTATCGTCCATCCGGCGCCATGCGCTCGTACAGCATTTCAAACCGCCGCTGGTCTCGTAGTACGGGGTGAAGGGAACCGCGATGATCGCGAACGTGTCCTCGACGTTGTGCAGGCGAACGCCGATCATCTCGGCCGATTTGAACAGCAGTGGGCGGATGTAGAGATCGGTCTCGAAGCGGTTGCGCGCGCACAGCTCGGTCGTGATCTCGCACAGCTCGTCGACGCCGTACGGCAACTTCATCATCAATAGGCGGGCCGAGTCGTGAAGGCGCTCGTAATGCTCTGCGATCGAGAGGAGATACAACTCGGACTCATGCTGCTCCCAATACCCGCGCATCCCTTCGAAGCAGCCCGTCCCGTAATTGAGCGCGTGCGTCAGGAGCCCGACCTTCGCCTCATCGTAGCGGCAAAAGCGGCCTCCGGCCCAAATCTGTAGACTCCCCAACTCCATGCCTGTTCCTCGGTCTTTTGCGGCGCTCCGGCCCGGCCGGCGCGCCCCCACGCTTTACGCAGGGTTTCGGGCCTACCGGCCCTTGCGCATTATGCTGGGTGAACGATTCCCCGAAGGAGGGGCGAACAACTCCCTAGAGGGGTGATCGCGGTCGCCGACGACGCTTCGCGTTGCGAGGGGGCTCGACGACGACCTCGCAAAGAGCGCGCTATGCTCGTGGGCGTCTTTTTTGAGTTTCTCCGGCTCGGGGTCTCGGCGTTCGGCGGGCCCGTCGCCCATCTCGGCTACTTTCGTCGCACATTCGTCGAGCGCTTGCGCTGGATCGACGATCCGGCGTTCGCCGAGATCATCGCCCTGTGCAACTTGCTTCCAGGGCCGACGTCGAGTCAAGTCGGGATCATCATCGGGACCCTCCGGGCCCGCGCGCTGGGCGGACTCGCCGCCTGGGTCGCCTTCACGACGCCTTCGGCCGTCCTGCTCGCCGCGTTCGCGTACGGCGTCCCCTTCCTCTCGGGCCGTGCGAGCGGAGTCGTGCATGGACTGATCGTCGCGGCCGTCGCCGTCGTCGCAAGCGCCGTCATCGATATGAGGCGAGCGCTCTGCCCCGATAGGCTGCGCCGCGGGATCGCGATCGTCTGCGCGGCGATCGCGCTGTCATCGGACAAATTCGCGGCGCAGCTCGTCGTCCTCGTCCTGGGTGCGATCGTCGGATTGAGCTTCTTGCGCGGGCTCCCCGCGCCGGAACCGGTCGAGCTCGACCTGGGGATCTCGCGACGGGCCGGGCTCTGCGCCGCAATCGCCTTTACCGCCGTGTTGATCGCGTCCTCGCTCCTGGGACCGGCGTCGCACGATCCCGCGCTGGGTATCTTCGCCGCCTTCTTTCGCACGGGCTCGCTCGTCTTCGGCGGTGGGCATGTCGTGTTGCCGCTCCTGCAGGCCGAAGTCGTCCCGCGCGGCTTTCTCGCCAACGATCGATTCCTCGCGGGTTACGGCGCGGCTCAAGCGGTCCCGGGACCGCTCTTCACCTTCGCAAGCTATCTCGGAGCGGCGATGCGTTGGCCGCTGCAGGGCCCGCTCGGCGCATTGGTCGCCACCGTCGCGATCTTCTCGCCGTCCTTTCTCCTGATCGCTGCGATCGCACCGTTTTGGCGGGACGTGCGCCGCTCGCCTTCGTGGGCTGCGGCGCTGCGCGGGATCAATGCCGCGGTCGTCGGTCTGCTCTTCGCAGCCTTCATCGATCCGGTCGTCGAAAACGGGATCCACTCGCCCTTGGACGTCGGACTCGCCGTCGCCGCCTTCGTCCTGTTACGCCTTCTGAGGTGGCCGCCGTGGAGCGTCGTCGCCTGTAGCGGGCTTGCCGGCTGGCTCGGCGCGTAGCCGAGCCCGGCCGTGCACGACCACGCGCCCTGCTCGTTAGCCTTGCCTTAAGGTTTCGATGATACTCCCTAGAGAGGAGGTCACCACCCCCGTTCCTTGAGGCCTTTTCCTTGGGAGGTTTCGTTGCGCCATTTCCTGCGGTTTGCGCTGTGCGTCGCTTGCGCACTCCTCGTCGCCACGCTCTCGTCCGCCGATGCGGTCGGCGCGCCCGACCCGGCGATGCAGATCCGGCTCCTGCGGCAAAAGATCCAGCACATCGTCGTGATCTACCTCGAGAATTGGAGCTTCGACGGACTCTACGCGACATTTCCGGGTGCGAACGGGAGTAGGTCGGCGCCGCGGCAGTTCCAATACGGGATCGTCGACCCCCAAACGAGGACATGCGAGGCTCCGCTCCGCTACGTCGTCATGACGCAGATCGGGCAGCAGCCGCTGCTGGGACAAGCCAACCCCTCCGGCCCCTGGCCGTGCGGCTGGGTCGATCGCAACGGCGTCGTGAGCGCAGCCGCCGCTTCCGGGACCAACCCGGACCCCGCCTTCAGCGCCGTGTTCGCAAACGGCGGCGGGCTCCCGGTCGCGCCCTACGACCTCGCCCCCTACGATCCGGCCGACGGTCTGACCGGCGACCTCTGGCACATCTTTTGGCACGAACAGATCCAAATCGACAACGGCGTCCTCGAGCCGGCGAACGGACGGATGGACAAATTCGTCGCCTACAGCGGGAACCCGGGCCTCGTCCTCAGCTATTATGATGCGACGAATCTGCCCGAGGGGCGGATCGCGCAGCGCTTCACGATGGCGGACAACTTCTTCCACAGCGCATACGGCGGGTCGTTCCTCAACCATCAGTGGCTGATCTGCGCCTGTACCCCGCGCTGGAATCAGCCGCTTCCGAAGAGCAACACGACGACCTTCGAGTCGTACTGGAATCCGGCGACGAAGACGTTGCACGACGGGAACCTCACCTTGATGCCCAAACCGCAAACCTCACCCGGGCCGATCCAGGGCGGCACGTACTACGTCGTCAACACGACCTTCACCCGGAACATCCCGCATCCGCTCGCGTTCAATGCTTCGCCGGCGAACCGCGATCAATTGCTCGCGCCGATCCCGCCCAGCCAAAAGACGATCGGCGACCTCTTGACCGATCACAAGCCGCCGATCTCATGGAAGTGGTACTCCGGCGGGTGGGACCTCGCGATTCAAGAAGTCCCCAACGCGGCGACGAAATGTCAAACACCGCCGCCCGTCACCAACGATCCGCCGACGACGGGCTACTGCTTTCAGTATCACCATCAGCCTTTCGCCTACTATCAACGCTGGGGCTCGTCGAGTCCGCAGAACTTCAAGGCCCACCTGCAGGACGAGCAGCGATTCTTTCGAGACCTGCGCTCGGGGAGTCTCCCGAGTGTCGCCTTCGTCAAACCGGTCGGCGTCGAGAACGATCACCCCAACTACTCGGCGCTGATCGCCGGACAAAACCACGTCAAGGAGCTGGTCGACGCCGTGTGCCGCTCGCCTTATTGGAACTCGACCGCGATCATCATCACCTACGACGAGAACGGCGGCCGCTGGGATCATGTCCCGCCCCCGCGCATCGACGAGTGGGGGCCCGGGACCCGTGTCCCGGCGATCATCGTCTCGCCGTACGCGAAGCCCCATTACGTCGACCACACCCGCTACGAGACGGTCTCGATCCTCTCGTTCATCGAACGGCGCTTCGGCCTACCGGCCCTCGGGACGCGCGACGCGCGTGCCAACCCGCTGACCAACGCGTTCGACTTCACCCAACGCCCGTTGTCTTGCACGCCCTCGTAGCGCTCGCCTCGGCCGCCGGGACGCCGCACCCACCGACATGCGTATCTTGATCGTCTCCGATCTGCACGCAAATCCCGAGGCGCTGGCCGTCCTCCCGGAGGCGGATGCGGCCCTCTGCGCCGGCGACCTCGTCGACTTCGGCCCTGATCCCGCCGCCGCGATCGCGTGGTGCCGCGAACGAGGTGCGGTCGTCGTCACCGGCAACCACGATCTCGCACTGAGCCGCCGAGCCGATTGCGGCGTGCAAGGGACGATGCGGGCCGCCAGCATCCAAACGCGCGAAGCGCACCGGCGCATCCTGCGCGCCGAGGAGATCGCGTATCTGAGCGAGCTGCCGATACGCCGAAGCGTCACCTTGGGATCGACGACGTTCGCGCTCGCGCACGCGACCGCAGACGACGCCTACCGGTATGCCCCCCTGGAATTCGCGGGGAAGACGCTCGCCGAGCGCGTCCCCGAGGCCGCCGTGTACGTCCTCGGTCACACGCACCTGCAAGGCCTGATCGAGCGCGACGGTAAGCTGATCCTCAATCCCGGGAGCGTCGGCATGGCGAGTCAAGGCGGTGTCGCGCACTACGCGCTGTGGGAAGACGGCCGCCTCACCCTCCATGCCGCACCGTACGACGTCGAAGCGGCGATCGAGAGACTTCGGCGGCTCGAGCTCGATCCGCCCGCTTTCGATGCGCTCGCACACGCGTTGCGTAACGGACGGAAGCGAAGCCTCGGAGATTTCGACCGACGTTCAACCCGAACGCATCATCAAGCGGGCCAAGACGATCCCGAGATAGCACGCGGCGACGCCTAGAACGACGCTCCCCAAGCCGTACGCGACCGACAATCTCCACTCGCGTTCGCCGCCCAACGTGAGCGTCTCGTAGGCGAAGCTCGAGAATGTCGTGTAGCCGCCGAGAAACCCGGTGGTCAGCCCGATGCGCGTCAGCGGCCCGATGCCCAGCGCCCGCGTCTGCGCAAGCTCGATGATGAGCCCGATGAGAAAGGACCCCGAGAGATTGATGAACAGCGTTCCGAACGGAAACCCGGGGCCGAACCGCTGGACGAAGTAGAGGTTGACGACGTATCGGCACAATCCCCCCAGTCCGGCCCCCAGGGCGACGGCGACATAGGATAGGAGATCGCCCACCGCCTACGCCTTAGGGGCGCCGGCACGGTAGGCGATGACCTCGACCGTCTCGAGAGTGACCAGTCCTTCCTTCACCATCCCGTCCAGTTGGGGGAGGAACGCTCGAATCCGCTCTTCGCTGTCGACGATCTCGATCAGGATCGGCAGGTCGGCGGAAAGGTCGAAAATGCGCGCGGCGTGGACGACCGAGTGACCGCCGTACCCTTCTATCCCTTTGATGACCGTCGCGCCGCTCAGGCCGGCTTTGCGCGCAGCCTCGACGATCGCCGTGTAGAGCGGCTGATGTCCCCAGCGGTCGCTCTCGCCGACGAAAACGCGGAGCAGCTTCCCCGTCCCTTCGATCCGCATTATCTCTCCACGATCCCGGCAGGGTATGGCGCGGCTTCCTCGCCCTCCTCCAAGTAGTGATGCGGATGGAAGAAGGCTTGCGCCGCCAACGTCGGGATGATCGCGGTGAGAATCACGACCGTCACCAAGACGGTGTATTGCGCCCGGTCGATATAGTGGTGAGTCAAGCCGTAGAGACTCGAGATCGTCCCGAACGTCAGACCGGTCGCCATCATCAACGTCAGATAACTCGATTCCCTCGCACCGAACCGGAACGTCCGCGCGACCGGCCAGACGCCGACGATCTTTGCGACCACTTTCACCGCGAAGAACGCCACGATGCCGAACGCGCCGGCTCCGGCCGCCGCGAACGAGACGTACGTCCCCGCTTTCAGGAAGTAAAAGGGAGTCAGCAGGCTCATCACCATGCTGCGCAGCTGGTGCGAGACCGTCCGATTGGCGAAGAGAAATCCGGCGCACGCCAGGCCCAGGAAGTACGCCGGGAGGACGCCCTCGCTTTTGGCGAAGGTCGCAAGCGCGCTCAAGACGAGGACGATCGCAAAAAGGAACCGCAGCCCGGGTTGGCTTACCCGATCGCCGATCCGCGCGAAGATCGTCCTGAGCACACCCGGGACGAGCCACATCGACAACGGGATCGAGACGATCAAGAGATAAAGCCAGCCGTTGACGTCGGCGAACAGCAGGCCGAGCGCGATGACCGTTCCCAGATCGGTGACGAAGCACGCGGCCAAAATGAGCTGACCGAAGTCCTTGCCCGCGAGTCCGGTCTCGAGCATCACCGCGTAGACCACGGCTACCGACGTGGTCGACATCGCAACCCCGGCGATCTTCGACGCATTCGGCTCCCAGTGCATGACGAAGCGCGCATACGACAGCGCGCACAGGAATGGGACGAAAAACGAGACGCACCCCATCGCGGCGGCCGGGCGCGCCTGCTTGCGTAGGACCTGCGGATCGATCTCGGCACCGGCGAGAAACGTGAGCATGATGCTGCCAAAGCCTGCGATGAAGTCGATCCAGGTGTTCGTCCGCAAAGCGATCAGGTTCCCCGCCAAGATCCCAATGACGATCTCGACGAGCGCGGCGGCAAGCTTCAGCCGGGTGGCGAGCAACGCCGACAGAAAGGCGAGCCCCATCCACACGGCGGCGCTCGCATAGACGTTTTCCCCTGCGATCGACATATCGACTCCCCTGTCAACGGACCAGGAGTCATCGGCTCGCGAGGAGCGGTTTCACGCGCGGAAGCGCGTGCGGCGGACTCCACCGCCGTCGCCACGCGATTACGCCCCGAAAGGTGCGGCCTCCTCGTGCGCCTACAAGATCGCTTCGGCGACCTCCGCACCTGCGGTGAGCTTCACCGCGCAGAACTTGAACTCGGGGATCTTGCCGTAGGGGTCGATCGCGTCGTTGGTCAGCAGATTCGCCGCCGCCTCGTTATAGACGAACGGCATGAAGAGCGTCCCGCGCTGTATCCCGCGATCGGCTCGCGCATATGCCGTGAGCGTACCGCGGCGCGATTGGAGGGTGACGATCCCGCCGGGTTCGACGCCGATCGCGGCGAGATCGTCGGGGTGCACACTCACCACCGGGTCGGGTTCGAGGGCGTCCAGAACACTCGCACGCCGCGTCATCGACCCCGTGTGCCAATGCTCGAGCTGCCTACCCGTTATGAAGATGAAGTTGTACTCCGCATCGGGGAGCTCGTCGGCATGCGAGTATTTGGCCGGCATGAAGAGTCCGCGCCCGCCCGGGCGCGGGAAATCCTCGATGAAGACGATCGGCTCTCCGGGGTCGCCTTCGTGCTCGAGCGGATAGGTGCACGAGCTCTCGCGCTCGAGCCGCTCCCAGGTGATCCCGCCCATACTCGGCGTCGCGAGCCGGATCTCTTCGAAGACCTCACGCGGACCGCGGTAGTTCCATCCCAACCCCAACCGCTTGGCGATCTCCTGAATGATCCACAGATCTTGGCGCGCCTCGCCGGGCGGATCGAGCGCTTGGCGGCCGAGCTGGACGCGGCGGTCGGTATTGGTAAACGTCCCCGTCTTCTCCGGAAACGCCGAAGCCGGCAGGATGACGTCGGCGTAGCCGGCGGTCTCCGTGAAGAAGATCTCCTGAACGACGAGGTGCTCGAGTTTGGCCATCGCGGCGCGCGCATGGGCGACGTTCGGATCGGACATCGCGGGATTTTCACCCATGATGTACATCCCGCGGATGATCCCTTTGTAGGCCGCGTCCATGATCTCGGTGACGGTGAGCCCCGGGTTGGGATCGAGCTGCGTCCCCCACAAACGCTCGAACTTGCGGCGAGCCGCTTCGTCGCCGACGCGCTGATAGTCGGGATAGAGCATCGGGATCAAGCCGACGTCGGATGCGCCTTGGACGTTGTTCTGTCCGCGCAGCGGATGCAACCCCGTCCCCGGTCGGCCGATCTGACCCGTCAACAACGCGAGCGAGATCAGGCAGCGCGCGTTGTCCGTCCCGTGGACGTGCTGCGAGATCCCCATCCCCCAGAAGATCATCGCCGCCTTCGCCTTTGCGTACAGCCGCGCCACCTCGCGCACGGTCTCGGCCGGGATTCCGGTGATCGGCGCATACTTCTCCGGGCTGTAATCGGCGACGTTCGCCTTGAGCGCTTCGAAGTTTTCGGTCCGCTCGCGGATGAACGTTTCGTTCGCCAATCCCTCCTCGATGATGACATGCATCATCGAGTTGAGCAGCGCGACGTCGGTATCGCTGCGAAACTGCAAGAAGTACGTGGCGTGACGCGAGAGGTCGGACTCACGCGGATCGATGACGATCAACTTCGTCCCCGCTTTCGCGGCATTCTTCATGAACGTCGCCGCGACGGGGTGGTTCACCGTCGGGTTGGCCCCGATCACGATTGCGACTTCGGCCTGCGCGACGTCGGCGACTTGGTTCGATACCGCTCCCGAACCGATGTCCTCGAGCAGGGCGGCGACCGACGAGGCGTGGCAGAGCCGGGTACAGTGGTCGACGTTGTTCGTCCCAAAACCCGTCCGGACGAGCTTCTGAAAAAGATAAGCCTCCTCGTTGCTCCCCTTCGCCGAACCGAAACCGGCGAGCGCCGTCGGTCCATAGGTCTCGCGAATCTTCTTCAGCCCGGCCGCGGCAAGATCGAGCGCCTCGTCCCACGTCGCCTCCCGAAAGTATCTCCACATCTCGTCGGGATCGATCAAGTCGCTCGTCTTCGGGACGCCGGCTCGGCGGATCATCGGCTTGGTGAGACGTTTGGGATGATGAACGTAGTCGAAACCAAAGCGCCCTTTGACGCACAACCGACCGTGATTCGACGGGCCGTCGCGGCCTTCGACGTAGAGTATCTTGTTGTCTCTCACATTGTACGTGAGCAGACACCCCACGCCGCAGTAGGGGCAAACCGAATCGACCTTCTTCTCGGGGACGACCAAGCCGACGTCGTTCGCCGGCATCAGGGCGCCGGTCGGACAGGCCTGCACGCATTCGCCGCACGCGACGCAGGTGCTCTCCCCCATCGGATCGTCGATATCGAAGACGATCTTCGCGTGCTCGCCGCGCCAAGCGTAGCCGATCACGTCGTTCACCTGTTCCTCACGGCAGGCACGGACGCAACGGCCGCATTGAATGCAGGCGTCGAGGTTGACCGACATCGCGGGGTGCGAGAGATCGGGGAGGGGTTGGGCACGCTGCGGATAGCGAGGCTTCTCGACGCCGAGCCAACGGGCCCAGCGGTCCAGCTCCGACTCGATCCGATACGGCGACTTGCCTTGATCGGGCATATCGGAGAGGAGCAACTCCGCGACCATCCGCTGCGAGGCACGTGCCCGCGCGCTGTTGCTGCTCACCTTCATCCCCTCGGTCGGGCGGCGGCAGCACGACGGGGCGAGGACCCGCTCACCTTCGATCTCGACCACGCAGACGCGACAGTTGCCGTCGGGACGGTACCCTTGTTTATAGCACAAACGCGGGATCTCGATCCCGGCGCGATCCGCGGCTTGCAGGATCGTCTCGCCGTCGCGCGCCTCGATCGTCTTTCCGTCGAGGACGAACCGTACGATCGTGCCGGTCGAGCTGGGGGTCACCGCCATACTATTCGAACTCCGCAGGAAAATACTTCAGCGCACAGAGATACGGATTCGGCGCGGCTTGCCCGAGCCCGCAGATCGATGCGTCGACCATCACCCTCGCGAGATCTTCGAGGAGCGGCTTGTCCCAATCGCCCCGCTCCATCAGCGCAACCGCCTTCGCCGTCCCGACCCGGCACGGCGTACATTGACCGCACGATTCGTCGCGGAAAAAACGCATCATGTTCAGGGCCGCGCTCTTGGCGCTGTCCTTGTCCGAGAGGACGATGATCGCGGCCGACCCGATGAAACACCCGTAGGGATTCAGTGTATCGAAATCGAGGGGGAGATCGCCGAGCGAGGCCGGGAGGATCCCTCCCGAAGCGCCGCCCGGGAAATACCCGTAAAACGTATGCCCAGGCAACATCCCGCCGGCGTATTCGTCGATCAGCTCGCGAATCGTGATCCCGGCCGGCGCGAGGTAGACGCCCGGTTTTTGCACGCGTCCGCTCACCGAGAACGAGCGCAATCCCTTGCGCCCGTTGCGACCGTGTGAGGTGAACCATTCGGCACCGCGCTCGATCAGATCGCGTACCCAGTAGAGCGTCTCCATGTTGTGCTCGAGCGTCGGGCGACCGAAGAGGCCGACCTGGGCGACATAGGGAGGCCTCAAGCGCGGCATCCCCTTCTTCCCTTCGATCGACTCGATCATCGCCGATTCTTCGCCGCAAATGTATGCGCCCGCACCGCGACGCAGCGTCATCGGCGGCAACTCGACGGGCGGGTCGGCTTGCAACGCCGCCAACTCTCGCTGCAGGATCGCACGAATGTCGGCGTACTCGTCGCGCAAGTAGAGATAGATCTCGCTGATCCCCACCGCCCATGCCGCGATCAGCATCCCCTCGAAAAAACGATGCGGATCGCGCTCGAGATAATAGCGGTCCTTGAACGTCCCCGGTTCTCCCTCATCGATGTTCACCGCCAGCAGGCGCGGCGCCGGCTCGTTGCGGACGATCCGCCACTTCCGGCCCGCCGGGAAACCGGCTCCGCCCAGTCCGCGCAGCCCGGCGTTCTCGAGGGTCGTGATGACGTCGTCGACGTTGAGCCGGCCTGCGACGCACGCCTTGAGCGTGCGATAGCCGCCCTCGCGCACGTACTCGTCGTAGGTTTTGTACGGCGGGATCTGCGGCTCGACGGCCTTCTGCTCGATCGCCGCATCGACGGCGGCGACGGTGGCCTGACCGATCGCGTTCCGCCCTACGAGCGCGACCGGCGCGCGCTCGCAGCGTCCGACGCACGGCGCGCTCACGACGCGTACGTCGCCGCCGTACGCGCCGCGCAGCAGGTTGAGCAGGTTCTTCGCCCCGGCGAGCTCGCACGGGAGGCCGTCGCAGACGCGGACCGTGATCGCCGGCGCCTTCTGGGTTGGGTCCTTCACCACATCGAAGTGATGGTAGAATGAGGCGACCTCGAATACTTCGGCCGTCGAGAGACGCATCTCGGCGGCGAGCGCGACGATGTGCTCGGCCGAGATCGCGTGATAGCGATCCTGAATCTTGTGCAGATGCTCGATCAACAGATCGCGGCGGCGGGGCTCATCGCCCAGGAGCGCCCGCACCTCTTCCAGTGCGACCGGATCGACCTGGCGCCCCTTCCCCTCCGCCCGCCTCTTCCTCCGCCGCTGCTCGTCGTCGGGACTGTGTCGTGCAGCGACGCCGAACGGCTGCGCTCCCATCCTAGCGGTACTCCTTCCCACGCTGCGGCCGCGGCTCGCCCGAGGCGGCTGCGCATTCAGTCCGGTCGCCGAATGACGTCGTGTCGAAGGTTTCCAAGGGATAGCGGGTCCCCATTTGAGCTTATGCAGCCGTACGGGCACGTTTGGCTGCGACGAAGGCCAGCACGTCTTCGAGAGGCTTTGTATTCAGCACTTCATCTTTGGTGAGCCACCCGCGACGGGCCTGTCCGACGGCGAACGCGATGTTTTCGAGTTGTGAAACACCGTGGGCGTCGCTGTCGCAGGTGAACGTGACGCCGAACTCGCGCGCCCTGCGGATGAGGGGGCCGGGGAGGTCGAGCCGGCCCGGATGCCCGTCGACCTCGAGCGCCGTCCCGGTTCTGGCCGCAGCTGCAAAGACGGCGTCGTAGTCGAATTCGTAACCCGGATGATCGTCCATCCGGCCGGTCGGATGACCGATGATGTTGACATACGGATTCTCGCAGGCGCGGATGATCCGCTTGGTCATCTCTTCGCGCGAAAGGTTGGTCGCGGTGTGGACGCTCCCGACGACGATGTCGAGCTCACGCAGCTCCTCGTCCTTGAAATCGAGCCGACCGTCGGGTAGGATGTCGACTTCGCTCGAGCACAGTGTACGAACCCCGTAGCGCTCGCCGAGCTCCCGCACTTGGGCGCGTTGCTCCCGCAGCCTTGCAAAATCGAGACCGTACGTTTTGCGCGTCCCTTGACCCCAGGAATGGTCGGAGATCGAGTGATACGCGTAACCTCGCGCAGCGGCCGTCGCGATCATCGCCTCGAGTGAATCGGCACCGTCGCTCCAGGTACAATGCATGTGAAAGTCGCCGCGCACATCGGAAAGCTCGATGACCTTCGGGAGCGTCCCGTCGAGCGCCGCTTCGATCTCGCCCATGCCGAGGCGCATCTCCGGCGGGATGTAGGCCATCCCAAGCGCCGCATAGACCTCTTCTTCGGTTCGGCAGGTGATCGTTCGACCCGAGGCGAGATCGACGATACCGTTTTCGCTGACGCGCAAGTTCTTGCGGGCCGCGTATTCCCGCAGCTGAATGTTGTGCTCGCGGCTCCCGGTGAAATGCTGCAGCAAGTTCCCGTACAGCTCGCGGGGCAGGACGCGCAAGTCGATCTGCAGGCCGCCTGCAAGCCAAATGCTCGCCTTCGTCGATCCTTCGGCCAAAACGGCTTCGGCCGCTTCCCACTTCACGAACGCCGAGATCACCTCGTCGGGCCGGTCGGAGGTGCAGACGATGTCGATGTCGCCGACGCTGGGCTCGTGGCGGCGCACGCTCCCCGCAGTCGTCAAATCCTCGGCCGGCGCGCGTTCGCGCAGATACGCGATGATCCGGCGGGCGAGCGGGAGCGCTTTGCCAAGCGGTGTGCGGCGCAGCCGCCCCTTGTAGGCGAGGATCCCGCGCTTCATGTTCTCGATCGACTTCTTCCCCAAACGGGGAAGCTCCGCGATCCGCCCCGACTCGAGCGCCTGCTCGAGATCGGCGAGTGAGGCGACCCCGAGTTGTTTGAACAGCGCGGCTGCGGTCTTCATCCCGACGCCGGGGACTTCGAGCAGCTCCAATAACGTCGGCGGATACTTCCTCTCGAGCTCCTGCAGGTAGGCGCATGTCCCGCTCGTGCAAATCTCCTCGATCCGCGCCGCGATCGTCTTCCCGACCCCGGGCAGCTCGCGTAACGTCCCGGCCGCGATCAATTCCGGAATCGGTGCGGCGTTCTGTACCGCCGACGCCGCCCGCTCGTAGGCCATGAACTTGAAGAACGGTTCACCCGCGATTTCCATGAGCGCGCGGATGCGCAGGAGTTTTTCGGCGATCTCGGCATTCGTCGGCGAGCCTGCCATGGCGCAGATTCCTTCGCGGAAGGCGCGGCTGCGTCCCATGGGGTCCGCCCCGAGGGAGATCGGCGCCGTACCGCCGTCCGCATCCCGGGCGACCGCCGGGACCGACCAGGATGCGACGCCGAGGTGTCCGTAGCATCGCCCATGCCGCCGTCCCGGCGTTTGGCTCCCGAACAATTCCGTTTGCCGGTCGACGAGATTCGGCGTGGCTACTATAGCGACGTCTACTTCAATCGCGCTCGGGCGATTCTCCAAGCCGACAAGCGGGCCGTTCGCGTCCGCATGCAGGTCTTCACGCGCCACGATGCGGTCCTGTGCGGAATCGACGAGGCCATCGCGATCCTGCGCTGCGGAACCGGCCGATTCGACGACGACGGCCGCTGGCACGACGAATGGGGACAGCTCGAGGTGAGCGCGCTCCACGACGGTGACTCCATCTCGGCCTGGGAGACCGCGATGACGATCGAAGGGGACTACGCCTCGTTCGCGCATCTCGAAACGCTCTACTTGGGCGTCTTGGCCAGACGCACGCGAATCGCGAGCAACGCCCGCGCGATCGTCGCCGCAGCGCGGGGAAAAGACGTCCTCTTTTTCCCGGCACGCTACGACAGCTATTGCGTGCAAGAAGGGGACGGATACGCCGCCCGGATCGGCGGAGTCACCGGCGTCTCGACCGATGCGAACGCGGCCTGGTACGGCGAGCGCGGGATCGGGACGATCCCGCATGCGCTCATCGCGGCCTACGGCGGAGACACGGTGACCGCCACGCAAAAATTCGCCGCGTACATCGATCCGGCGGTCCGGGTGATTGCGCTGGTCGACTACGACAACGACTGCGTCGCGACGAGCATCGCCTGTGCGCGCGCTCTGGGCTCGCGGCTGTGGGGCGTCCGACTCGATACCTCGGCGACGCTCGTCGACCGTTCCCTCTGGTCGCAGATGGGCAGCTTCGATCCGACGGGCGTCAACGTCGAGCTCGTCCGCAACGTCCGCCGCGGTCTCGACGATGCCGGCTTCCCGGCGGTGAAGATCGTGGTGAGCGGCGGTTTTACGGCGTCGAAGATCGCACAGTTCGAAGCGGAGCAGGCACCGGTCGACGCCTACGCCGTCGGGAGCGCGTTCTTCGGCGGCGCCGGTCTCTACGACTTCACGGCCGACATCGTCGCGATCTTCGAGGGCGGTCGTTGGGTCGCGCAACACAAGGTCGGCCGTCCGGAACGGCACAACCCGCGGCTCGAACGCGTCGAGTAGCGACCGGCGGCGATTACGCCGAGCCCGCCGGCAATGCGAGGGCGAGCTTTTCGATCGCGGCCCGCGTGAAGTGCGCCATCTCGGCCGCCGTCCGGGCCGTCACCCAATTGCCGTCCGTGACGACCGGTTGATCGCGATAGAGCCCGCCGGCGTTGCGAATGTCGTCGGCGATCGACGGGCTCCCGGTCATCGTCCGGCCGCGCGCGAGTTGCGCCGAGATCAGGACTTGGGCGCCATGGCCGATCGCGAACATCGGCTTCTTGGCCGCATCGAATTCGCGGACGAAGCGCTGCACTTCGCGATTGGTCCGGATCGCATCGGGCGAGGTACCGCCGGGGATGAGGAGCGCATCGAAGTCATCGGCGGTGACGTCGGCGACCAGCTCTTCGGCTCGCGCGGACCCGCCCTCATCGAGTCCCCGTTTCCCTCGAATCCCCTGCCGCGAGCGCTCGTCGATCCCGACGATCGTGACGATCGCACCCGCGTCCTCCAACGCGCGCCGCGGTTCGGCGAGCTCGCTTTCTTCGAATCCGTCGCCGATCAGAGCGGCCACGCGCTTTCCTTCTATCGATGATTGCATCGCCCGGTGCCTTTCACGGTCCCCGGCGAGCCCCCTCCAGCGATCCGCATGAGGGGGCAGGCGGCGGCCGGCCTACCGGCCCGGGGTAGGGACGCGGAATACCGAGCGATCGTACGAGCCCCGAAGCGGTCCCCGCCGCTCCACAGGAAATGCGCCTTCGCCGGGCGGAGCGTCGGCGGGTGAAGCCTCCGACCTCGACCGAGTCCCGGAAATCGCGGCACCTCGATATCTGCCTCGAGGAAGACGTCGCTTCGTTTCAAGCGGCCGGCTTCGATCGCGTCCGCCTGCGCCATGAAGCGTTACCCGAATTTGCGCTGGACGACGTCGTGACCGAGACGACGCTCCTGGGCCATCGGTTGCGTGCGCCGCTCCTCATCTCGTCGATGACGGGCGGGACGGCGCGGGCGGGGGTGATCAACCGCAACCTCGCGATCGCGGCCGAAGCGGCCGGGATCGCGCTCGGACTGGGGAGTCAGCGCGCCGCGCTCGAGAACGGCGCACTCCTGGATACGTACGATGTACGCAAGGTCGCACCGAAGGTCGTCCTCTTTGCGAACCTCGGCGCCGTGCAACTCAACTACGGCGTGAGCCCCGACGATGCGGCCCGCGCCGTCGATGCGATCGGGGCGCAGGGATTGTATCTGCATCTCAATCCGCTCCAGGAAGCGCTCCAGCACGGCGGTGATACGAACTTTCGCGACCTGGCGCCGAAGATCGAAGCGGTCGTGCGTCGGCTCGACGTCCCCGTCATCGCCAAGAGCGTCGGCTCCGGGATCAGCGTCGCGACCGCACGCCGGCTCTTCGCGGTCGGAGTCGCCGCGATCGACGTCGCGGGCGCGGGCGGGACGTCGTGGGCCCGCGTCGAGGGGAAACGCGTCGGCGGAGCGCGCGAGGCGATCGCCGAGACCTTCGGCGGTTGGGGATATCCGACGGTCGAGGCGACGCTCGCGCTGCGCAAGGCCTTCCCCGAAGCGACGATCATCGCCAGCGGCGGGATCCGCAGCGGGGTCGACGTCGCGAAGGCGCTCGCACTCGGTGCGAACGCCGCAGGGGTCGCGCTCCCGTTCCTCGCGCCGGCCTCACGTTCGGCCGAGTCGGTCGCGGAGCTGATCGACGAGTTCGTCACCGGTCTGCGGATCGCGATGTTCGCCAGCGGATCGCGAACGATCGACGCGCTCCCGCAAGCCCTTCACCTCCGCGGTTCGGAAGCGACCTTGACTTGAGTCCCTTCGACTTCGACGTCGAAGCAGTCGACGCTCGAATAGTCTCCGAGCGTCATCTTCCCGGTCGTCACGTCGAACGACCATGCATGCCACGGGCACGTCACGACGCACCCGTTCACCCATCCTTCGCCGAGCGGCCCCCCGGCGTGCGGGCACGTGTTGTCGATCGCGTAGAGCTCGCCGTCGATGTTGAAGATCGCGACCTCATACTTTCCGACGGTCGCGATGTGCGCCCGGCCGGGAGGGACGTCGGCCAGGTCGCAGGCCGGGAGAAACTCAACAGACACGAGCGCGCTCATTCGCGCGCGGAAAGCCGCGTCCATGCGCGAAGATTCTTGACGCACATGGTCGTTCGTGATCGCCGAGGGGAATGGTGGTATGCGCAACAACGGTGAAAGAGCTCGCCTTGCAGGGCCCCGCGCCGCGCGCCGGCGGCGGACGGGATGGGCCGGAGTATCGGGAGATCGGGGCCTGCCATGCTGACGCGCGAGCAGAATGATCGCCTCACGCTGACCGGGCCGGGGACGCCGGGCGGTGCGCTACTGCGGCGCTACTGGCAGCCGGTCGCGCTCTCCGAAGAGCTCCCCGCCGGCGGCGCCCCCAAGCCGCTTCGGGTGATGAGCGAGGATCTGGTCCTCTTCCGCGACGAGCGCGGGAAGGCGGCGCTCCTGGGCCTGCACTGTCCGCATCGCGGCGCCGATCTGAGCTACGGGAGGATCGAAGGCGGCGGCCTGCGCTGCCTCTATCACGGTTGGCTCTTCGCGCCGGACGGTCGTTGTCTCGATCAGCCCGGTGAACCGCCGGAGAGCACCTTCAAAGAGCGCGTCACGCACACCGCCTATCCGTGCCACGAAGCCAACGGGCTGATCCTCGCCTATATGGGCCCGGGCGACCCGCCGCCGGTCCCGAAACTCCCGTTCTTGGTCGCACCGCGCGAGAGCGTTTGGTGCACGAAGCTGTGGCACGAGTGCAATTATCTGCAAGGGAACGAAGGGAACGTCGACCCGCAGCATCTCTCGATCCTGCATCGCTTCGGCGATCCCGAGGAACTCTTCCGCGACAGCCGGGTCATCATGAGCGGCGATCTCGCTCCGCAGATCATCGTCGAGGAAACCTCCTTCGGTCTGCGCGCCTACGCCGTCCGTAACGCGAGCGACGACGAGGTCTACGTCCGCATCTCGAACTTCGTCATGCCCAACGGCTCCGCGTTCGACGGCGTCCCGCTCTCCGATCCGAAGACGACGCGGCCCCAGCCGAACGAAGGGTATCAGTCGCATTGGCACGTCCCGATCGACGACGAGCATCATTACAAATACGTCATCGTCCACCGTTATGAAGGGCCGATCGATCGCGACTTCATGGATCGCGAGATCAAAGGTGAGGTCGATGAAAAGTACGCGCGCCGCCCGTCGAAAGCCAATCGCTACTTTCAGAACCGCGACGATATGACGAGCACCTACACCGGGATGGGCCGGAACTTCCAGGACCACGATCGCTTTGCGGTCGAAGGTGCAGGGCCGATCTTCGACCGGACCCGCGAGCGCCTGGGCCGAAGCGACGCCGCTCTGATCGTCATGCGCAAACAGATGCTCAAGGCGATCGACGACGTCCTGGCCGGTCGCGATCCGCTGGGCGTCGCGCGCGACCCCGCCGTAAATCCGTTCGCCGATCTCGTGGTCCGCTCGCAGCGGCTCCCCAAGGGCGCCGAGGTCCCGGGATTTTGGAGATCCGCCGTCTCAGCGTGAGAGCGGCGCGCCGCCCGGCGCGCTGACGACGAGCGATCGCCCGCTCTTGGGATCCCAGCGGATGACGAGGATCGCATCTTGGCTCAGGCCGTGCTGGTCGCCGCTGCTGAAATCGTAGAAACCGGCGGCGCCCGGAAAGTGCTTCATCTTTAGGATCTCATCGCGAAGCTGCCGCGCGTCGGCGTTCGGCCCGAGCCGACGCAAGGCCGTCACCACGATCCGAGCGGGATCCCAGGCGAACATGTGCGCGACCGTCGGATGCGCGATCCCGACGGCCGCCAGGCCTTCGTAAAATTCGTCGATAGGCGCCTTGAGCGGATCGTTCGCTTTGCGATCTCGATTGAAGAAGCTCGGCGCCGAAGCGATCAGCTCGTTCGGGAGATAGCTCTTGAAACGCTCGAGCAACACCGGGTTGAAGTTGGCCGCGGAGGTATACACGGGGAGATCGAGCCCGGCGTCGGCAAGTCCGTGCAGCGCGGTCCCGAACGCCGTCCCGTTCGGATAAGCGAAGACGACTTGCGGATTCGCGCTCTTGAGCCGCGCGACTTGCGACGCGATGCTGATATCGCCCAGGCCGAAGCTCTCTCGATCGACGATCCTCATCCCCCTCCCGTCGGGATAACGGAGGGCGGCTTCCAGCCCGGCAAGGTTGTTTTGACCCGAGGCGTCGCTCGTGGTGATCGTCGCGATCCTCGTGAGCCCTCGCTTCGAGAAGAAGCGTAACGCGGCGGTGCTGTACCACGTCGTCAGCGAGCCGGCGCCGAAGACATAGCTCCCCTTCTCCGGCATCACGTTCGGGGTCGCGGCGTAGAGGACGGGACCGTTCTTGACCAGGGCCGCCATCGCTTGCGTCGGACCGGCGAGCGTCGAGCCCATGACGACGGCCGGACGGCGGGCGAGGATCGGCCCCAGCAGGGCGACCGCCGTGGCGGGATTCGACTGGTCGTCGTGGATCTCGAAGTGAATCGGCTGACCGTGCAGCCCCCCGCCGGCGTTCGCAACCTTCTCGTAGGCTTCGTACGCCGCCGCTTCATCGGCGCCCAGGGCCGCAGCCAAACCGGTCAAGGAAAGGATGACGTCGATCGTGTAGGGCCTGGGCTGAGCAGAGACCGGGAACGTAACCGTAACCGCAAGTAGGACGACAATCATGAAGATTCTGCGCATCGAATCCCTCGTCTACGGCGTCGACGATCTGGATGCGAGCATACGATACTATGAAGACTGGGGCCTCGCGCTCGAGCGGCGCGGAACGCACGGGGCCGACTTCGTCCTCCCCTCGGGACAGACGATTTGTTTGCGGGCGAACGACGACCGCAGCTTACCGGATCCCGTCGAGAACGGCTCGACGGTACGCGAGGTCGTGTGGGGCGTCGACGGCGGGGCGTCGCTCGACGAGCTGGCGGCCGAATTGAGTAAGGATCGAGAAGTCGAGCACGAAGCTGACGGGCTGCGCGTCCGCGATCCCTGGGGGTTGTCGTTGCGCTTCGTCGCCACGGAACGAAGCGACGTACCGGCCGACGCGCCGTCGCGCGGCCGCAACGAACCCTTCGCCGTCGACGCACGGATTCGACCCAGACGGATCGGACACGTCGTCTTCTTCGTCCCCGCTTCCAGGTTCGACGAGACCGCCGCGTTTTATCTCGATCGCTTGCAGTTCCGGCTGACGGATCGCGTCCCGGGTTTCGGCGATTTCATGCGCTGCGCCGGCGCGCTCGACCATCACTCGCTCTTCATCTTGCAACAAGGCGAACGTGCGGGCTTCAATCACGCGGCCTTCGAAGTCGCGAACTTCGACGAAGTGATCGTCGGCGGCCGATACATGCTCGAGCGCGACTGGAAAGCGGCGACCTCGCCCGGACGGCACGTCATGGGCTCGAATCTCTTTTGGTACTTCGCGAGCCCGTGCGGCGGGAACACCGAATATTTTGCCGACATGGACCGGATGGACGACGCCTGGAAGCCGCGCGTATGGGAGAAGCATCCGGGGTTCGCTTGGTGGATGATGGACGCCCCGACAAGCGGGAATAAACCCGTCTGAGAGCGGGCCTGCTCGCTCTCAGGAAAGGTCGGCATATGCTCAAAGACTATCACGATTGGCTCGAGTCCGAGTTGAAGCTGCTCGGGAACGCAAGCCACCACGCCTATTCGTTCGGGCAGGCGAACATGGCCAAACGCGCGATCGAACGGCTCGATGCGACGCTCGCCAAGAAAGTCGTCGTCGTCCTCGACGACGCCGAAGCGCGCGGCATTCTCACCGCGATCGAGATGCTCGAGGAAGGGACGACGGCGCTCGATCCGGCGCTGGCGAACCTGCGCGAGAAGATCCGCGTCGCGCTCGAAGAGCTCGCACGTCAATACGACTGAGCGCGAGCGCCCGTTGCATCCTCGTCGACGGCGGTGCGGCGGCGACGGGGCTTGATTTGACAGGGCCGCCGAGCCTCTGCTATGCTCCGACGGTCGCCGGCCCGGAGAGAGCTCTGGAGCCGAGCGAGACCATCCTTGAACAAGGAGCCGTTCGAGATGCCCCTCACCAAAGAGCAGAAGGCCGAGATCGCCGCCAAGTACGCCCAAAGCCCGGGCGACACCGGCTCGGCGGAAGTACAGATCGCGATCCTCACCGCGTCGATCAATCAGTTGACCGAGCATCTGCGGGTTCATAAGAAGGATCACCACAGCCGGCGCGGCCTCCTGATGCAAGTCGGTCAACGGCGCCGGCTCCTGAACTATCTGCAGCGCAAAGACCTCGAGCGCTACCGCAAGCTGATCGCCGATCTCGGATTGCGCCGATAGAGAGACGCGGCCGCCGCCGCGCCCGCCGGCCGCCGCGGGTGTACCTCGGAGCGGGGCGGCGCCTGATCCGTCGGTGCTGGTCGGCTGCTCCGCTAAGCCGCCGAAGCCGTAAGCGGCGACCACGAGGGCAGATCGTCGGTCGGCCCGAAACGAGACCTGTTTAACATAAGAGAAGTAAAATTGGAGTATTCGTGCTAGAGACCGTCTCACTCGAGATCGGTGGCCGCACGCTCGTCTTTGAAACCGGCGAACTTGCAAAACAGGCGAACGGCTCCGTCCTCGTTCGATACGGCGACGGCAACGTTGTCTTGGCTGCCGTTACCGCCTCCGAGAAACCTCGCGAAGGCGTCGACTTTTTCCCCTTGACCTGCGACTACGAAGAGAAGATGTACGCCGCCGGAAAGATCCCCGGCGGCTACATCAAACGCGAAGGTCGGCCGACCGAGCACGGTACGCTCTCGGCGCGGCAAATCGACCGTCCGATCCGTCCGCTCTTCCCCGAAGGCTTCCGCAACGACGTCCAGATCGTTTGCACCGTCCTTTCGATCGATCCTCAGCTCGATGCCGACGTGATCGCGACATGCGCCGCCGGCGCCGCGCTCGCGGTCAGCGACATCCCGTTTCCCAAGAGCGTCGCCTCCGTACGCGTGGGCCGCGACGAGGCCGGCAACTACATCTGTAATCCGACGTTGCCGCAGTATGAGACCGGCGGGATGGATATCGTCGTCGCCGGTACCGCCGATGCGATCATGATGGTCGAAGGCGGCGGGAACGAGATCACGGAGGAGGAGTTCCTCGGCGCGATCGCATTCGGGCACGAGGAGATCAAGAAGATCGTCGCGGCGATCGACGAGCTACAGCGCAAGGCAGGCAAACCCAAGCGCGAGTTTCCGATCCTCACGATCAACCCCGAGCTGCGCGAGTGGGTCGAGAAGACGTTCCGCCAGGATGTCGCCAAGGCGATGCGGATCATCGAAAAGTCGGAGCGAAACGAAGCGTTCGCGAAGCTCAATCGTCAGGAAGCGCTGGCCCGCTTGGGCGATTCGAATCCGCACCTCCGCGCGCTTCTGGAAGATCCGAAAAACCCGGACTTCGAGAAGATCATCAAGGCGATGGAGGAGGAGGAGCTTCGCATCATGGTCGTCGAGGAGAAGCTCCGCCCCGACGGCCGCAAAGCCGACGAGATCCGTCCGATCTGGTGTAAAGTGCACTACGTCCCGCGCGTTCACGGCAGCGCCGTCTTCACGCGGGGGCAGACGCAGATCTTCACCGCCGCGACATTGGGGTCGGTCGGCGACGAGCAGCGCATCGACGGGATCACGGCGCTCCCCAACAAGCGCTACATGCACTTCTACAACTTCCCGCCGTACTCGGTCGGCGAGACGCGTCCGCTTCGTGCGCCGGGCCGACGCGAGATCGGGCACGGCCATTTGGCCGAACGGGCGCTGATCCCGGTCCTCCCCGACGAGAACGAGTTCCCGTATACGCTGCGCGTGATCAGCGAGACGCTGGAATCGAACGGGAGCTCGTCGATGGGCTCGGTCTGCGGGAGCACGCTGGCCCTCATGGACGCCGGCGTCCCGATCCGTAAGCATGTCGCCGGCGTCGCGATGGGGCTCATCCTGCACGGCGACAAGCACGCCATCCTGACGGACATCCAAGGCCTCGAGGATGCGCTCGGCGAGATGGATTTCAAAGTCGCCGGGACGGCCGACGGGATCACCGCGATTCAAATGGATATCAAGGTCGCGGGGATCACGCTCGATATCATGCGCGAAGCGCTCGAGCAAGCGAAGCGAGGGCGCCTCTTCATCCTCGAGAAACTCATCGAGACGATCCCCGAGCCCCGCAAGGAGCTCTCGAAGTACGCGCCGCGGATGATCATCCTCCAGATCAATCCCGAGAAGATCAAAGACGTCATCGGGCCCGGCGGGAAGATCATCAACAAGATCATCGCCGACACCGGCGTCAAGATCGATATCGAGGACGACGGCCGGGTATTCATCACGTCTCCCGACGGCGAGGCGGGCGAGAAGGCGAAGAAGATGGTCGAAGACCTCACGAAGGAGGTCGAGGTCGGGCAAACCTACATGGGGACCGTGACGCGCCTCATGAACTTCGGCGCCTTCGTCGCGATCCTACCGGGGAAAGAAGGGTTGGTCCATATCAGCCAGCTCGCCCCGACCCGCGTCGAGCGCGTCGAGGACGTGGTGAAGATCGGCGATCACATCATGGTGAAGGTCGTCGAGATCGATGCACAGGGCCGGATCAATCTCTCGCGCAAAGCCGTCCTCAACGGCGGAGCCGCCGATGATGCGGCCGCCGAAGCCTATCACCGCCCCGCCCGCGGCGACGGAGGGCGGGAGCGCGGCGGAGGCCGCCGACGCCGTAACTAAAACACGAGGGGACGCCGGAGCGCGTCCCCTCACGTTCTGTCAGCGGCGCGCTTCGCGCAGGATCTGCTCCGCGGCGCGGACGAGGCGCGCGCGCGTCAACCCGCTGTCCCATTCGCACAGGTAGGCATAGAGCTCGTAGCGGCGCGCGCGCAGCTCGGCGAGCAGGTCGTCGGGCAGACGCCAACGGACGAACTCGATCTGATTCTCCCCGCGTATTGCGAAACGCGCTCCGTGAGCTTGCGCGGCACACAACAAATCGGCGAGGTTTTGTGAGTCGGCGTCCATCATTTGCCTCAACCCTACCGCGCGGGAGGAGGGACGGACGACGGTCTTTAGCACCAAGCCGGTGGGGCGGACAGGTCCCGGGCCGCACGACGGCGCATCGCTCGCCTTCGATGGATCTTGGGATTCGTGGAAAAGTCGCGCTCGTCACCGGAGCCAGCACCGGGATCGGCGAGGGTGTCGCCCTCGCGCTCGCCGCGGAGGGGGCGACGATCGCCGCGGCGGCGCGGCGCAAGGAACGACTCGATGAGGTCGCGGCGCGCGCGAAGGCCGCCGGAGCGACCGACGCGCGCGGATTCACCTTTGATCAATCGAAACCGTCCTCGGTCGAGCAGCTCGTGCGCGACGTCCAAGCGCAGCTCGGTCCGATCGAGATTCTGATCGTCAACGGCGGGGGCCCCAAGCCCGGGACGTTCACGGCGTTGACGCTCGCCGACTGGGACGACGCCTACAACTTGCTCCTCAAGTACGCGCTGACGCTGGTCGATGCCGTCTTGCCTTCGATGCGCGAGCGGGGATGGGGCCGGATCGTCGCGCTGACCTCTTCGGCGGTGAAACAACCGATGGGGAATTTGGCCGCTTCGACGGCGCTGCGGACCGGGCTCGTCGCCGCGATGAAGACGCTCTCCGAAGAGGTCGCGGCCGAGGGGATCACGGTGAATTGCATCGCGACCGGACGCGTCGTCAGTGAGCGTTTCCTCGTGGTGTGGGGCGACGAAGGCGGGATGGAAGGGGCATCGAAGCGTGCCGCGGCCGGTGTCCCGATCGGCCGGCCCGCCTACCCAAGCGAGTTTGCCCCGCTGGTCGCGTTTCTCTGCGGGGTCCCGGCAAGCTACGTCACCGGGCAGACGATCGCGATCGACGGCGGGCTGGTCAAAGCCACCTTCGGCTAGAAGGTGTCGCTATGAGCACCTCGATCCCGCGCCTCTCGACCGATTCGCTCGACGATCTCTACCGGGAGCTCGCCCCGCTCCATTTCATGGCGGGCTGGAACAAGCCGACGCCGTCGTTGTACCCCGCCCCCTACAAGACCTACGAACCGGCGTTGTGGCGGTACCGGGAAGGACACGAAGCGCTGGCGACCGCCGGCCGGCTCATCGACACGTCGCTCGCCGAGCGGCGCAACCTCATCATGGTCAATCCGATGCCGGGAAACGCGTACGAGACCTGCGCGACCCTGGTCGCCGCGTATCAGATGCTCCTTCCCGGCGAGCATGCCCGCTCACATCGCCACACGCCCAACGCCTTGCGCCTGATCCTCGATGGGGATGCGGGCGCATATACGACCGTCGAGGGCCAGACGATCACGATGGAGCCGGGCGACGTCGTCCTCACGCCGTCGTGGCTGTGGCACGGGCACGGCAACGAGGGGAAAGTGGCGTCGTACTGGATCGACTATCTCGACGTCCCGCTCGTGCAGCGGCTCGAGCCGATGTTCTTCGAGCTCTACCCCGGGGGGACGCAGCCGCCCGGGCCGCGTGTCGAGGACTCCCCGCTGCGCTTCCCTGCACGGGAGTGGCAAGACCGCTTGGCGCAGGCCTCGGCGGACGCGGAGGGTCTCTTCGCGCGGCGGCTGCGGCTGGATACGCCGTCGTTGCGTACCATGCGTCTGGAGATGTGCGCGCTCGAGCCGCGACGCGCCGCCGCTGCGGTACGGAGCACGGCCAACAGCATCTACAGCGTCGTACGGGGGCGCGGAGTCTCGACGATCGACGGCGTCGAGCTCGCTTGGGAGCGCGGAGACGTCTTCGTCGCGCCGTGTTGGCGCGCGCAATCGCACCGCGCCGACGAGGAGGCGATCCTGTTCCGGGTCAGCGACGAACCGTTGCTCGAACACCTCGGACTGCTCCGCAAGGACGCGGGATGATCGGCACGCGGCCTCCGGCGGCGCCGATCGATCTCGAGCGCTTCCGCCTGCGAACGTTCATCGAATCGCTCGGCGACGATCAGCTCGAACGCCGTCGAGAGCCGGTCGCGTTGCGTGACGTCGCCGCCGTCCTCGAAGGGAATCCGCGTGCGGTCCTCTTCGAGCGTGTCGGCGCCGACGGGCACGCCCTGGCCGGGAACGTCCTGGGAAGCCGCGAGCGGATGGCGCGCGCGTTCGGCGTCGATCGAACGCAGCTGCTACCGGAGATTCTGCGGCGTCTCCAGACCAGACCCGAGCTCATCGAGCTCTCGCGCGATCAGGCTCCGGTACAGGAAGTCGTTTTGACCGGAGCCGAGGTCGATCTCACGACTTTGCCGGTTCACCTGCAGCACGGCCGGGACGGCGGACTCTACATCTCCGCCGGGATCGACTTCGCGATCGACCCGCTCACGAAGCTCAGCAACGTCGGACTGCGGCGCTTCATGCTCCACGGCCGCCGCACGACCGGGATCGACCTCGTCGCGGCGAGCGATCTGCGGACGCTCTTCCGCGCGAGTCTGGAACGCGGCGAAGAGCGCTTCCCCCTCAGCGTCGTCGTCGGGAGTCATCCGATCGACTACTTTGCGGCGACGATGCGCTTGCCGGTCGACGAGATCAGGCTGCTCGCGCAGCTTCGCGGCGCGCCGCTCCCCGTCGTCAAATCGGTCACCAACGACATCCTCGTCCCGGCCGATGCGGAGTACGTGATCGAGGGCTATCTCGGCGGCGAAGGGTACGTCCGCTCCGAAGGGCCCTTCGGCGAATTCCTCGGCTATTACGGCGGCGTCAAGACGAATCCGGTCTTCCATGTCACCGCGATCACCCACCGTCGCGATCCGGTCTTTCAAACGCTCTCGATCAGCGGGAAGACGATGAGCCGGACCGACACGGCGCAGCTCACGACGCTGCGGACCGAAGTGCTGGTATGGCGCGCCCTCGAGATCGCGGTCCGCGAACCGGTCGCGGTCTACGCGCCGCCCGCCACCGGCGGCGTCTACAACGTCCGCGTCGCGATCCGGCAGCGCAATCCCGGCGAGGCGCGCAACGCGATCGCGGCCGTCTTCGCCTGCATGGCGAACGTGAAGAACGTCTTCGTCGTCGATCCGGACGTCGACGTCTTCGACGACGAGCAAATGGAATGGGCGCTCGCGACGAGGCTGCGGCCGGAGACCGATATCCACGTCGAGAGCGGTTTCCGCGTCTCGCCGCTCGATCCGTCCCTCCCTCCGGGCGCCCGGACCGGCTCGAAAGCGGGCTTCGATCTGACGCTCCCGCTCGGAACGTCCAGCGGTCTCGAGCTGACGTTGCCGGAGGCTCCGACGTTCAAGGGGAAGCGCTATCCGTCGGTCCGCGCCGCGCTCGAAGACGGCCCGAAATCGTTCGAGGAGCTCATGGCCGCGATCGGGACCGACGACGGGCGCGAGATCGTCGTGATGCTCGAAGAACTCTACGACCAGGGTCTCCTGGAACGCGATCCCGTCGAGGGGACGTACTTCATCAAGCCTGTGAGGTAATCGTGTGATGCGACGCGCTGCCTTCCTAGGGATCTCCGGCGCCGGCGCGCTCGCGGCCGCGTTCCCGCCGCGCGCGTTCGCGCAAAGCTCGCTCTTGAAAGTCGCGACCCTCCCGATCGATCAGGGGGCACAGGCGTATTTCGCCCAGGACCTCAAGATGTTCGAGCGCGCAGGGCTCAACGTCGAGGTCCAAACGCTGAAGTTCGGACAGGCGGTCGCGGCCGCGGTCGCGGGCGGGGCGATCAACATCGGTCAATCGAACATCACCTCGCTCGCCGTCGCCTATGAACGCGGCCTCCCGTTCAAGATCATCGCCGGGGCCGGGCTCTTCAATGCGAAGAAACCGACGTCGTACTTCCTCGTCGCCAAAAACTCTCCGATCAAAAACGCGAAAGACCTCAACGGGAAGACCGTCGCGTGCAACGGTCTCAAGAATATCACGCAGCTCTCCATCCAGCTCTGGGTCGACAAGAACGGCGGGGATTCGTCGACGATCAAATTCGTCGAGCTCCCGTTCACCGAGATGGAGCCGGCGCTCGCCGCGGGACGGGTCGACGCCGCTCTGATGGCCGATCCCGATGCGACGACCGCGCTCGCTCGGGGTCGCACCCGCGTCCTCTCGATCCCCTTCGACGCGCTGGGTCGGGAATGGATGATCGGAGCGTGGTTTGCGAAGGCCGATTGGATCGCGGCCAACGCCGAGGTCGTGAAGAAGTTCGCCGCGGTCATGCGCGAGGCGGCGGCCTGGGCGAACAATCCGCGGAACTATGCACAATCGGCCGCGATCTTGGAGAAATACACGCAAGTGAAAGTCGGTCGCGCGAACCGGATCGCCTTCGCCGAAAAGATCGACCCGGCCCAGATCCAACCGCAGATCGACGTGGCGGCGAAGTACAAGGTGCTCAGGAGCGCGTTCCCGGCCGAAGAGCTCATCGCCGCCGTCTCGTAGGACTCGCGTGCCGTCGCTGATCGGGGCGCCGCTCCCGCGCCGCGAGGATATCCGGTTCATCACGGGGGCCGGCCGCTACACCGACGATCTTGCGCCGCGCGATGCGGCCCACGCCGTGATCGTCCGTTCGCTCCATGCACACGCGCGGATCCGGGCGATCCGTACCGACGAAGCCCGTCGTGCACCCGGCGTCCTCGCGGTCCTGACCGCGGCGGATTACCTGCGCGACGGGCACGGACCGATTCGTCATCTCCCCAACCCGGCCGATGCCGTCGATCCGGGGCGCCCCGCATTCGAGAGCCGCGATCCGAACCGTCCCGTCGTCGAACTCGCCCAACCGCCGCTCGCGTACGACGTCGTTCGGTACGTCGGCGAATGCGTCGTCCTCGTCGTCGCCGAGAGCGCCGGCGCGGCGCGCGACGCCGCGCAGCTCGTCGAGATCGACTACGAACCGCTCGCAGCCGTCGTCCATCCCGCCGATGCGATCCTCGACGGCGCGCCGCAGCTGTTCGCCGAAGCGCCGCACAACCTCGCCTTCGATCTCACCTACGGCGACGACGCCGCGACCGAGCGTGCTTTCGCCGAGAGCGATCTCGTGGTGTCGCGCGAGTTTTACAACCAGCGGGTGATCGCCGCGCACATGGAACCGCGCTCGGCCTTCGCCTCGTTCGACGGCGCGACCCAAACCTACACGATCACCGCCGGCGGCCAAGGCGTGGTGCGCCAGCGCGCCGCGATCGCCGGCGCGCTGGGCGTCGAGCCGGGACGCGTCCGACTCGTTGCACACGACGTCGGCGGCGGGTTCGGCGCCCGCACGAACCTCCATCCGGAGCCGCTCCTGGTCGCGTGGGCCGCTCGCCGGACCGGGCGGACCGTTCGCTGGACGGCCGATCGCAGCGAAGGGTTCGTCAGCGATTATCACGGTCGCGACCTGCTCGTCCGTCTCGGGATGGCGTTCGGAAGAGACGGGCGTATCCGCGCCGTGCGCTACGACCACCTCGCCAATCTCGGCGCGTATACCGTGAACTTCGCCTCGTTGCAGAACGTCGTTCGCATCGCGACGGGCCTGTACCACATCCCCGCCGCGCACGTCCGCGTCCGCGCCGTCTTGACGAATACGACGCCGACCGCTCCGTATCGCGGCGCCGGCCGCCCCGAGGTGACGTATGCGCTCGAACGTCTCCTCGACCTCGCCGCGGCTGAGCTCGGGATCGATCGGGTCGAGATCCGGCGGCGAAACATCGTCCGGCGCGAACAGCTTCCCTACCGCAACCCGATGGGCCTCGTCTATGACAGCGGCGATTTTCTCGGCAATATGGAGCGCGCCGTAGCCCGTGCCGATTGGGACGGCTTCGCGCAACGGCGGCTCGCCAGCGAACGCAGCGGGAAGTTGCGCGGGATCGGGCTCGCGAACTACATCGAATCGCCGGTCGGTGCGCCGCGCGAGCGGGTAACCGTCACGATCCATGCGGACGAGAGCGTCGAAATCGTCACCGGGACGCAATCGAACGGTCAAGGACACGAAACGACGTTCGCGCAGGTCGCTGCGGAGCTGCTCGACGTCCCGCTCGAAAGCATCCGCTTGCGCTACGGCGATACCTCGCTCGTCGGCGTCGGCGGCGGGACCCATTCGAACCGCTCGATGCGTTTGGTCGGGACGTTGCTCGTGAAGACGTGCGGCGAGTTGCGTGCGCGCGCCGGCGGCCGGAGCGTCTTCGAGGCCGCACGCGAAGGGCCGTTGAGCGCGACGGCCGAGGTCGACGAGCGCATCCCCGCATATCCGACCGGTGCCGCAGTCTGCGAGGTCGAGATCGATCCCCGGACCGGTGCGTGTACCGTCGCCCGTTACACTTCGGTCGACGACGTCGGCCGCGTCGTCAACCCGCTGATCGTCGACGGGCAAACGCAGGGCGGGATCGCGCAAGGGATCGGTCAGGCACTCTTCGAGGTCATCGCGTACGACCCCGAAACCGGTCGCCCGCACAACACGAACTTCATGGAATATGCGCTCCCGCGCGCAGCCGACGTCCCGCATTACGACCTCGAGCTCGTCGAGGATCGCACCGCAGGGAATCCGCTCGGCGTGAAAGGCGGCGGCGAGGCCGGGGTGACGCCTTCGCCCGTCGCCGTGATCAACGCGATTTGCGACGCATTGCGGCCGTTCGGCGTCGACGATCTCTCGATGCCCGCGACGGCGGAGAAGGTTTGGCGGGCACTCCATATGCGCACTCCCGTGGAGGCATAAAATGATCCGAATCGCCATACTCGTCGCGCTCGCGCTCGGCGCCCTTGCGCTTCCGAGCGGCGCTCAGCAAAGCGCGACGATCCGTATCATCACACCCCCGATCGACGCCGGGGCGCAGCCGTTCTATGCCCAAGCATTGGGTTTCTTCAAGGAAGCCGGGATCAACGCCGAGATCTTGAAAGCGAGCAACGGAGCGGCGGTGGCGGCCGCCGTCGCCGGCGGAGCGGCGGATATCGGACAATCGAACGTCGTCTCGATCGCGAGCGCCCACGAACGCGGCCTCCCCTTCGTCTACATCGCCGGGGCGAACACGTTCGTCGCCTCGCAACATCAAAGCGCGCTCGTCGTCGCGCCGAATGCGCCGATACATACGGCGCGCGACCTCGAGGGGAAGACCGTCGCGGTGAGCGGGCTCAAGGACATCACCGAGATCGGCTTCGATCTCTGGTTCGTGCAGAACGGCGGCACGTTGAGCTCGGTCAAGACCATCGAGCTTCCCTTCGCGGCGATGGCCGACGCGGTCGTGAGCGGACGCGTCGACGCCGCGATGATGACCGTCCCGCAACTCCCCGAAGCACTACGCCTGAAGCGCGTGCGCGTCTTGGGTTATCCGCTCGAATCGATTGGAAAGACGTGGCTCCTCGGCGGCTGGTTCACGACCTCGGCCTGGGCCCAGGCGCATCCGGAGCTGGTCCGTGCCTTCGCCGCGGTGATGCAAAAGACGGCCTATTGGGCGAACCGGCATCAGGCCGAATCGGCCAAAATCCTTGCGCAGGCGACGGGACAAACGGTCGACCCGCAGACCTCGCGCGTCATCTACGCGGAGCGGCTCGAACCGGCGGCGATGCAGCCGGTGATCGACGCAGCCGCAAAATACGGCGCGATCAAAGCGCCGTTCCCCGCCGCCGAACTCATCGCTCGACGTCTCTAGTGTGCAACTCCCCCGTCACGGGAGAGGATCCCCGGTAAACGTGAGGATCGCTCTCCTAGGCGCGGGTGGCATCGGTGGATTCCTCGGAGCACGGCTGGGCGCCGCCGGCGAAGACGTCGTCTTCATTGCGCGCGGGCCGCACTTGGAGGCTCTGCAGCGCGACGGCTTGCGCCTGCACAGCCCCGAGGGCGCGATCACGTTGCGGACGGTCAACGCGACGTCGGATCCGGCGAGCATCGGACCCGTCGACGTCCTCGTCGTCGGCGTGAAGCTCTGGGATTTGGAGCGTGCGACGCGCAGCGCCCTCGCGCTCGTCGGACCGCACACGACGGTCGTCGGCTTTCAAAACGGGATCGAAAAAGAAGCGATCATCGGGCGGATCGTCGGCCCCGAGCACGTGATCGGTGCGGTCTGCTACATCTCGAGCGAGATCGAAAGCCCGGGCGTGATCCTGAAAAAGGGACCGCTCGAGCGATTCGTCCTCGGCGAGCTCGACGGAGGCGAATCGCCGCGCGTCAAGGCTCTGGTCGAAACGTTCACGCGCGCCGGGATCAAGGCCGAGGTCACCGCCGACGTCAGACGCGAGATCTGGGAGAAATTCGTCTTCCTTTCGTGTCATGCGGCGATGACGACGCTTTTGCGGCTCCCGATCGGCCCGATCCGAGAAAACCGACGCTCACGCTCGTTGCTGCTCGACGCGTTGCGTGAGGCGGTCGCCGTGGCGCGCGCCTGCGGCGTCGCGCTCCCCGAACGATTCGCCGAGGAGACGTTGAGCTTTATCGACGGCCTGGCCCCGGAGACGCGCGCCTCGATGTCGCTCGATTTGGAGCGCGGGAACCGCCTCGAGGTCGAGTGGCTGAGCGGCGCGATCGTTCGCCTGGGGCGGGAACTGGGCGTCGCGACGCCGGTTCATCGAGTGGTCGCCGACGCACTCGCCCCGTTTGCCGAGGGCCGCCCCCCCTCGGCCTAACCGCTGAACCGTTCGATCAGCGCGTCAGCCGGCGAAGCAAGTCGAGCAATGTGGCTCGTTCTTGCGCGCTCAACGAACGGGCGAGTTCGTCTTCACTCGTCCGGACACGACGGGCCGCTTCCGCCAGCACGCGGCGGCCTTCCTCGGTCAGGGTCGGGACCGACGAGCGCCGGTCCTCGGGATCGGGACGGCGAACCAGGAGGCCGAGACCCTCGAGCTGATCGATGAGGCGGACCAAGGTCGAGCGGTCGGCTCCCAGAGCCGTAGCGATATCGCTCTGATTGATCCCCGGTCGCTCGTCGATGATGAGCATCGTCCCGAAGAGCATCGGCGTCAGGGGCAGCCCTTCCATCGCCGCGGCGAAACCGGCGAAATAGCGAAGCTGCGCGCGGCGCAGATGGTAGCCGATGATCTCGTCGAGGACGAGCCGCGCGGTCGGGGTCTCCGATTTCGTTGATGTCGACACTGATTTGACAGATCAACTATATCTTGGTAAATTCCTCCTACCGGGCGCCGATGAACCGCAACGATTATCTCTTCCATCCTCCGCGCTTTGCCGACCCTTCGGTCCTCCGCCCGCTGACCGCGCCGCTGGCCTTTGCGCGAACCGTCGAGCGCTTCCCCAACCGGCTCGCGGTCGTCGACGGCCCGACGAGGCTGACCTGGGCGGAGTTGGCGGAAAGGGTACGGGCCTTCGCCGCCGCGCTGCAAGCGCTCGGGATCGCCCAGGGCGACGTCGTCGCCCTGCACTTGCCGAATTCGTGGGAATTCGTCGTCGCGCACTTGGCCGTCTCGCAGATTGGAGCGGTCAGCCTCCCGCAACACGTCCCCTACCGCGAGGCGGAGCTGCGCACGTATCTCGGGCACACCGAGGCCAAGGCGATCGTCGGCTACGCCGAGGCCGCACAGCGGATGCTCTCGCTCCTGGGCGACCTCCCGCACTTGCAGACCGTCGTCGTCACCGGCCCCGCGACCGGCCCCGCCCTGGGCTTTGCCGAACTCCTCGCGACGTTTGCCGGAGCGTCCCCGCAGCCGGTCGACCTCGATCCGAACGATCCGTTTGCGCTCTTCTCCACCTCGGGGACCGAATCGCTGCGTGCGAAGGTGTGCATCGCCACCCACGGCGGCTTCTTATCGAATTCGCATGACGCCGCGCGGCTCGCGGGCGCGAGCGAGCGCGACGTCCTCCTGAGCCTGAGCGGCTTCACCCACGCCTTCGGCATCAGCGCGATCCACTACGCGACGCTGTTCGGGACGAGACTCGTCTGTCTGCCGAAGTACGATCCGCTCGCGTTTCTCGATTTGGTCGAGCGCGAGAGCGTGACGATCGCATGGGCGGTCGCGGCCCAGCTCTCCGATATCACGAGCCTGCAGCGCGCGCGTGGGGGAAGCCCGCCCGCGACGCTCCGTGAAGTCCGCACCGGCGGTGCGCCGATTACGCCGGGACTGGCCGACGACGTGCGTACCTATCTCTGCCCGAACCTCGTGATCCAATATGGGATGTCGGAGCTCGGGTGCGCGCTCGTGACTCGGCACGACGATCCGCCCGAGGCGGCCGCGACGCTGGGGATGCCGCTGGACGGCGCGCAGATCCGGATCGTCGAGGGCGAGTTGTGGTATCGCCGCGCGTGCGCCTTCCGGGGATATTATCGCGATCCCGAAACGACGGCGGCGACGGTGACGGAAGACGGCTGGATACGGACCGGGGATCTGGTGACGCTCGATCCGTCCGGCCGCATCGTATACGCCGGCCGCGCGAAAGATATCATCAATCGCGGCGGGATGAAGGTGAGCGCCTTCGAGCTGGAAGCCTTACTCGCCGCACTCCCGGGCGTTCGACAACTCGCGATCGTGCGGCTGGACGATCAGCGGCTCGGTGAGCGTGCCTGCGTCGTCTGTTCGCTGCACCGCGGCCGAACGATCACGCTCGAAGAGATCACGGCGTTTCTGGCGGAACGCGGGGTCGCGAAGTACAAGTGGCCCGAGCAACTGATCGTCCTCGATGCGCTCCCGACGACGCCGACGGGAAAGGTCGCCAAATCGGCCTTGCGCGAGTTGGTCGCGGCGCGCGGGGTCCTCGCATGAGCAACTTTACGGTTCACGTCGAACAGTTCGAGGGACCGATCCGCGTCGAGATGGGGCAGACGATCCTCGACGCCGCGCTCGAACAAGGCTTCCCCTATCCGCACGGCTGTCGATCGGGGAATTGCACCGCCTGTAAATCGCACGTCTTGGAAGGCGAGATCGACCTGCTCCCGTACTCCGAGTTCGCGTTGACCGAGGCGGAGCGCGCCGCGGGGATGATCCTGGCGTGTCGCGCCGTCCCGTGGTCCGACTGTCGGATCGCATATCTGGAAGACGAGGAGATCATCGTCCACCCGCAGCGTCTGCTGAGCTGCCGCATCGCCGCGATCGAGCGCGCAACGCACGATATCGTCGTCCTCAAGCTCGCGATCGAGAGCGGCGGCCCGTTCACCTTCACGGCCGGACAATACGCGAGCCTCGAATGTCCCGGTTTGCCGGGGCGCGATTTCTCGATGGCGGGTCTCCCCGAAGACGACCTGCTCGAGTTTCACATTCGCTGCGTCCCGGGCGGCGTCGTCAGCGGCTACATCGCGGAGCGCGCAAAGATCGGTGAGACGGTCCGGCTGCGCGGCCCGTTTGGGACGGCATATCTGCGCGAAGCACATCTGGGTCCGCTGATCCTCGCCGGCGGCGGGACCGGGCTTGCGCCGATCCTCTCGATCTTGCGGGCGGCGCTGAAACGGGATCCACGGCGTGAGATCGCGCTCTACGTCGGAGCGCGCGACGAACGGGATCTCTACGCGAGCGAGCGGCTCGACGCGCTGGCGCGCGCCCATCACGGCGTTCGCATCGAGCGCGTCCTCTCCCAGCCGCGGACGCCGACGGGACGGCGGACGGGTTTCCTCTGCGATGCGATCCGTGAGGATTTCCCGTCGTTCGCGGGGCACAAGGCATATATTGCGGGGCCGCCGATCATGGTCGAGACGACGGTCGCCGCACTGGAGGCGAACGGCTTGACCAAACGCGACATCCACGCTGACGCGTTCTTCGCCGCGGAGACCGTGCGCCGCGACGGGGTCGCGGTATGAAGGCGCTCGAAGGCCGAGTCGCACTCGTGACCGGCGGGGCGCGCGGCGTCGGTGCCGCGATCTCGCGAGCGCTGCTCGAAAACGGGGCGCGCGTCGTCGTGGCCGACAACGGCTCATCCATCGACGGCCGCTCCCAAGACCCGACGGTGGCCCCCGACTTCGTCCGTCCGTTCGGTCCCTGCGCGATCGCGTTTTCCGAGGATATCGCCGCGCCCGGGGCGGCACAGCTCGCGGTGGCGACCGCGTGCAAAGCGTTCGGCGGGCTCGACATCGTCGTCAACAACGCCGCGATCTTGCGCGATGCGTTCCTGTTCAAGGGCGACCCGAACGACTACGAGGCGAGTTGGCGCGTGAATCTGTTCGCGCCGTACGAGGTCCTCCGCGCCGCAACGCCGGTCTTGCGCGATCAAGCGAAAGCCAATCGCGGCGGTTCGTCGTACCGCTGGGGACGGATCATCAACATCGTCTCGACCGCCGGGATCTACGGCAATTACGGACAAGCCGCATACGCGAGCGCGAAGGCGGGGCTCATCGGCCTCACCCGGGTTGCGGCGCTCGACATGGCGCGTTCGGGAGTGACGGCGAACGCGATCGCGCCCTTCGCCGCGACGCGCGTGACCGAGTCGATCGTCCCCGCGAACGAGACGCAAGCGCAGTACAAGAAGCATGCACTCTCGATCTCGGCCGATTACGTCGGACGCTTCGCGGCGTTCCTCGCCAGCGACGCGGCGTGCGAGATCACGGGCCAGCTCTTCGGCGTCCGCGGGAGGGAAGTGTTTCTTTTCAGCCAGCCGCGCCCGATCGCGCGCGCGACGGTGAGCGGCGAGTCGCTCGAGGAGCTCGAAGAGATCACGACCCGCGAGTTCGCCGCTCGTTTTACACCGCTCGAGACCGATCTCGAAGCGTTCTCGACGGCCCCGATCCTCTAAACGAAGGAGACGACGTGTCCACTGCAACGCTACAGGTCAAAACGGCGCAGGAACTGGCGGCTCAGCCCGACGAGTACCGCGAGGCGGTTTCCAAAATCATCATTAGTCACGCGATCAACGAGCTGTACGGCTCGCGAGTCTTCGACGAGCCGGCGATCGCGCTCGCGCCGACGCCGTATTGGAAGTGGCTGACGTGCCGCCTGGCGATGGAAGAGTACGGTCATCACCTCCGCTTCTTCGAGCTGGGACGCGAGATCGGGATCCCGGAAGAGAAGATGCTCCCCGAGAAGACCTCGAAGCGTCCGCTTTCGATCTTCGAGCATCCGCTGGAAAGCTGGATCGACTTCTGCACGATCAAGCTCCTCGGCGATCTGGCCGAGATCGTCCAGATCGAGGATCTCCTCAAATGCACGTATCTTCCGTTGCGTAATGCGGCGCGGATGACGATGCCCGAAGAGCGCTTTCACGCAAAATTCGGCGAGGACGCCGCACTCGAACTCATCAAGACCGACGAGGGGAAGGAGCGTCTCCAGGACGCGATCGACCGGATCTTCCCGACGCTCCCGGCCTTCTTCGGCCGTGCCGACTCGAAGAACAACCGGCTGTTCCGCAAGTGGGGGATCAAGGAGCGGACGAACGAAGCGATGCGCGCCGACTACATCGAGCGTTGCCGCGTCCTGGTCGAAGAGCGGCTGGGCCTGAAGCTGCCGCCGGTACCCGATGCGTAACCTCCGCGGCCGATGGTTCGAGGACGTCGGGCTCCCGCTCGACGAGCCGACCTCGGCGCTCGCCCATCGGCTCGCCCCGCACGTCGAGCGCGTCCTCGATTGGGACGCCGCGGTCCGGCTGATTCAGGATCCACGGACGCTCCAGGCCTGGGAGGAAGAGCGTGCGGTCGAGGCCGCCCTGAAGGCCCGCGGCGAGGCGCTCCTCGGGCACGAGGGGCTTCATGCGCGGTTGAGCCGCGTCGTCGACGCCGGGCTCGACCTCTTTTTCCGGGCCGCCGAGCGCGCGACGCGGCGAGCCGGTCTGGACGATCCGTATCTGGTCCGCGTCGTGGCCGGCGCCGCCTCTCAAGCCGCTTTCGACGACGCCCTCGCCCGCGCAACCGACGCGGACGATCATCCGTTCGTGCAGAAGTACAGGCTGTTCGAACGGGGCCGCTGGGTTTTGGGAAAAATCGCTCGAACGCTCTACATCTTTTGATGTGAGGATATCATGATCGCCAACGATTCGCTCGAAGAACTGTTCAAAGACGCCGCCAAGCGCGCGGCCGACCCGCTCTGGGTCGTCATGGAGAAGGTCAACCCGGAGGAGCCCAATCCGAAGGCCGTCCCGCACATCTGGCGTTATGAAGAGATGCGTCCGCTGCTCGAGCGCGCGGGTCGCCTCGTCGACACCGATCGGGCCGAGCGACGCGTCTTCATGCTGATCAATCCGGGGATCGGGAAGCTGCCGTACACGACCGATACGCTCTACGCGGGTCTGCAACTCATCCTCCCCGGGGAGATCGCGCGGGCGCACCGGCATACGGCCTTCGCGTTGCGTTTCATCATCGAGGGCGGCGATGCGTACACCGCGGTCGGCGGCGAGAAGGTGCTGATGAACCCAGGCGATCTCGTCCTGACGCCTTCGTTCGAATATCACGATCACGGCAACGAGACGCAAACGCCGATGATCTGGCTGGACGGTTTGGACGTCCCGCTCTACCAGTGGCTCCCCGTCCACTTCACGAACCCCTATAAAGACAAGCGGTATCCTTCGGAACCGGCTCCGCAAAACTCGCATCTGCTCTACCCCTGGGCCGAGATGCAGCGCCAGCTCGATGCGATGAGCGGCCCCTTCGCGGAAAAGCGCTACGTGCATCGCCGGACGGGCGGGGAGATCTCGCAGACGATCGGAGCGCAGGCCGAGCGGATCGACCGTGGCGCGCATGCGCCGAAGCGACGCGAGACGGCCAGCAGCGTGTACCACGTCTATCGCGGAAAGGGGAAGACGCAGATCGGGAACCAGACGATCGCCTGGCAAAAAAACGACACGTTCGTCGTCCCGGCATGGTACCCGTTCGAGCACGTCAATGAAGGCGACGAGACGGCGTATCTCTTTCGGTACGACGATCGGCCGCTGCTCGACGCGATGGCCGTCTACCGGAGTGAAGCGGCCTGATGCAGGCCACCGGACGCACGTCCACGATCGAGCTTCGCGTCCGGTGGGGTGAGACGGACGCCGCCGGGATCGTCTTCTACCCGAACTACTACGTCTGGTTCGACGTCGCCGCGCACGAGTTGTTGCGCGGACGGTACGAACGCGGCTTCGGTTTCCCGATCGTCGAGAGCGGTGCGAAATTTCACGCACCGCTCTTTCCGGATGAGGTGATCACGATCGAGACCGTCGTCGCCGACCTGCGAACGAAGGCTCTTCGCCTCGAGCATACGATCCGTCGCGGCGGGACGCTCATCGCCGAAGGCTTCGAAGTACGCGTTTACGTCAAGCTGCTCGAACACGGGATCGAGGCGCGCGCGATCCCCGAGGACTTGCGGAACTACTTGCTGCAAGGCTAGGCGCGTGCCTTTCGATTCGCTCGGTGCTTTCGTCGCCGCGTTGACGAAGGCGGGTGAGCTCGCGCGCGTCGAGACGCCCGTCGATCCGTATCTCGAGATCGCCGAAATCACCGATCGCGTCGTGAAGGCCGGCGGTCCGGCGCTGCTGTTCACGAACGTGAAAGGCTCGCGTTATCCGGTCTTGACGAATCAGTTCGGGACCGAGCGGCGCACGGCGATGGCCTTCGGCGTCGGCCGGCTGAGCGAGCTCGAAGCGCGTGTCCGCCGGACGCTGGACTTCTCGCTCCCGAAAACGGCGGCCGACGCCTTCGGGAAGCTGCTCACCTTGGGCGCTCTGCGCGCCGCCTTCCCGCGCCGCGTCGCAACCGGCCCGGCACACGAGATCGTCGAGGACGAACCCGATCTACGGACCCTCCCCATCCTCACCACCTGGCCGCTCGACGGGGGACCGTTCATCACGCTCCCGCTCGTCTTCACGAAAAATCCGGCCGACGGGACCCAAAACATCGGGATGTACCGGATGCAGGTCTACGATGCGCGCACGACCGGGATGCATTGGCAGCGTCACAAGCAGGGCCGCGCACATGCCCGCGCCTGGGGCGGACGGGTCCCCTGCGCGGTCGCGCTCGGCGCCGATCCGATCCTCACCTACGCGGCGACCGCGCCGCTCCCGCCGATGATCGACGAAGTCCTCTTCGCCGGCTTCCTGCGCGGGAAGCCGATCCGGATGATGCCGGCGCGGACCGTCGACCTCGCCGTCCCGGCCGATGCGGAATTCATCCTCGAAGGCTACGTCGACAACGACGACCTGCGCAGCGAAGGGCCGTTCGGCGATCACACCGGCGTCTACAGCCTCGCCGAGCGCTATCCGACCTTTCACCTCCGGTGCATCACGCGCCGCAAGGAGCCGATCTATCCGGCGACGGTCGTCGGAAAACCGCCGATGGAAGACGCATGGCTCGGGAAAGCGACCGAACGAATCTTCCTCCCGCTGCTGCAGATGCTCGTCCCCGAGATCGTCGACTACAACCTCCCGGTCGAGGGCGGTTTTCACAACCTGGCGATCGTCGCGATCAAGAAGAGCTACCCCGGGCAAGCCTTCAAGGTGATGAATGCGCTCTGGGGGCTCGGCCACATGATGATGCTGACCCGGACGCTCGTCGTGGTCGACCACGACGTCGACGTCCACGACCTCCGGCGCGTCGCCTGGTTTGCGCTCAACAACGTCGATCCGGGACGCGATCTCCTGATCGTCCGGGGCCCGGTCGACGATCTCGATCACGCCTCCTCGCTCCCTGCGCTCGGGCACAAACTCGGGATCGATGCGACCCGCAAAGGGCCGGACGAGGGCTACCCGCGCGAGTGGCCTCCCGAGATCGTCACGGATGCGGCGACGCGGGCGCTCGTCACCGAACGGTGGCGTTCGTATGGACTCGATCGGTTCCTGGAACGAGCGAGCGCCGATCCGTGGTCGGGGCAAGGCGCGCAGGCACTCGAGCGGCTCCTGCGCGAACGGCCGCTCGAACGATGAAGAACCTCGCGCTCTTCCTCCGGGATATCAGGATCGAACACACGCTGTTCGCCCTCCCGTTCGCCTACGTCGGTGCGGTGATGGCCGCAGGCGGGATCCCGACGCCTTGGCAGTTCCTTTGGATCACGCTCGCCGTGCTGGGTGCCAGGACGGCGGCGATGGCGGCCAACCGTTTCCTCGACCGCGAAATCGACGCGCGCAATCCGCGGACCGCGAATCGCCCGACCGCGAGCGGGCGTCTTTCGCCGCGCGTGATGCTGGCGGCGATCGTCGCCGGCTTGGCCCTCCTGACCGTCTCGGCCGCCATGCTCAACCCGCTGTGCTTGCGTCTCTTCCCGATCGCCGCGTTCGCCGTGCTCTTCTATCCGCTCTGCAAGCGTTTCACGTGGGTAACGCACTTCTTTCTCGGAGCGGTCGACGGGCTCGCCCCGCTGGGAGCGTTCATCGGCGTCTCGGGGACGTTCACGTTTCCCGCGATCCTGCTCTTCGTCGCGGTGACGCTGTGGGTCGCCGGTTTCGACATCATCTACGCGCTGATGGACTATCCGATCGACGTCGAGCAGGGGATTCGCTCGATCCCCGCGCGCTTCGGGACCTCGACGGGACGCTGGCTCCCGATCGTCCTCCACCTCGCGATGACCGTGCTCCTGTTCTTGGCCGGCGGGCTCTCGCACGCGGGGATGCTCTACTACGCCGGCGTCGTATTCGCCGTGATCCTGGTCTTCTATGAAGACCGCACCTTTTCGGTCGCCAAGAATCTGTTCGCCCTCAACGACCGCGTCTTCGTGACCAACATGGTCTTCTCGGTCGTCTTCCTCGTCACGACGATCGCCGGCTTCACCCTGCGATGATCTCGCGGGCGCGTTTCGTCGCAGGCGCGACCGGTGCGTTGACGCTCGGCGGGATCGGCGCGGCGGGCGCGCAGATCCTGCAATTTCCGACGCCGCTCGGGGCCCCGCAGATGGGACCGGCGTTGAACTTTGCCGTCGCCTGTCCGCTGAGCGGCGAGCAGCGCGAGTTCGGCGAGCAACTCGTCGACGGCGTACGTCAAGCGGTCTACGACGCGAATCAAACGAAAGCGCCCAACGATCCGATCTTCAACGTTCGGACGTTCGACGACCAAGGCTCGCTCGCCGCGGCGGCCTCACAAGCCCAATTCATCATCAACGACCCCACGCTCGTCGCGGTCGTCGGTCACCTCGGCGGAAAGATCACCGATGTGATGGTCCCGCGTTACGGCGGCGCGGTGATCCCGCTCATCGTCCCGGCGTCGACCTACGATCCGATCACCGCGCACGGCTATCGGACGGTCTTCCGTTTGCCGACGAAGGATTCGACCGAGGGACAACTCTACGCGCAATACCTCGATCTGCACAAACGACCGCAAAAGATCGTCCTGTTCGCCTCCGACGGCCAGTATGGTCCCGACGTCGCCGCGGCGTTCGCCCGACAAGCCGACGTCGATAAGGTCGCGCTCGTGCGGATCGACGTCTCGGCCACAAAGCCCGATTATCGCGCGGCCGCGGCGCGCGGCCTTGCCGAGCAACCCGACTTCGTCTTCTTCGCCGGATCGGTGAAAGATCTGGGCGGCGTCCTCGATCTGATGCGCTCCGGCGGCTACACGGGCGCAATGGGCGCCTCACAGGGGTTTTTCGATCCGGCGACGATCTCGCGCTACGGAAAGGCCGCCGACGGTCTCGTCGTCTCGAGCTCCAGCCCGCCGCTCAATCTCGCCCCGGCCGCGTTCGTCCCGAAGAACAACTTTCAGCAACAATACGGGACGCCGATGACGCCGCTCGCCGCGTTCGGCTATGCCTCGGCCTGGATCATCATCACCGTGGTCCGGCGCACCGGGGCGAACAACCGGCTCAGTATCGCGCAGGCGCTCAACGCCGGGACGCCTTTCGATACGCTGGTCGGCTCGTTCACCTTCGGCGTCACCGGCGATCCGCTCGATCCGCAGCTGTACTTCTACACCGTCAAGAGCTCGGATTGGGCGTTCTCGAACGCCGCCAAACCGACCGCCTTCCTGCTGCGCTGAGACCTCCGTTCGGCAGGCATCGGCCGGGAGCTCGGCCGAATCCCGCACGTGGTGCAAGGGATCATCGTGCGTCGCAACGGCGGCCCCGAAGTCATGGAGGTCGCCGATCTCCCCAAGCCCTCGCCGAAGCAAGGCGAGGCGCTCGTCCGCCTCACCGCGATCGGCGTGAATTATCGCGACGTCTACGTCCGGACGGGGATGTATCCGATCAAGCCGCCGTACACGCCGGGGAGCGAGGGCGCGGGCGTGGTCGAGGCGATCGGGCCGCAAACGGAGACCGACCTCGCGGTCGGAGATCGCGTCGTCTGGGCCGGTTCGAACGAAGGGAGTTATGCGGAGTACAACGTCGTCGAGACGGACCGGCTCGTCAAGATCCCCGAGGGTATCGACGACCGGACCGCGGCGGCTGCGATGCTGCAGGGGATGACGGCGCACTATCTCTCGCACGGTACCTATCCGGTGCAACCCGGAGACACGATCTTGATCCATGCCGGCGCGGGCGGCGTCGGGCTCCTCTTGACGCAGATGTGCAAGTCGCGCGGCGCGCGCGTCTTCACGACGGTCTCGACGGCGGAGAAGGCCGCGTTATCCCGCGAAGCCGGGGCCGACGAGGTCATCAATTACGTCGAGCAGGATTTCGAAGCCGAGGTCAAACGGCTCACCGACGGCCAAGGCGTCGAGTGCGTCTACGATTCGGTCGGGAAAACGACGTTCGAGAAAAGCCTCAACTCGTTGCGCGTCCGCGGCTACATGGTGATGTTCGGGACGTCGAGCGGGCCCGTCGGCCCGATCGACCCGAACATCTTCGGTCCGAAGGGCTCGCTCTTCTTCACGCGCCCGACCCTGTTCCACTACACACGCACCAAAACCGAGACGACGATGCGCGCCACCGAAGTCTTCAATCAGATTCGCAGCGGCGCGCTCAAGGTCCGGATCGGACATGAATACCCGCTGCGCGACGCGCGGCGAGCGCATGAAGATCTCGAGGGCCGTAAGACGACGGGAAAGCTGCTCTTACTCCCGTAGCTTCGCACTCCCCAGATCGAGCTCGTCGAACGGGATACGCTCGATCGGGCGCTCGAAACGCGACAGGTCGCCGATGAACTCGTCGACGTTACCGACGAGCGCGATCGACGGTTCGACGGCGATGTAACGGCTCGCGAACTCGGCGACCTCCCGCGCATCGATCCCTTTGACCCGGTCTTCGAAGCGCTCGATCTCGCCGAGCGGGAGATCATAGAGCGCATACTCGCCGAAAGCGGAGATCAACCCTTCGATCGTCTCCACCGAACGCGCAAAGTTCCCGAGCACGCTCGTTTTTCGCGTCTCGAGCTCAGCCGCCTGCGGCGGCGCGTCGAGGAGGCTGCGCAGCGTCGCGACGACGACCTCGGTCGCTTCGGCGACTTTCCGATGGTCGACGAGCGTCGCCGCCGTAAAGAGTCCGGCGCCCCCTCGTGCTAGTAATTGCGCTCCGGCGCCGTACGACAGCCCGCGTTTCACGCGCACCTCTTGATTGAGGCGGCCGGAGTATCCGGAGAGGATCGCGGTCGCGACGACGCCGGCATAGTAATCATGGGCGCGGCGCCGAATCGCCGGGCTCGCGGTCACGATCGCGGTCCGACCGGCCGCAGGCTGATCGACGACGACGAAACGCGGGCTCGGGAGCGAGGCCTCGCGCACCTCCGAGGCCGGCTCGCTGGGATCGTGCCAGCCGCCGAAGAGCTCCTCGGCGAGGGCGATCGCTTCGTGCGGATCGAGATCGCCCCCGATCAAGAGCAGGGAGCGCGACGGGACGTAGTGCGTCCGATGAAACCGGATGACGTCGTCGCGGCTGATCACCTCGAGCGAGCGCGGCGTCCCCGCGAGCGGGTGCGCGTAGGGTCCCTCGCCGAACGCGAGCCGCGTCGCGACGAGCCGCGCCAGCCCGCTCGGCGATCCGTAGGTCAGCTTCAAATCGCTGAGCGCCTTCGCTTTGATCCGTTCGAGATCGTCGCCGGTGAACGACGGCTCACGGACGATCGTCCCCGCGAGTTCGAGCGCGGCCCGAAACTTCGTCGTCATCGCGATGACCGAGAGCGTCGATGCGTCGTAACCCGCCGCCGCGTCGAGCCGCGCACCGAGCGCATCGACCCGCTCGGCGATCTGCGTCGCCGAGTACGGACCGGCGCCTTGCGCGAGCAACGTCGCGGTCGTCGTCGCCAGCCCCGGACGATCTTGCGGATCGGAGGTCGCGCCGCAGCGGACGATCAAGTGCGCGGCGATCAGCGGGAGATTCCGCTGCGTCACCGCGATGACGCGCAGCCCGTTGGCGAGTACCGCCTCGATCGGTTTGGGAAAGTGAATCGGACGCGGTGCGCTCGGCGCCGGCGGCGTCGTGATCGCTCGGGAAGACGAGACCGTCATGCGAGCTCGACCGCCGACGAATCGATTCCGGGCGGGAGATAGTACCATGACGTCCGGTTTGCGGGGACCAAATAGGTCTGTGCGACGCGCCGAATCTCCTCGGCGGTAACGGCCAGATAACGCTCCAAATCGGTATTCACCGCCTGAGGATCGCCTTGAATGATCGCGGCGCGCGTCAGCGCGAGCGAGATCTCGTTCACCGTCTGGCGTCCGCGCAAGAGCGCGCTCACGACCTGTGTCTTCGCCTTCTCGAGCTCGACGGGATCGACCCGCTCGTTTTGCAGTCGCTCGATCTCGTGCTCGACCGCGCGCTCGAGCGTCTCGATCGATTCGCCGGCGTTGGCAATCGCACGCAGCTCGAACAAGCCGCTCTGCTCGCGCAGATCGGCGTAGCTGTAAGCTCGCGTCGCAAGCCGTTTGAAGACCAGGCCCTGATAGAGTCGCGAGCTCCGACCCATGCTGAGCAACGTCTCGAGGAGATCGAGCGCGTACGCGTCGGGCGAGGTCGCCGCCGGGACGTGATAGACACATTGAAACGCCGGGAGCGGTACGTTCGCACGGCTGTAGACGAAGCGCCGCGCTCCCCGCTGGGGCGGCTCGACGACCGCGACGCGCGGGATCGGCTCGGGCGGGCGCGGGATCGGCGCGAAGTAGCGTTCGACCCAATTGAAAGCGCGTTCGAGCTCCAAGTCGCCGACGAGCGCGAGGACCGCATTATCGGGACGGTAGTAGGTCGCGTGAAAGGCCTTGACGTCCTCGAGCGAAGCCGCATTGAGGTTGTCGGGATCGCCGATGACGCCACGCCGATAGGGATGCGTGGTGAACGCATCGCGGTTCGTCAACTCGTCGAGCATCCCGTAGGGATCGGCGAGGACCCGCTGATCGTACTCGCCGATCACGACTTCCCGTTCGGTCCTGAAGTTCTCTTCGTCGATGTTCAGCCCCGCGAGCCGCTCGGCCTCGGCCCACAGCAGCGTCTCGAGATAGTTCGACGGGATGACCTCATAATAGTTGGTGAGGTCGTCGGCCGTGTACGCGTTGTTGTAGCCGCCGATGTCTTCGGTAAGCCGGTCGATCGTCTCGGCACCCATATGTTTGGTCCCCTTGAACATCAGGTGCTCGAAGAGGTGGGCGAAGCCCGAACGGCCGGGCGGGTCGTCCTTGCCTCCGACGTGGTAGGCGATGCTGATTGCGACCGTAGGCGTCCGCCGATCCTCGAGGATCAGGACGCGAAGGCCGTTGGGGAGTGTGCGATCGACGAACGCAAGGGGTTGGAGCTCGATCGCCTCTGAAGACGCGGGGGTAAGGGTCACCGGGGGCAGGTTGGGCCCCCGCCGATATCGCTCCTGTGCGGGCCGGGGCTTAGTGTGCCGCTCCGACGGTCCGGCTCTTGAGGACGTCGGCCAGGGGCGAGGGGGTCGCCGAGCTGTAGATGAAGAGGCCGTTGGCGACCCAGCGTTCGCCGCCCGTATCGGAGGGGTGGTTGCGGACCGTCGCTACGTCCTCCCCGGGGACGCGTGAGACCATCGTCACCGAGCCGCCCGAATCGAGCGCGATCGCGTCGGTCGCGCCGAAGCGCTGCAACAAGGCGGCGAATTCGGGGCGCGTCATCCCGATCGAGACGTCGTACCAGCGACCGTCGACGGCGACCCACAAGAGGCGGCCGGTCGGGAGCTTCCCGACGCCGACGACCGGCCAACGGACGTCGCGCTCCCCCGGCGCCGGCGCGTGCGGATCTTCATACCATCGCCCATCCTTCAACAGGAGCGGCCCGCTGGCGACGGCCGCGACCGCATCATCGAGCGGCGGCGTCAGCGCATAGTGGACCTCGACCTCCTCGCCGCGCCGCGGGAGCTCATCCCGAACGAGCGGCCCGAAGGCGAGCCCGAAGGCCGCGCGGCGAGCGTGGGTGAGCGGCGAGACCTCGACGACGCGGTACCGGTCGGGCCTCGCCGCCGGGGCGAGAGCGACGAAGGTCACGTTGGGCGTGGCGGGGATCTTCCCGAAATCAGGGGTAACGACGGCGACGTCCCCCGGCGGCCAATCGTTGAAGATCGTGATCGGCGCGCTCCCGCGGCTCGTCCTCACCTCCCCGTGGAAGCGATATAAGCCGAACGTGAACGACTTGTCTCGGTGGACGACGAGCGTCTCGCGCAGCTCGGTCGGCGCATGGAGCAGGCGACCGTCGCGGATCATCAGCCCCTGCGGCGCACTCGTCCCACCCATGTCGAAGTAGTCGCCGTTGATCCCCGCGACCGCCCCCGTCCGGTCCGCCATCGACGAGGTGCGCTCGGGCCCGGAGAAGATATGGTCGCCGGCGAGGACGGTATCGAAGCGCAGCGTCGGCTCACGCGGGTCGACGTCGAGCAGGTGGACGGCGAGCGGCCCCTGATCGCCGTGCGTCACGTATTTGGCGAAGACTACTCCGTCGGCGACCCCTTCGAGCCGCACCGTCCGAAGGTTCCGCTCGTTCGCGATGTGGTCGAAGAGCTCACGTACGAGCGCAAGGTCGACAAACCGGATCTCGCCGCGGAGGCTCACCGGCGCCTCGCCGAACCGCCCCGAGAGCTGGGGAGTCGCAAACGAATCCTGATCGAAGGCGACCGTCCCCTCGACGCCGTCCACGGTGCGGCCGTCGATCCCCACGGTCGCATCGACGAGCCGTGCCGCGCCACGCAACGAACGGGGGCCGGAGAAATGGACCCCCGGGTCGCGCAACAGGCCGCCGCGCAGCTCGATCCCGGACGGGGCGAGGAGCGCTCCAAGGGCTGCGGCCGGGAGCGCCGCCGCCGCCCAGCGGTGAACGACCGTCTTCCCCTCGAGCCCGGCGACGGCGGTGAACGGATAGCGCCGCCCCCCTTCGAGGACGGCGCCGCGAACGTCGTAGGTCAGCACCCGCTCCGTCTCGGCTAGCGTCCCGCTCAGCCCCTCGACGACCAACGGAAGCGCCCGCAGGCCGGCGAACGCGATCGTCGCCTCGCTCAGCGTCAGATGGAGGCCCTGGGCGACGGCCGGGACGTGCAGCACCCCGCGGGCGAGCGTCGCGAGCGCCGCCGGACGATCGACCGCGACGGCGACGTGCGGCCGCATCAACGAGAGCGCGACGAACGGGCGCGTCCCCTCCCAGTCCAGCGTCAGCGCGGCTTGCGGCGCCTCGAGCGCGACGTGAGCGCTCTGGTCATGAAAGCTGATCCGATCGAGGACGAAACGCGGACCGTCGGCGTGCAGCGCCGAGAATTTGAGATCGCGCGCACCCGCCATCGCGAGCAGCGAGGCGGCGGCGGCGCGGTCGATCGGTTCGCGAACGAACCACGGGACCGCGAGCAAGAGGACGACGAGCGCACCTGCGATCGACAGCGGCCGATGCCAGGGAGCGGCGCGCCAAAAAACGCGCCAGGAATTGGCGGGCGTCATTGTAAGTCGAGCGTATCAATGATCCTTCAAGGCCCGCTTAAGACCTGCGTGGTAGTCGTGCTCCTGCTTGCGGGGGTCGCAAGCGCGCAAGCGCCGCTCCCGACCGTCGCGCCGGGCGGACACGCGCCGTACGTCGCCGTCCTGGTCTGGCACGACGTCGTCGCGAACGAAAAAGAAGTCTGGTTCGACACGACCCTGGCGACGTTTCGCCGTCAGCTCGCCGCGATCGCCTCGGGCGGTTTCCACGTCGTCACGCTCGACGCGCTGCGGGCGCACCTCGAACACGGCGCACCCCTTCCGAATCGACCGCTCGTCCTCACCTTCGACGACAACGGCGCGGGGATCTACCGGAACGCATTCCCGCTCCTACGGCGCTACCGTTTCCCCGCGACTCTCTTCGTCCACACGAACTACGTCGGCAAGACGACGAGCAAGCGCCACAATACGTGGGAGCAATTGCGCGAGATGGAGCGCAGCGGCTTGGTAACGATTCAGAGCCTGACCGCAAACCATCCGGAAGATCTGCGTAAGCTCTCCGACGCCGAGATCGTCCACGAGCTGCGGCTCTCCCAATTCTCGATCGAGCATCGCCTCGGGCACAAGCCGTACGCGATCGCCTATCCCTACGACAACTACGACGACCGCGTCGCGCGACTCGCCGCGGCGAACGGCTACGAGCTGGGCTTCACCGAGGATTGGGGGAACGCCGGCGACTCGTCGAGCCTCCTCGAGCTTCATCGATACTCGATCCTGACGCGCTTCGATCAAGCCTTGCGCGACGTCAGCGCCAACAGTCGCTGATCGGGACGACTCCTCCCGTTCGGCCGAGATGCGGGAGATGATAGAAGTCTTCGATGGTCCGCAAGACGTTGTAGTGCGTGATGCGCTCGTCGTATCTTCCCGGGCGGACCATCGGTCCGACGAAGATCGTCGGAATCTTGTTGACCGGCGTACCGTCGTCTTCGTCCCACGTCAGGATGACGAGCGTATCATGGGTCTTCGCCCATCTCACCAGCGGCCCGATGTTTTTCGAGAGCCATGCATCGGCTTGTGCAATCGTTCCGTCGTGCATGTCGTTCATCTGATCGGGGATGACGAATGCGACCGTCGGGAGCTTGTTGTAGTCAGTGGGAAACCGTGTGAACGGTAAACTGATCGACTTTTGCGGTAGATTCGTGAAGTGCACCCAAGGCGCGTGTTTGCGTGCGTAGCGGCCCGCCCAACAGACCGTCGACCCGGCGGCCGGGAGCGATTGCGCATAGCCGGCGAAGCTCAAATGCGCCGCGGCGAGCTCACTTGCGAGGTTGGGAGCCCCGGTCGGGATCCCCGTCGCCGGACACCCGTCTCCGTTGTCGTTCGTAACGCCGGCGAACAGCGCGAAGTAGTTCGGCAGGCTCGGATGAGTCACGCCGTACGAGCGCGTGAAGAAAGCGCCTTCGCGGATCAGGGCGTTCATGTAGGGGGCCGATGCGTTCCCGGCGATCTCGTCGCGCTCGTGATTTTCCTCGATGACGACGACGACGTGCGCCGGCCGCGGTAACGCGGCGGCCGAGACGCCGCCGGAGAGGACCCAGAACAGTACGACGATGAGTGCGAGCGGACGGATCACGAGCGAGCCTCGATATCTCAATGCAGAACACTCCGAAAAAGACCTCTGCTCTCGAGCCGGCAGAGAGAGCTTGACATCGAACACACGTTCGATTACTATGGGATCCCCATGGCGGCGAACGCGGCGGTTGAAGCCTTGCGCGAGCTCTTGGCGCGTCCTCCGGAGCGGCTCCCGGAGGATGCGGTGTTGGTATCGGGGCTCCCTGAGCTCGACCAAGCCCTCGGCGGAGGCTTCCCACGCGGAGCGATCGTCACGCTCGAAGGACCGCCGAGCTCCGGCGCCGGCGCGATCATCGCACGTCTCCTGGGGAGGGCGACCGCCGCAGGGTTCGGCGCGCTCGTCCAAACCCGGGGATGCCTCTCGCCCCTCGGATTAGCCGCTGCGGGCGTCCTCCTCGAGCGCTTGGCGATCATCCCGGTCGCCGAGTCGCTCGGCGTCGTCCGAGCCGCCGATATCCTCGTCCGCTCGGGGTGCTTCGCCGTCGTCGCGATGCCGGTACCCGGGCCTGCCCGGGGGGTCGGCGCCCTGGTCTGGAACCGGCTCAGCGGGCTCGTTCAGCGGACGGGTACGATCCTCGCCGTCACCGGCCTCGATCCGCCCGCCGGACTCCGCGCCGCCGCCACGATCCGGCTCGAGGTCACGCTGACGCGCGTACACTTCCGCGGCCCGTCCGGATTGTTTGGGGAATTGGCCGGCTACGAGCTCGAGGCGTCGGTCCGCAAGGACCGGCGCGCCGCTCCGGGTAGGCAAGCGAGGGTACGTTGCGAACCTTTCGAGCCGCGTCCAAAACTGGGAGAAGATGACCGATCCGGCGATTTTGGACCTGGTACGCTTGCGCGAGATTTACGAGGATGATCGAGACGGGATCGCCGACGTGCTCGAACTCGCCCTCGAAACGACACGCAGGCAGCTCACGATCATCTCGAGCGCGGTCGACGACCGCAACGCCGCCGCCGTACAGGCAGCCGCTCATGCGATCAAAGGGGCCGCACTCAACGTCGGCGCCGAAGAGACCGCTAAACACGCGGCCGAGCTCGAGCGGGACGCCTCGGCGGCGAGATGGGACGTCATTCCCCGCAGCCTCGCCGTTCTCCGCGAAGGATTTGCGCGATTCGAAGAAGCGGTACTCCGCTTCAAGCGCGAGGGCTAGCGCAACGGCGCGCGGTAACACGCTCCCCACACGTTTCAGGAGAGATCACCGCGGAAGGACTGGCGAGCTGGGCGACCGGCCTCATCGCAAAGCGCATTGCGACCTTTGAAGCCCGACGCCGTCGCGCTCTCAAGCGGGATCTCGACGGCGAGGCGCTGCACGATCTGCGCACCGCGGCGCGTCGGTTGCGCAGCGCCCTCGAGGACCTCGGTCCGCTCGTCCCCTACAGCCGAAAGAACTTACGGATCGTCAAACGCATCGGCGACGCGACCAGTGAAGCGCGTGATCTCGCCGTCCTGATCGGACGGCTCCAAGCCTACCGTGCGCTCGCGGGGAAAGCGGAACGTGCCGAAATCGACGACCTCGTCACCAGGCTCAAACGGCGCGAGCGGCGTGCGCTCGAGCGCGCCAAGAAGGCGCTCAGGAAAAGTGCACCGCCCAAGCATCCTCCCGAGGCGCCGAAGTGAAGGCCAGACCGATCGCCTTCACGCTCGACGAGCAGCCGCGCGATGCCGCCTTGCGCATCGTCGCGATCCGCTTCTCCGAAGCGCTCCTGCTCTCGGACGCTTTCGAAGACGCAGATCCGCGTCGCCTTCACGATTTTCGTATCGCGTGCAAGCGGCTGCGCTATGCGATCGAGCTGCTCCGCGACGACCTTCCGCCGGTCTTTCACGAGGCGGCGGGCGTCCTCCAACAGCTTCAGGATCTCCTCGGCGAAGTCCACGACTGCGACGTCCTGAGCGCCATGGCGGTCGAGCACGGCGCACAGCGCCTGCGCAAGCGAATCGCGCGCGAGCGGGAGAAAAAGATCGAGTCCGCACGGCGGTTGTGGCGCTCGAGCTTGCGTCAGAACGGCGAGCTGCAAGGAGCCGCCGCGCTGGTCCTCTCCCGACACCCGCCGGCCTCAGGGCCGCAATTGCATCTGCTGCGCGGCGGTGAAACCTAACCGCTCATACAGCGGCCTCGCCGCGGCCGTGGGATGGAGGACGATCTTGCGCGCATTGCGGGCGCGTGCGGCCGCGATCGCTTCGCGGGTGAGCCGGGTCGCGTATCCGCGCCGGCGATAGCCCGGTGCGACGTAGACCCCTGCGATCTCGGCATGCAGCGCGCCGTCGGGATAGGGCAGGCGGTTCCAAAAGAGGACGCAGGCGCAGCCGATCGGCGACGCCCCGTCGAGGAGGAGCCATGCCTGCAACATCCTCTGCTCGAACAGCTCCTCGAATCGGCGCCGTGCCTCCTCGACGAAGCGCGGCCCAGCCGGCGGTTCGAGCAGCTTCATCTCAATGAGGCTCTCGGCGCGGAGAGCGGCCAGCGTCGCCGCATCGGCTGCACCGGCTGCGCGGATCGATATCGTCGTGAGTTCTTGGACCATCGACATTCCTCGTTGAGACAAACAAAAAAAGCGCGCCGCGTTCGCGGTGCGCCCATGCTCGTGAGATCGTGCTTCTCGTCAGCTCATGGCGTACTCCACGGCCGCTCAAGCCCGATGCTCTGAGCATGGGCCCGGCGCGGCGGTCGAAGCGACGTGGAGTACGGCATGTGTCCGCGTTTATACCACGCCGCCTCGACCGAGTCAAGCCGAAAGGTCCGGTGCCGAGAAACTAGTTGTGCTTGTCCCGGTAGATCTCGTGCGAGAGACGGTTCTCGGCGCGATTGAGGTTTCGATACTCGGCCGGGGTGAGACGGCCGTCGTGATTCTCGAGATCCTCGACGCGCCGCGCGTTCAGCCGTGCTTCTTGGTTCTGCAGCACCTCGTATTCGCGTGGGCCGACCGTCCCGTTTCGGACGCCTTGGTAGATGCGGTGTTCTTGATACTGCTCGCGATTGTAGACTTCGCCGGCCCGAGCCGCGATCGGCGGGACGATCGTCGCGAGGGCGACCGAGGCGGCCATGAGCGAGGTCACTACCGATCTTTTCATTTCGAAACTCCCCTTGAAGAGACGATTGCGCTGTGCTTCCTCGGATGATAGCGCTGCATCCGTCCGAAGGGATTAGCCTCGCGTTAGCGCCTCCTGAGAGGACGATGAGAACCAATCCGCGATTTCGGCGCCGCGCATGAAGACGACGCCTGCGTGGCTCGTGCAGTATGCGAGCAGTTGCTCGAGGTAACCGATCCGATGCGGGACGCCGGTGATGTAAGGGTGGAGCGCGATCGCCATGACGCGCGCATCGCGCTCGCTCTCGGCGTAGAGGACGTCGAATTGCGCTTTGCCTCGGGCGTAGAGCTCGTGCGAGGGTTGTCGCTCGATCGCCGAGATCACGATGTCGTTCATATCGACGGGATAGGGGACGGCGATGATCTTGCGTCCGGACTCGAGCACGAGCTCGAACGGAAGATCATCGGCCGGCCCCCAATCGCAGCAATACTCCAGGCCCGCGTCGGCTAAATGCTCGAGCGTCCGCGCAGTCTCGACCAGACCCGGACCCAGCCAGCCCCGCGGGCGGACCCCCGTTTTGCGCTCGAGCGTCTCGAGCGTCTTCGCGATCACCTCGGCCTCGTCGGGGACGGCGGCCATCGTCTTTTGCACGAAGCCGTGCCCCATCATCTCCCAACCCGCGGCGAACGTCCGCTCGACGATGATCGGGTACGAGTTCACGACATCGGCGTTGACGCTGAGCGTCGCCTTCGCCCCGAACTTCTCGAGGACGTCGAGGAAGCGCCATATGCCGACCCGGTTTCCGTATTCGTACCACGCGAAGTTAGGGACGTCGGGGATCGGCTCACCGCCGGCCGGAGCGGACAGGAGTGTGCGCGGCAGCCGGGCGTTGAGATCCCATCGTTCGACGTTCACGATCAGGTGGATCGCCAGCCGGGCGCCGCCGGGGAGCCGCATCCTGGGCCGCTCGAAGGCCGGCCGGTAGGGGATAGGATTGTGCATCGTTTCTCGTATATTCATTACACGCAATTGTGAGCAGAGCCGCCGCCCTCGCCGAGCAGATCGAAGGTGCTATCGTCAAGGGAGAGATCCCTCACGGCTCTCGTTTGGGGACGAAAGACGAGCTGCGCCGCCGCTACTTCGTCGCGTACGGCACCTTGAACGAAGCGTTGCGAATCTTGCAGCAACGCGGCTACGTCACCTCGCGGACGGGCCCCGGGGGAGGGCTCTTCGCAAGTCTTCCGAGCGCGAGTCTGCGCTTGAGCCACCTCATCCTCGGCTTCCGCGAAGGGGGGACGATGGCCGATTGCGCCGCCGTCCGGCACGCGCTCGAAGCGAGCATCGCGGTCGACGCGGCACGTTCGCGCAGTCGCGCCGACGTCGACGCCCTCGAGGAGATCGTCGAGGCGATGGCCGGGCACATCGACGATCCGACGGAGTACTTGCGGTACAATTGGATGCTGCACCGCCGCATCGCGCAGTGCTGCAAGAACCGCATCCTGGGCAATCTCTATTGCACGTTGCTCGACGCCAGCGAAGCCGAGCTCACCGCCGTCGCGGCGGATCGCGACTTCGCGCGCGAGGTGAAACGGAACTTGGCGGTGCACCGCGAGATCGTCGCGGCGATCGCAGACGGTTCGGCCGCGCGAGCGCGCCGCGCGGCCGAACGTCATGAAGGGTTTTTCAGCGAACGTCCACGCGGCTCACGTGCGGCTTTGCGCCGTCATCGCCGCTAGCACGTTCTTCGGCGTGAACGGCGCGGTTCGAACCCGCGCACCGGTCGCGTCGTAGATCGCGTTTCCGATCGCGGCCGCGGTCGTGCGCGACGTCGGCTCTCCCGCGCCGCCGGGCCGAATCGAGGGCCGATTGATCATCACGACCTTTACTTCGTCGGGGACGTCGCGCATCCGTGCAACCGGATAGGTCCGCCAGTCTTTCGAGGTGACCGTATGCTCGTCGAACGTCACCTCTTCGAAGAGCGATCGGCTGAGCGACTGGATTACGTTCGCTTCGATCGTCCCTTGCAACGCCTTCGGATTGACGATGAAGCCGCAGTCCTGCGCAACGACGATCCGCGGAACGCGGACCTTCCCCGTCTTCGGATCGACCGCGACCTCTGCGATCGTCGCGATGATCGTCGGTCCGCGCGTCGCGAATGCGATCCCGCGACCGAGGAGCTCGCCCTTCGCGTTCGTCCGGCGCGCCGTTGCGGACGGACGCGTCTCCCAGTTCGCCGCCTTCGCGGCCGCCGTGATCGCATCGATGTGCCGTTGCTCTTTTAGATGCTTCAAACGGAACGCGACGGGATCGGCCTGGGCATGAGCGGCGAGCTCGTCGATGAACGACTCGATGATGAAGGTCGTCCCCGGCCCTTCGGGATCGCGTAAGTGCGCGGTCCGCATCGGCGAGCCCGAAGGCGCGAACGGCGGGATCAGTTCGGCGGTGGCGCGGACGTTGGGGATCTCGTACTTCGCCGAATTCGCCCCGTAGATGCCGAACTCGAACGTCCCGCCGTCGTTGGGGACGCCGGCGAGCTGGGCGGCGATGAACGTACCCGGTGCGCTCGGCTGCGAGAAGATCTCGTTGCCGTTGAATTGGCGCAGCAGCGAGTCGAACGCGACGATCGAGCCGTTCCGCACTTTCCCGCGCAGATGCGCGACGATCGCCGGCGCTTTGTTCCCCCACTGCGTGTTGTCGGGGCGCATCGACTGGACGCGAACGGGACGGCCGACCGCGCGCGAGAGATAGGCCGCGGCGGCGGCCGACTCTTCGAGTCCGCCGCGCCCGTACGAACCGGCGTCGGAGACCCATAGGACGCGTACTTCCTCGAGCGGGACCCCGAGTAGCCGCGCGATCCCTTGCCGCAGCGCGTGCGTCTTCTGCGTCCCCGACCATACGACGACCGACCCCGGCCGGACATCGACGACCGTGCAGCCCGGATCCATGTTCGCGTGCGATTGGAAAGGCCAGAAATAGCGCGCTTCGACGACGTCGGAGTCGAGTGCGGCATCGACGTCGCCCGCCGACGCTGCGGTCTTCTTGAACGGCTGCTGGGCCCACATGTAGTCGGCGAGCTTCTCCATCGGAGGGAGGCCGGTGCTCGGCCCGCTCCAGGTTACCTTCAACGCACGTGCGGCGCGCACCGCATCCCATTCCCGCGAGGCGACGACGCCGACGAAATCCTTGATGCGAACGACGCGCGCGTCGCCGATCCCTCGAATCGACGATAGATCGACGGAGCGCACGTGGGCGCCGATACTCGGTGGATAGATCATCCGCCCGTGGAGCATCCCCGGGACCTTGACGTCGACGACGTACGGATATCGCCCGTACGCTTTCCCCGGCGCGTCGAGGCGCGGGATCGAAGAGCCGGCGAGCTTGTATTGCGTGAAGTCTTTGGGCTTCGCCGGGACCTCGATGGTCGTCGCGAACCCCTCGCCTTTGAGCGGGAAGGCCGGGCTCGGGAAGAGCGCGGCCAGGACGTCGGTGTACGGGATCGCTTTCGAGGTGTCGCCGATCGGGTGGATGACGCCTTCGGTCACGGTCAGCCGCTCGACCGGGATCCCCAGCCGGGCCGAGGCTTCGGTGACGAGGATGCGGCGCATCTCGGCCGCGGCGTTACGCAGCGCGAAGTTCCCTTGGAAGGTCGAATTGCTCCCGCCGACGCCGCCGGCCGGGACCGTCAGGTCGGTATCGCCGAGGATCATCTTGATGCGGCTGAACGGCACATCCAGCTCGTCGGCGACGAATTGACCGAGCCCGGTCGCGACGCCCATCCCCACCTCGACTTTGTCGGTGAAGACCTCGACCGTCCCATCGGGGAGCATCCGTATCCAGTTGCCGAGCGTCGTCGTCCGTGCATCGGCCGCCATCGCGAAGCTGCGCGTCCCGCCCTGCGGGAGGGCGACGACCGCCAGCGCAGCGCTGCCGGCTAAAAACTCCGCCCGTGTGATACTCATGCGCTCATCTCCTTCGCGGCACGTTCGACGGCACGCAGGATAGCGACGTGCGCACCGCAACGACAGACGAGGCCGTTCAGTGCGTTCTTGATCTGCTCGCGGGTCGGCGACTTCTCACGCCGGAGCAGCGCGGCAGCCGTCATGATCCAGCCGTTGAGGCAATACCCGCATTGCATCGCCTCTTCTTCGACGAAGGCTTTCTGCAACGGGTGCGGATGCTGCGGCGTCCCGAGCCCGGCAAGCGTCGTGATCTCACGTCCCTCGACCTCGGCGACGGGAGTGACGCACGAACGCATCGCCTTCCCGTCGACGAGGACGGTGCAAGCACCGCACTGCGCAAGACCGCAACCGAAACGGGGGTTCTCCATCCCCAGGTCGTCGCGCAGGGCGTAGAGCAAGGGCATCTCCGGATCGGCATGGACCGTTTGGGCCTTGCCGTCGACGTGGAGCCGGATCGTCTGGGCCATAACCTCTCACCTTCTCTCGAACGCGGTGAAAACTCGGTTCGCCGTGCTCGCGCCGGTGCCTAGGCCGCGGAGTCCTTCCAGGGCATGACCGAGACGTGGATGACGTCCTTCGCCCCCTCGCCGCCGACCGACTTGATCGCGTAGTCGACTTCCTGGATCCCGAAGCGGTGCGTCGTCGCGAGCTCGATCGGGAAGCGATGGGAGGCTAGCTGCTGCATCGCGTACTCGCAGGCGCGATAGTTGTGCCCGCGGGCGCTCTTGATCGTAATGTACTTGAGCGTGATCCGCTCGATGGGGAAATCAGGGAAGGTCGGCATCTCGTTCCCCTGGGTCACGATGATCCCGCCCTTGCGCTTGAGCGCCTCGACGCCGAGGAGGAGCGCCTTCGTCCCGGCCCCGGCCGTGCAGTCGACCGAGACGTCGACGCCCTTGCGGCTGGTGATCTCCATGATTCGCTCGAGCGGGTCTTCCTTGTCGACCACGATCGTGTAGTCCGCCCCCAGTGCCCTGGCGACCTCGAGCCGCTTCGTATCCTTCGAGGTCCCGGTGACGATGATGAGCTCAGCACCTGCCTGCTTGGCCGCGATGACCTGCGCCAACCCCTGCTGGCCGGGACCTTGGACGAGGACTCTCGAGCCGTACCCGATCCCTGCTTCGAACAGTGCCCACTGGATCCCATTGGCGAGCGGCGTCCCGATACCGGCGAGCTCGGGCGTGACCCCGGGCGGGACTTTGTGCAGGACGGCGTTCCACGGCAAATACATGTACCGGCCGAAGCCCCCCCATAAGTGCGGCGCGATCTCCGCGGAGGTGTAGCCGTAGCGGATCGCCCCGGGGTTGTGATGCCAGTCGGTGGCCTCGCAGTGGCGGTACTCGCCGAGGTGGCACCACTCGCAGGTCATGCACGGGAGGTAGTGCTCGAGGAAGACCAGGTCGCCTTCCTTGACGCCTTTGCGCTCGACGAACTTCTTCCCGGCCTTCGCAATCACGCCGACGTTCTCGTGACCCATGATGATCGGGTACGGAACGTCCTTCTTATAGTTCTTGACGTCGCTCCCGCAGATCCCGGCGACCTCGACCTTCATCAATGCGGCGTCTTCCGGGATGTCGGGCAAGGGGAATTCGCGGACTTCGGTCTTGCTCGGCCCGACCTTCACCGCGGCGAGCGTCGTTTCTGCCACTTTCGTTTACTCTCCAATAGCTGTCGTGAAAACGTCGTTATTTACGAGTTGGGTCGCTACATCCATCTACTGCGTACCACATCGCTCTACTTCGGCGCCGCCCCTTTGATCTGACGCCCGGCGCGAACGTCTTCGGCGTACGCCGTGAGCGCATCGAGTGCGATGCGAGCGACGTTCGCATAGTTCTCGGTCGTACTCTCCAAAGCACTCGCGGCATATCCGATCGCGGCGTGCGCCATCCGCATCCGTCCGTCGAGCCAAGGCCCGCCGCCAAACCCCCCGATCACCGGGATCGAGACCGCCTGCGTCACCGCGGCCCCGGCAACCGGGCCGGAGTTGGTAAAATCGAGGAGCGAGGCCCCGGCCTCTTCGAGGAGCTTCGCCTCCTCGACCAGCTTGGCGGTCATCTCGGGCGGGACCGACGTCCCGCCCTTGGCCATGGTGCCGTACTCGATCCCGTACTGCAGCGCCGTCTGCGGCGTGATCCCGAACTGCGCGAAAACCGGAATCCCGGCTCGTACCAAGGCGCGGACGGTCTCCGGGAAGTCGGCCGCGCCGTCGAGCTTGATCATATCCGCTCCCGCCTCTTTGACGAGCCGGATCGCAGCCCGTACGGCACTCTCCGTCCCTTCCTGAAGCGGACCGAAGGGGAAATCGCAGCTCACCAGCGCCCGGCGCGTCCCGCGCCGGACCGCTTGGCACACGATGACCATCTGGTCCATCGTGACCTCGAGCGGGTTGGGCTGCCCCCACAGATTGACCCCGACCGTATCGCCGACGGAGATGATCTCGACCCCCGCGCGATCGGCGATCTGCGCCATCTGATAGTCCCAGGCCACGACGCCGACGATCTTGCGCCCCTCGCGCTTCATCTGCGCGAGCCCGGGAATGGTCACCTTCGACTCCATCTCTCTCTTTCTAGAGGCGTTCCGCCGGGCTGTGCGCCCCCAAGGCCGCGCTTTGGGCCCGGGGAGCGGACCCTCGGCACCCTGCCGAGGCCCAATCCCCCCAGGGGGCCGGAACAGCGCCGACCCGTCTTTTAGTGTGAGGGTCCGCGTTCGCCTCCGAGCAGGAGCGTTCAGCCGTCGGAACCCAACAGCGCACTATGGCCGAACTGAAGCTCAAAACCGTCACTCGCACGCAGGGCAACAACAGAGCGCTCAAAGACGGGACGGTGAAGCCGCGAACCTTCGCCTTCGAGTTCGAGGAGGTCCCGGTCCTCATCGACGCCTTTCGGCGCATGGTCCGAGGGCTCGAATTCGACGTCTGCGAGATGGCGATCACGACGTACATCTGCGCAAAGGCGTACGGAAAGAAGTTCACCGCGATCCCGGTCTTTCTGGTCCGCGCCTTTCACCACGGAGCGATCCTCTACAACACGAAAGCCGGGATCAAGAGCCCCAAGGATCTCGAAGGGAAGCGGGTCGGCGTGAACCGCGGCTACACGGTGACGACCGGCGTGTGGGCGCGGGGCATCCTGCAAAGCGAATACGGCGTCGATCTCGACAAGATCACCTGGGTACTCTCGGGCGACGAGCACGTCGCCGAGTTCCGCGAGCCGGCCAACGTCGTCTCGATGGAACAAGGGAAGAACATGGCCGAGATGCTCGCCTCGGGCGAACTCGTCGCGGCGATCGGCCTCGACAAGGTCGACCACCCCGACGTGAAGCCGCTCATCCCCGGCGCCCTCGAAGCCGGACTCGCTGCGCTGCGGACGCGCGGTCACTACCCGATCAATCACACCGTGGTGATCAAGGACGAGGTGCTGGCCGCACATCCCGAGGTCGCCGAGGACGTCTTCAACGCGTTCGCTCGCGCCAAGGAGCTCTATGTCGATCAGCTCAAAGGCGGCCGGATCGAGAAGCCCGATGCGACGGACGAGGTCTATCGGCGCGTCATGGAGCTCATCGGCGATCCCCTTCCCTACGGCATCGAACCGAACCGCAAGGCGATCGAAGAGCTCATGGCTCACGCGGTCGCACAAAAGATCATCGAACGGCCGATGAGCATCGACGAGCTCTTCGTGCCGAGCACGCGCACCCTGGTGGCGGCGACCGTATGAGCGAGCTGCCGCGTCTGAACGGGATCATCAAAGCGCTCGAATCGGGGAAACCGGCCTTTACGACGTTCTGTCAGGCCGATCCCGAGACGGCGATCGCGATGAGCACCGCAAAATACGACGGGATCGTCTTCGAGATGGAGCACAATCCCTGGGACATCCGCGCGCTGCGCGACAGCCTGCAATACCTGCTCAACCGCGGCCAGATCGCTCGGTCCGGCTCGGTCGCGCCGGCCGTCACGCCGATCGTCCGCATCCCGCCCAACGGCGCCGAAAAAGCGCAGTTCCACGCGAAGCAGGCGCTCGATCTCGGCGCGTACGGGATCGTATGGCCGCACATCTCCACCGTCGAGGAGGCATACAACGCCGTCGCGGCGTGCCGTTATCCACGCCTGAAGGACAAGCCCCTCTACGAGCCGGCCGGGATCCGCGGCGACGGTCCGACCGCCGCCGTCCGCTATTGGGGGATCACGCAGCAGGAGTATTATGAACGTGCCGACGTCTGGCCGCTCAATCCCAAGGGCGAGATCTTCGTCGTCCTCATGATCGAAGACACGCGCGGAGTCGAGAACCTCTCGAAGATCCTCGAAGAAGTCCCGGGGATCGGCGCGATCCTGATCGGCGAAGGCGACCTCTCCCAGGAGCTCGGCTACCCGCGTCAATACGAACATCCCGTCGTCCTGGAGTGGATGTCGCGGATCGTGAAGACGTGCAAAGAGCACAACGTCCCGGTCGGGCACCCGCACGTCGACGCCAAGAATATTGAGCGGGTTCTCAACGAGGGCTACCGCTTCATCATGGCTGCGCCGGTTCGCAGCTACGCCGCGCTCGAGAAAGGTTTGGAACTCGCAGGAAGATGATCATCGATTGCCACGGGCACTTCACCACCGAACCCAAGGCGCTCCACGATTTTCGCGCCAAGCAAATAGCCGCGGTCAAGGACGGAACGCCGCCCCCGAGCCGCGCCTCCTTGCAGATAACCGACGACGACCTCCGTGAAGGGATCGAAGGGAACCAGTTGCGGCTCCAGCGCGAGCGCGGGACCGACTTGACGATCTTCTCGCCTCGTGCCGCGGGGATGGGTCATCACATCGGCGATTACGCGGTCAGCCTGGAGTGGACGCAGCTTTGCAACGACCTCATCCACCGCATCTGCACGCTCTACCCGAAGAACTTCGTCGGGGTCTGTCAGCTGCCGCAGACGCAAAACGATTCGCCGGCGACCTGCATCGCCGAGCTCGAACGCTGCGTCAACGAGTACGGTTTCGTCGGCTGCAACCTCAATCCCGATACGTCCGGCGGGTACTTCAAGTCGCCTCCGTTGACGGACAAATTCTGGTATCCGCTCTATGAAAAGATGGTCGAGCTCGACGTCCCGGCGATGATCCACGTCAGCGCCTGCGCGAACCCCGCGATGCATACGACCGGCTCCTATTATTTGAACGCCGATACGATGGTGTTCATGCAGCTGATCCTGTCCGACCTGTTCAAGGACTTCCCGACGCTGCGGCTCATCATCCCTCACGGCGGGGGAGCCGTCCCGTTTCACTGGGGGCGTTTCCGCGGAATCGCGCTCAACAACAAGCGTCCCGAGCTCGACGAGATCATCGCCGACAACATCTTCTTCGACACCTGCGTCTACCATCAAGCCGGGATCGATCTATTGACCAAGGTCGTCCCCGCCGACAACATCCTGTTCGCTTCGGAGATGGTCGGCGCGGTGCGGGGCGTAGATCCGAAGACCGGACACGACTTCGACGACACCAGGCGCTACATCGACCGCACTTCGCTCAGCGCGGCCGACAAGCAGAAGATCTACGAAGGGAACGCGCTACGCGTCTATCCGCGGCTCAAGTCTCGGATCGCAGCGCTCAAAGCCTAGCTCTCAGGCGCCGGGTTTCAGGATCGCGGCGCTGAGGAGCGTTTGCGGATCGACGGGGCGCTCGAGGATCTTGTACCGGAGCGCTACGTCGATCAGCGGCTGAATCTCTTTCGCCTGAACGTACTGCGCACTGATCGCGCGCGGCGCGTCGGCGATCTCTTTGGGATCGATCTTTGCGAAGTTTGCATAGAGCTCGAGCGTCTCGGCGTGATGCGTGTTCGTATACGCGGTCGCATCGCGTATCGCTCGTCCGAAGCGGACGACGACGTCCGGATTCTTGTTCGCGTACTCGGCCTGTGAGACGAATGCGGCGAACAGGAAGCGCTTCGCGATCGCCTCATACGCCCGCCCGAGGATGCGCGCTTTACCGGCGTGGACGGCCTGCACGTAGCGCGGTGTCGTGACGGTCGCCGCATCGACTCGCCCCTCCTCGATCGCGACCGGGATCGCGGAACTCGGGATCTCGACCGATCTCACGGTCGATGAGTCGCCGCCGTTCCGATCGATCCATGCCATCGTCGCCACCCAATTGAGGTCCTTGAGTGCGGGTGAGGCGATCGTCTTCCCGTTGAGATCGCGGCCGGTCTTGTACGGCGCATCCTTCTTGACGATGAGCGCCGCGTAGAGCGACTCGGGAGAGTAGATCGCAAGCGGCGCGACGATCTCGAGCGCCAAGCCGCGGGTGCGTGCGGAGAGGAACGGGAGGAGGCTCGTCCCTGCGATGTCGATCGAGCCGCCGGCCAACGCGGCCAGCGACGCCGCCCCGCTGGGCGAGGGCGCAAGTTGGACGTCGAGCCCGTATTTCTTGAACAACCCCGTCTTGAGCGCGTAAAGCGTCGGCGTCGCGTCGTCGCCTTCGGAGAGCCCGACGCGGACGGTTCGCAGCTCTTGGGCTCCGACGCCGTTCCGGGGAAAGGAGACGCAACCGAGCCCGAAGGCCGTGCCGAGCATCCCGCACTCGGCCAGAAAGCGGCGGCGGCGCATCTCAGCGCACCTCCGCGAGCTCTGCTTCCTTGCGCTGCGCCTCCTCGATCCGGCGATGCAGCTCTTTCACCTGCTCGAAGATCGGACCGTAGCGGTCGACGTCGTCGGTCCCGAGCCCCTTGTGATAGAGCTTACGATAGTTCCCCGCCAGCAACAGATCGGGATTTTCCCGCTGCGCCGAAGAGTGGATGATCTCGGGCGATTCGGCGAACACGTTCATCGGCGTCTTCCCCTCCTCGACGAGCCGGATTTGCTCGTCGAGCTGCTTGCGCAGCAAGCTGATCGGGACATCCGTGCGGCCCAGCACCTCGACGGAGCGGTCGACGATCTCTCCTTGCGCGACCCAGACGAGTGCATCCTGAGCCAGCACGTAGTCGAGGATCGGCCGTCCTTTCTCGTCGACCAACGGCGGCTCGTACCAAGGGACGACGTCTTGCTTCGGAACCTCGATCCCCGGCGGCGCGGCGTAGACTTGATAGCAGATGTGATAGGTATGCGTGTCGTCCATCGGGACGCGGATCTGATACTCGCTGCGCGGCGCGCCCGCTTTTCCCGTCTGCGTGTAAAACGGGAAGATCACCGTCGAGTGCTCGTCGACGCGGTCGGAATCGGCGCCGAGCTCTTTGGAATAGACGACGCCCTTACGAAATCCGTACTCGGTGCGCTCGGCGTACAGTTCCTTGATCCCGACACCCATCCGTTTGCGGTACGGTATCGTATGCTCGGCGTGCCGCGCGCGCTCGAGCTCGCCTTTCCGTTCGAGTACATACTCGAAGAGATGGCCGTGCGTCCAGACGCTGTGCGTCGGGTCGCCGGTATTCTCCTGACACTGCAACCAGTTGCAATCGAGTACGTTGACCGCGATTTGCCGGATCGAGTTCGGCCACACGTACAGATCCCAGCGCGGGAGCGCCGGGGCGGGGAGCGGTCCGAGGTAAGCGAAGACGAGTCCGCCCAGTTCCTGCACCGGATATCCTTTGAGCCGCTGCTTGATCTCGCGCCGCGGATCGGCCTCCAGCGGGCGCTCGAGGCATTTCCCGGTCGGTCCGAAGAGCCAACCGTGATACGGACAGCGCAATCCGCACACGTCGGGGATACCGTACTGCAGGTCGACGCCGCGATGAAGACATCGCTCTCCGATGAGCCCGAGCCCCCCGCTCTTGTCCCGGTAGAGGACGAGATCTTCGCAGAGGACGCGAACTTTGCGCACCGGGTTCTCGAGGAGCTGCGCGTACGGTGCGATCGGTATCCAGTAACGCCGCATCAACTCGCCGCACGGCGTCCCCGGGCCGACGCGCGTCAGCCTGTCGTTCATCTCTGGTGTCAGCAACTCGACTCTCCTAAAAAGCGGAGCACGCTCTCATTTCGCTAATATATCCTCGGCCCGGAGGCCTGTCAAGAAAATGCATCGACTCCACCCCGTCGGTCCGGGGCGCCGCGAGCGCGCCAAAGCGGAACGCCGCGAGCGTCTGAAGGCCGCAGCACTCGAAGTCTTCGCCGAAAAAGGTTATCAAGCGGCGACGACGCGCGAGATCGCATTGCGTGCCGGGATCGGCGCCGGAACCCTCTTCCGTTATGCCGAACAGAAGCGCGACCTGCTCCTGATGATCGTCAACGACGATCTCGACGCCATCGACAAGAGATGTCTCGCGCGGATCGATCGCGAGGCACCGCTGGTCGAACAACTTCTCGAACTCTTTGCGCCGCGCTTTCGGTACTGGTCGGCACACCTCGACCTCGCCCGCGAAGCGCTTCACGAGACCGTGCTGGCGCGCGCCGGGGGTGCGGCCTCGAAAGAGGCGCGCCGCTATCTCGAGCGTCGCAACGGCTTGCTCGCGATCATCACCGATATCGTGCGTAGACAGCAAGCGGCTGGGACGATCGACCCGCACCTCGATGCGAACCTCGCCGCGACCCTGTTCCTGGCAATCTATCTCGCCCAGATTCGGCTCTGGGTCGCCCAGACGCGACCCGTCTGTAAGAAAGGGATCGAAACGTTGCGTCACTTGTTGTCCCTGGCGATCGACGGCGTACGGAGCCGGCCGTGAGGATGCGGACGATGGGCCGGACGGGTCTGGTCGTCTCGGAGATCGGCTTCGGCTGCGGCGGAAACGCCGGACTCATGGTGCACGGGACGGCCGACGAGCAGCGTGCCGCGATCTCGACCGCACTCGAGCTCGGGATCAATTATTTCGACACCGCGCCCGTCTACGGCGACACCGCATCGGAGAGCAATCTGGGACGGGCCCTGCGCTCGCTGGGCGCCAAGCCGATCGTCGCAACGAAGATCGCGCTCGAGTTCGATGAACTCGACGATATCCCGGCGGCCGTCGTCGACTCGGTCGAAAGGAGTCTCGGGCGCCTCGGACTCGAACGCCTCGAGCTCGTCCACCTGCACAATCGGGTCGGGACTCGACGCGCCCCCAAGCCCAACATCGGGGTCGGTGCGCTGCTGACCGTCGACGACGTACTCGGACCGCGCGGCGTCGTCGAAGGCCTCCGGCGATTGCGGACGCGCGGACTCGTCGGCTCCTTCGGGTGCTGCGCTTTCGGCGGCGAGATGCAGGCGGTTCGCACGCTGATCGACAGCGGTTGGTTCGACAATCTGCTGGTCCATTACAGCCTGCTGAACCGAACGGCCTGGAATCCGGCGAGCGAGCACGACGGGATGAATTATGAGGGGATCGGCGAATATGCGGCGCGCCGCGGACTGGGGACGAGCGTCCTGCGCGTCTTCGAAGGGGGTGCGCTGACCGGGGCACGTCATCGGCTCGCCCGCGAGTCGGCCTCTCCGTCGTACCAGCGGGCGGTTGCGAAGGCGCGGGCGCTCCTCGAAGAGACGAACGAGCACCCGGTGCGGTATGCGCTCCGCTTCGCGCTCTCCAACCCGGACGTCTCGACCGTCCTGATCGGCTTTTCCGAGGCGCGCCAAGTCGAAGAGGCGGCCGCCTTCGCCGCGTGACGGCGCCGCCGGAGACCTCACACGGCAACGGCGCGGCTACGACGAGGCAATCGGGAGATGAGACGATCCGATCCATGCAAACGACATGGAGACCGACGGATTGTCCTTCGAATACGCCCCGATCGCGACTCCCCGACGACGCCTTCGCCTTTCCGAAGGAGCGCAAGGAGCCCCTGACGGACGCGGCCCACGTGCGAAGCGCGATCGCGCGCTTCGCTCAAGTCGACGGCGTCGACGATCGCGAACGCGCCGCGGCCTTCCGCAATATCAAGGCGGCCGCTCGGTATTACGGCGTGACCGTCCACGCGAGATCGTGGCGAGACCTCGTCTGAGCGCCTCCCGCCGATCGCTTCGTCCGATCGCGGAACCGGCGCTATCGCGCCGAAACCCTATCGAGAAACTCGAGGATTCGAGCGGGGGCCGTCGCCTCCGTTTGATCGGCGACCGGCACATCCCAATATTCCGCTTTCGGTAAGCATTCTTCCAGATACCGTGCCGCCGAGGTCGCATGCGAGGCGTCGCGGCCGGGGACGACGAGCGCAGGGATCTCGAGACCCAAGAGGTCTTCGGGCTCCGCCCCGGGCGCGGTGTCGCGATCGAACATCGTCCGAGCCATCCCGACGACGAGCTGCTTATAGCGATCGGCGTTCTGCTTCATGAACGCTTCGGCGAAGGCCGGATCGCGCGCGATCACGGACGCCCAAGGACCGCCCCTGGGATCGACGTTGAACGGCTTGCGGTCCTTCTTCACGAGCGAGACGACGGCTTCGAGACCTTCGCGCCCGACGAACGCCAGATGCTCGGCAAAGCGTTCATGGCTGCTCATCCGATACTTCGCGCCGCCGACCGGCCAATAGAGGATCATGCTCAGGGTCGCGTGCGGATGCATCACCGCGAAGGTCAAGACCGGCGAGCAGCCCATGCACGCGCCCATGATGTGGGCGCGCTCGATCCCCAGATGCTCCAACAAGCCCTTTCCTTGGGCGACGTAGTCGGCCCAGGTCACGCGCTCGAGCCGACCGCCCGAACGACCTGTCTCGCGCCGATCGAACACGATGCAGGTATACCGCTCCGGCAGATGATCGAGCAGCTTGATCGTCGCATAGATCCCTTGCGTGCGCCACTTCTCCACGGTCGCATCGAAGCCGCCGGGCGCATACATGAGTATCGGCGGCCCCGAACCCACGACCTCATAATAGGTCGAGATGCCGTCGATGATCGCGCTCGCCATCCGGACTACGACACGACGCCGAACGCGGCAAGCCCGGCACGCGCATACGCGACGTCGTTCCCCTTCCCCGTCACCCCGATCCCGGCGATCGTCTCGCCGTCGACGGCGACGTTGATCCCTCCGGGGAGTCCCGTATACGGCTCAGGAAAGTCGGCGATCTCGATCCGCCGCTCGAGGCGCTGCTTGTGAAACTCGGTCGTATCGCGATCCCAGACGGCCGCGGTATAGGCCTTGCGCAGCGAGGCGCGCATCCAGCGGGGACGGCAGCCTTCCATCCGCAGCGCGGCGATGAGGTCGCCATGCTCGTCGACGATCGCGATCGCGCTTGGGAAACCGGCGTCCGCGCACGCCTTGCGGATCGCCTCGATCGCCTCCAGCGCCGCCTTCTCCAAGTTCAATTTCATGACGCAGCCTAGAACTTCGCGATCATATCGTCCTTGAGGATCTCCCGCCAATCACCGGTGAGTTTCACCTGCAGATCGACGGCACGGACGTGACGGAACGTCTTCGGATCGACGCCGCGGGGCGTCCCACCCTCCTCGTTTACCTTGATCGCCTCGAGGAGGAGCTGGCGCATCACGATGATCGCGCGATCGCTCGTCCCCAGATGCTCTTTGGAGCGATCGACGATCTTCCCCATCCCTTCTTGCAGCGCGAAGTCCTGGGTGTTGACTCCTTCGATCCCGGTGAAGGTCTTCGTCTTCTGGAGCCGACGATCGATGAAGTAGTCGTTGCTCAAATTCGCCTTCAGCCTGAAGGTCCCCGGAATCAGTTGCTCGGGTGCGCGCCCGTAGTTCCGCTCGAGCTCGAGTGCGTACTCCTTCGTCAGCGGGATGTTCGGATCGTACGAGTACATCCAGTTGTACACGTACGTCGAGTAGTCGTCGATCGGGACCCAGATGTGTCCGTTGATCGTGGGGATCCTCTCCAGACCCCCTTGACGGGCGGTCACGCGCCCGCGCATCTGCTGAGCCGGCATCAGATAATGGTAGGCGCGAACATAATGTTGCTCGCCGACTTGGCGGATCCCGGCGTACGTATAGCCGTAGTCGGTCCGCACGACCTCCAGACGCGGCGCCGTATCGTAGTTACGCAGATACGACTTGTCGCCGATGCTTTGGTTGTGCGCGAACGACGAGTGCGCGGTGTCGAGGCCGCCTTCGAGCCCTTGCAGCCAGTTGCAATCCTCGTAGGTCTTCGAGACGAATCGATGCGTCTCGGGCGCGCGGACGAGCTCGTAGTCGGGCGGGTCGGGTTGCAGTTCGGGCGGACCCAGATACGCCCAGATCATCCCGCCGCCTTCCCAAACCGGATACGACTTGATCGTCACCTTGTTCTTGAAGAGCGAGTCCGGGGGTTCCGAGGGCATGTCGACGCACTTGCCGGTGACGTCGAACTTCCAGCCGTGATAGACGCAGCGCAATCCGCACTCTTCGTTGCGCCCGAAGAACATCGGGGCGCGACGGTGCGGGCAGTAGGCGTCGACGAGGCCGACCTTCCCGCTCGAGTCGCGAAATGCGATCAAGTCTTCACCCAGGAGACGGACGCGCACGGGCGGTCCGTCGGGTTCCGCGACTTCGGAGGCGAGGAGCGCAGGCGTCCAATATCGACGGTACAGGTTCCCCATCGGGGTCCCCGGGCCGACGCGCGTAAGGAGTTCGTTCTCTTCAGGTTTGAGCATCTCGCGGTGTAGGTCCCTTCGTCTCTTATTCGTCTACCCGTTATATCTTGTACGATTCCAATGTCTCCGGCGCGAACAGGTCGCGCGGCTCGAGCTTGCGCGGAGAGAGTCCCTGCTCGTAATGATAGCGCAGAAAGGTCTCGAGCGTTTTTTCATTTTTCTCCAACCCGTACGGCCAGAAATCTTCGCCCATCAGGGCGCGCGTCTGGTCGCTGTACGCAGGCGCCCAGGGAAGCATGGTCTTGGTTACGCCGGTATGGAGCAGATTCTCGTAGGCGATCGCCTGCGCGCGGACGAAAGCCTTGTAGAGCGCGACGGCGAGCCAGCGGTGCCTTTCGTAGAGGTCGCGGCGCAAGACGACCGTGTGCATGATCGGGAAGAGCTGCGTGCGCGCATAATACGCCTGCTCGACGGCGACGTAGTCCTCGAAGAGCCGGCGGACTACGCCGTTCTTCCCGAACGTCGACGGCGCTTGCGCGGTATAGAGCGCGTCGAGCTCGCCGTTCCCGAGCATCTCGGCGAGGGTTCGATCCGGCGGGATCGGCTGCACCTTGATCCGGGCGGGGAGCTTCAGCCCCGGCTTTTCGCGACGTCCAGGCTCCTCTTCGCCGCCGGTGTAGTAGGTGACGCTCGAGACGGGGACGCCGTACTCGTCGGCGAGGATCCCGCGGATCCACACCGCAGCGGTCATCTGATATTCCGGGACGCCGACGCGCTTCCCGATCAGGTCCTTCGGCTCCCGAATCCCGCTCTTGGTGCAGACGTAGATGCTGCCGTGGCGAAAGACCCGCGACGGGAAGACGGGGATCGCGATGAACGCATCGTCGCGAAACTTCGACATCGTGTACGAGGAGAGCGACATCTCCGCGGCATCGAATTCGTGATGCGCGATCATTCGCAAAAACGTCTCTTCGACGCGCAGCGTGAGATACGTGAGGTCGACCCCCTCGACGCTGACGCGCCCGTCGGCCAACGCCGCCGTGCGATCGTAGTCCCAGCAGGCGAGCGTAACGGGGATCTTCGGCACTAGTCCCCCGCCCCGTACACGGCGACTAGTCCCCCCACGGGTTGATCGTGACGTGGATGGCGCCGTTCCCGTCTTTGTCGCGAATCTCGCCCGCGACCAAACGCAGCGCCTCGTCCGCCTGTTCCAAGGAGAATTCGTGCGTCGACATCGCTTCGAGATCGACGGTCCCGGCCTTCATCAGGTCGAGGGCCATCTCGACCGATTGGAAGCTGTGCCCGCGCACGCCCCGCAGCTCGACGGCTTTACTAATAACGGTATCGAGATCGAAGCCGTCGACGGGCTTGCGCTTGAAGGCGGCGGTCAGCAGTTTCCCGTAGCGTGCTTTGAGGATATCCAGACCGCCGTTGATCACCTCGGTCGCACCACCCGAGGAGACGTCCAGGACGAGGTCGGCACCCTTGCCGTCGGTGATCTCTCGGACCTTGTCGCGCATCGACTCTCGGTCGACCATGATCGTGTAGTCGGCACCCAGGCGCTTGGCCACCTCGAGGCGATGCTCGTCGCGCGCAAGTCCGGTGCAGATGACGGTCTTTGCGCCCGCCGCTTTCGCCGCGACGACGCACGCGAGTCCCTGTTGCCCCGGCCCTTGGATCACGACCGTCTGCCCGGGACCGGCGCCGCCGTCGAGGTACGCCCACTGAAAGCCGTTCCCCAAGGGGAGCGCCATCGCAGCCAGACGCGGCGGTACCCCCTCGGGGACCTTGTGCAGGACGGCTCGCGGATGAATATACGTGAACTGGCTATATCCGCCCCACAGCCCCGGCCAGACGGTCGTCTTCGTCGAGCCGTAGCGCAGCCCGTTCGGGCCTTTGTGGTTCGTCAGCTCGCACGCGCGGTACTCACCCGAACGGCAATAGTCGCAATGCCCGCAGGGCAGATACTCCTCAAGCGCGACATAATCGCCTTCTTTGACGCCCCACCGCTCCGCCGCCAGCTCGCCGAGCTTCTCGATGATCCCGACGTTCTCGTGACCGAGGATGCGCGGGACCTTGCTCGAGTCGGCGTACATCGGAACATCGGCGCCGCAAATCCCGGCCCGTAAGACGCGCAAGATCCCGGCATCAGGCGGGACCTCCGGGAGCGGAAGCTCGTGAATCTCCATGCGGTGCGGGGCGACCTGAACCGCCGCTCGGCTATATCCGATGCTCGTCGTGGCCATGACCGTGCGTATTAGACCGATACGAGCGGGGTCCCCGGTCGGACCGCCATCGCCTCACGCGCGCCCTCGTGGAACGGGACGTCGCGCGGGAGGACGATCGAGGCCGAGCGGACGCGTTGGTCGGCCGGATCGAGCGCAGGCGGCGCCGTCCCGTGTTCGCGCAGCTCGAGGGCCGCGTCGATCAACCGTTGGCGCGCCGCGATGATCCCGACGTCGCTCGTCCCCAGGCGCTCTTTCGTCCGATCCTGGATCGGCCCCATACTCTCCTGTACCGCCTGGTCTTGAATCGCGATCCCCATCACCCCGCTGAACGTCCTCTTCTCCTTTTGTGCTTTGCGATCGATGAGGTAGTCGTTCGATTTGTTCGCCTTGGGGATGTAGGTCCCGGGAATGTTCACCGAGATGTTCCCCGCCCCGGCTTTGAGGCTCGCGCGCAACTCGTCGCCGATCGGTTTGTCGGGCGAGTAGTACATGCTGAAGACCCAGCAATGCTCGTCGTCGATCGGGACGAAGGCGTGTCCTCCGGTCGGGTGGTCCGCATAGGGCGGGATGATCGTATACCAGGGCATGATGAACGGCGTGATCCGCCAGTAATATTCGGTCTCGCTCGCGTTTCGGCGCGCACCGATCGAGAGGCCCCACGGCGCCTGCGCAACCTCGAAGCGCGGTCGCGTATCGCCCTTGAGGAACGCCGAGCCCTGCGAACGGACGTGGAGACGATCACCGTCCAAATCGTAGCGGTGCAGCACCGAGACGTGACTCGAGTCGATCCCGCCCTCGAGCGCCTGCAGATAGTTCGTGTATTGAAGGCGCTTGCTGACGAAACGTTGCGAGGCCGGGACCGTGAGCCATTCGATCTCCGGCGGCGCAGGACGATGTTCGGGCGGCCCCATGTAGGCGAAGATGAGGTCGCCGCGTTCGATACACGGGTACGCCGTGATCGCGACCTTGTCTTTGAAATTGCTCTCTTCCGGCTCGGAAGGCATATCGACGCACCGTCCGGTGACGTCGAATTTCCAACCGTGATAGCAACAGCGCAGCCCGCCTTCTTCGTTCCGTCCGAAGTAGAACGACGCCCCGCGGTGCGGGCAGAATTCGTCGATCAATCCGATCCGCCCGTCGGTGTCGCGAAAAGCGATGAGATCTTCACCCAGGATCCGCACCCGGACTTGCGGGCAATCCGGTTCGGGCAACTCTTCGGCGAGCAAGATCGGGACCCAATAGCGCCGGAAGAGATCGCCCATCGGCGTCCCCGCTCCGACGCGGACGAGAAGCTCTTGCTGCTCGCGAGTCAGCGCCATGTCACGACGTCGTCACCATTTCGTCGCCAGCCCTTCGGCGAACGCACGTTTCCAATCTTCGCCTTGCCGTATGAAGGCGTCGTACGCCCGTACGTTGCGGTGGGTCTCGGGCATCAAGCCGCGAGGGACGCCGCCCCTGGCCACCGTGTCGGCCGCTTCGAGGAGGAGGCGGCGGGTCACGATGATAGCCCGATCGGACGTTCCGAGGTGCTCTTTCGAGCGGTCGACGATCGGACCCATCCCTTCCTGCAGCGCGAAATCTTGCGTATTGATCCCTTTGATCCCGGTGAAGGTCTTCGTCTTCTGCAGCTGCCGATCGATCATGTAGTCGTTCGACAAGTTCCGCTTCAGACGGAACGTCCCGGGGATCAGGTCGTCCTTGCCGCGTCCGAAGAGTTCCTCGTCCCTTTCGGCTTCCTCACGACTGATCGGCGTGTTGGGATCGTAACCGTATTGGAAGTTATAGACCCACGTCTGCTCGTCGTCGATCGGGAGCCAGAAGTGTCCGTGGATGCGGGGTATGTGCCCGTGGCCTTCGGTCTTGTGCCAAGGCGTCACGTTCCCGCGAATTTGGATCGCCGGCATGACGTAGTGATAGACGCGCAGATAGCTCTCGCCGTTCCCCATATTGCGGGTCGACGTATAGTAGAAACCGTATTCGGTCTTCTCGACGTCGAGTCGCGGAGCACCGTCACGGTTGCGAATCCAATCCGCGTCGCCGAGCCGCTCGTTGTGTGCGAACGAGGAGTGAGCGGTGTCGAGTCCGCCTTCGAGACCTTGCAAATAATTCGCGTGCTCGTACGTCTTCGAGACGAACCGATGGGTGCTCGGGACGCGCAGGAGCTCGTAGTCGGGCGGCGGAGGCTTCAACTCAGGCGGCCCGAGATAGGCCCACACCATATCGCCGGCTTCGAACGTCGGATAGGCCGCGATCTTCACCTTCGTTTTGAAGAGCGAGTCGGGAGGCTCCGACGGCATGTCGACGCAGGTCCCTTTGACGTCGAATTTCCAGCCGTGATAGACGCAGCGCAGGCCGTTCTCTTCGTTCCGTCCGAAGAACATCGGCGCACGCCGGTGCGGACAGTATGCATCGACGAGCCCGACCGTCCCGTCGGTCGCGCGAAACGCGACCAGGTCTTCGCACAGGACGCGGACGCGAACCGGAGGACAGTCCGGTTCGGGCAGCTCCGAAGAGAGGAGTACGGGGAGCCAATAGCGTCGGAACAAGGTCCCCATCGGAGTCCCCGGTCCGACGCGCGTGATCTTTTCGTTTTCTTCCGGTGTCAGCACGACTTAGAGCGCGATGCAGACGTTCTTGATTTCGGAATAGAATTCGATGCTCCGCACGCCGCCTTCGCGACCGATCCCCGATTCCTTCATCCCGCCGAACGGCGTCCGCAGGTCGCGGACGAACCAGCAGTTCACCCAGATCAGGCCGGCGCGGATCCTGCGCGCCACGCGATGCGCCCGCGAGAGGTTGGTCGTGAAGACGGTCCCGGCGAGGCCGTACTTGACGTCGTTTGCGATCGCGATCGCTTCGTCTTCGGTGTCGAACGGGGCGATCGTGACGACCGGACCGAAGATCTCCTCCTGGCAGATTCGCATCTTCTGATCGACGTCGACGAACGCCGTCGGCTTGAGGAAATTGCCTTCGGAGAACGGCGCTTCGAGCGCCGGTTTCTCGCCGCCGAAGAGGATCTTCGCGCCCTCTTTCTTCCCGATCTCGATGTAGTCGGTGACGGTCTTGAAGTGGGCGCGGTCGACCAGCGGGCCCATCGTCGTCCGGGGATCGAGCGGGTCGCCGAGGACGAGCGCTTCGGCCGCGCGCTGGAAGCGCGAACAGAACTCGTCGTAGATCTTCCGCTCGACGAGCAAACGCGGCATCGCCAAACAGACTTCGCCCTGGTTGAGATAGGCCGCACGGATCGTCTGCGCGATCGTCAAGTCCAAATCGCAGTCGGCGAAGATGATCGAGGCGGCCTTCCCGCCCAGCTCCATCGAGACGTCCTTGAGCGTCTTGGCGGCCTCGGCGGTGATCGTCGCGCCCGTCACGGTCTCGCCGGTGAACGAGACCTTGTCGACCAACTTGTGACCTACGAGCGTATTCCCGACCGAACCGCCGGGACCGAGGACGACGTTGAAGACCCCCGGCGGGACGCCGGCTTCGTTCATGATCTCGCCGAGCGCCGCCGTAGTGAGCGGCGTATACGACGCAGGCTTCGCCACCACGGTGTTCCCGCAGGCGAGCGCCGGACCGAGCTTCCAGGTCATCAGTAAGAGCGGGAAGTTCCACGGGCTGATCGTGGCGACGACGCCGACCGGTTCGCGCAGCGTGTAGTTGAGGAACTTGTCGTCGACCGGGTTCGCTTCGCTTGAGAGCGTCTTGATGTACTCCGCGAAGAACTCGAAGTTGTAGGCCGAGCGCGGGATGTCCAAATGGGAGCTCTCGCTGATCGGCTTCCCTTGGTCCATCGATTCGAGCTCCGCCAGCTCGCTCAGCCGTTTACGGATCCCCGCGCCGACCTTCATCAGGATCGCCGAGCGCTCCGCCACCGGCATCCGCGGCCAGGGGCCTTCGTCGAACGCCTTGCGCGCCGCACGCACCGCCCGCTCGACGTCGCTCGCGTCGCCCTTGGCGACCTTGGCGATCACCTCGTTGGTCGCCGGATTGCGGCTCTCGAATGTCTCTCCGCTCGCCGCGTCGACGTACTCGCCGTTGATGAACATCTTCTGATCGATGACGCCTTGCTTCGGACGAGTGCGCAGCTCTTGTAACACCGGTTTACCTCCCGACGGCAGCGGCGGTCTGCCCGCCGATGCCCCAATGAACTTTCGGATATTCAACGATAAAGACGCGAATGTCGCTTTCGGCGACGTTCAGCTCCGACGCCAGGACGCGCGTCATCTCGGCGACCAGGCGCGTCTTCTTCGCGTCGTCGCGCCCCTCGAGGATCGCGATATGCGCGACCACGAACGGGCCCTGCGGCTTCCCGTTCGGCGTCGGGTTCACGTCGATGATCGAGTACGACCCTTCGGCGAGTACGTCGAGGCGCAGGCGGAGCGAGCCGACCTTGACCTCGAGCGTGTCGACGATGACCTTCGCCGCCGCCGCCAAGACGCTATCGGCCCGAACGCGGAGATCGGGGCTTACTTCGAGGCGCAGGTAAGGCATGCTATACGCACCGCAACGTCAGGGAGCCGAGTTGCGCGATCGTGACGGTCAAGATGTCGCCGGGCGCGACGGAGACCGCGTCGGTCAACGAGCCCGCCATGATCGTCGTACCGGCCGCCAACGACTCGCCGTGCTCGGCGAGCTTGTTCGCCAGCCATGCGACGGCCTCGGCCGGATCGCCCAAAATCGCGGCGCCGGCCGCGGTCGAAACGACCTCACCGTTCTTCTCGAAGACGACGCCGGCGGTCCGCAAATCGACGCTCGCCGCAGCGATGCGTCTGCTCGCGATGACGAAACGCGCCGCCGAGGTGTTGTCGGCGATCACGTCGGTCAGCGTGAAGCGAAAGTCCTTGTACCGGCTGTCGATCACTTCCATCGCCGGCGTCGCGAAGGCGATCGCCTTCCTGGCCTGATCCGCGGTTACGCCGGGACCGGCGAGCGGCGCCGCGGTGAAAACCGCGATCTCGGGCTCGACTTTCGGGTGGATCAGGCTCGAAACGACCAACGCTTCGCCTTCGCCGAGGTAGCGCGAACCGAGCAGAAGGCCGTATATCGGCTCGTGCACGCCCATCTGCTTTTGCTTCGCTTCGCTCGTCAGGCCGAGCTTGAGCCCGACGACCCGCGTCGATTCGTGCTCGACCTGTTTGGCGACGAGCTTCTTTTGGATCTCATAGGCGGTTCGCTCGTCGAACGCCCAGGTGTCGGTCAGCGGCTCGATCTCGCGGCGATCGCGCTGCGCTTCGAAGAGCCGGCGGGTCGCCGCCTCGACGTCTATCGGCGCGGCGACGTTGGTCGTGCTCACTTCGCGGCCCCGGCCAAGGCGGGCTCCTGCGCCTTACCGTCACCGGCGCCCTGGGCCGCCAGCTCGGCGGCGACTTGCAGGACCAGGTCCTCCTGTCCGCCGACGGCTTTGCGCCGGCCGACTTCCTCGAGCACCTTGTGCGCGGGGACGCCGAACTGTTTGGCCGCCCGCTCGGCATGGAGCAAGAAACTCGAGTAGACTCCGGCGTAGCCGATGATCAACGACGAGCGATTGACGATCGGCGTCAAGCCGAGTTCCTTCCCGACGAACTCCTCCGCCAAATCGGCGACGGCATAGAGATCGATCCCGGTCTCGATCCCCATCTTGTTGAAGACCGCGACGATCGCTTCGGTCGCCGCGTTCCCGGCGCCGGCGCCGAGCCCGCGGACCGAGCCGTCGATGTTGTCGGCCCCGCATTCGACCGCCACGACCGCGTTCGCAACCCCGAGCCCGAGGTTGTTGTGCGCGTGAAAGCCGACGTGCGTCTTCGGATCGAGCCCTTCGCGCAGCGCCGTCACACGGGCTTTGACCATGTCCATCGTTTGGGCACCGGCCGAGTCGACGACGTAGACGACGTCGGCGCCGTACGATTCCATCAGCTTCGCTTGGGCCAGCAGCTCCTTCGGCTCGATCATGTGGCTCATCATCAGAAAGGTGATCGCCTCCATCCCGAGCTCTTTGGTAGCGGCGATGTGCTGTGCGCTGATGTCGGCTTCGGTACAGTGCGTCGCGATGCGACACGCTTTCGCACCGCGCTTCTGCGCCTCTTTGATGTCATGGATCGTCCCGATCCCGGGCAGGAGCAGGACCGCGATCTTGGCACGCTTGGCCGTCGCGCAGGCGGCTTCGATCAGCTCGAGCTCGTTCGTCGCGCTGAACCCGTAGTTGATCGACGATCCGGCCAGCCCGTCGCCGTGCGTCACCTCGATCATCGGGACGCCGGCCTCGTCGAGCGCCTTGACCGCGCGGGTGACCTGATCGACCGTGAATTGATGACGGATCGCGTGGCTTCCGTCGCGCAGGCTGGTATCGGTGATACGAACGTACTTTCCCATTGTCATCTTCCGGCTCCGACGGGGACGGCGACGCCGCGGCGCCGCGCAACCTCGCGCGCGACGCGAACCGCGGCGGCGGTCATGATATCGAGGTTCCCGGCGTACGCCGGGAGGTAATGCGCCGCTCCCGTGACTTCGAGGAACACGCTGACCCGGTCCCCGTCGAACAACGGATCGGACTTGAGCTTATAGCCGGGGACATACTCCTGGACGTCCGCAACCATCTGCTTGACCGAGGCGGTGATCTTCTCCCTATCCGGATTCTCGACGATCGCGTGGACGGTGTCGCGCATGATCAGCGGCGGCTCGGCCGGATTGAGGATGATGATCGCCTTGCCCCGCTTCGCCTTACCGACGACCTCGATGCCGCGAGCGGTCGTCTCGGTAAACTCGTCGATGTTGGCGCGCGTCCCGGGACCGGCGGATTTGCTCGCGATCGTCGCGACGATCTCGGCATACTCGACCGGTTGGACCCGCGAGATCGCATAGACGATCGGGATCGTCGCTTGCCCGCCGCAGGTCACCATGTTGACGTTCATGACGTTCTTGTCGAGGTGTTCCGTGAGGTTGACCGGCGGGACGATATACGGTCCGATCGCAGCCGGCGTCAAATCGATCGCGAACTTCCCTTCGCGCTCGAGGATCGGCGCATTGTGCAGATGCGCTTTCGCGCTCGTCGCATCGAAGACGACCTCGATCTTCTCCATGAGGTCGCGCCGGGCGACGAGCCCTTCGATCCCGTTGTCGATCGTGGCGACGCCGTGCTTACGAGCGCGCGCGAGGCCGTCGCTCTGCGGATCGATCCCGACGAGCGCGATCATCTCGAGCTCCGGCGCCCGAAAGATCTTGAACATGAGGTCGGTTCCGATGTTTCCCGAACCGATCACGGCGACGTTGAGCGGCATTTCGTGGTCCTACTTTCTCGCTATTGGGCTGCGGCCCGGCCTGCGCGCCTCTCGACGAACGCAGACCCGGGCCGCCGGCCCTTCGACATTCTTCCGTACATAACGATCCCCCGCGGGGGGCCGAGGGATCCATTTCCTAGGTAAATCGTACCGAGACCGTCCCGAGCGGTCCGAAGTCCGCTTCTACCGTATCTCCCGCAGCGACCGGGACCATCCCGCACAGGGCACCGGGGAGGATGACCTCGCCGGCTCCCAGCTCGAGCCCGGCACCGCAGAGCGTGTTGGCGAGCCACGCGACGGCCCGCAACGGATTGGCACCCAGCACGGCCGCCCCGGCTCCCGTCCCCGTGATCCGGCCGTTTTTCGAGAGGATCGCCCCGGCGGTCCGCAGGTCGATCTCGGTAGGAGGCGTGCGCTTCTTTCCCAGGACGAAGCGGGCCGAGCTCCCGTTGTCGGCGACCGTATCGGCGAAGGTGATCTTCCAGTTTTCGATCCGGCTGTCGACGATCTCGAGCGCCGGGACGACGGCTTCGGTCGCGGCTAAGATGTCGAGATCGGTCAGCCCGGGTCCCTGAAGCGAGCGCTTGAGAACGATCGCGATCTCCGGTTCGACCCGAGGCTGGAGCAACTCGCCCGCCCGGCAAGCCGCGCCGTCGGCGATTTGCATCGTCTCGAAGAGATGGCCGTAATCCGGTTGGTCGACCTTGAGCATCTGCTGGATGACCTTGGCCGTGAGGCCGACCTTCTTCCCGACCACGCGTTCGCCGGCCCCGATACGGCGGTTGACGTTCTCGAGTTGGATCGCGTACGCGTCCTCGGGGGAGATCGCCGCACGGGACGACAACGGCGCGATCTGGCGCCGCTCACGCTCTGCGGCGTAGAGCTCGTCCGCCATCGATCGGACCTCGCTCGCGATCATCGGTACCTCCTGGGGCCGGGACAACGGTCGGCCGGCTGAATTCGCTATAGCGAATTGCCGATCCCTACCGGCCCAGCAGGGTCGGGATCGGGACGAACAGGTCGTCGACCGGGATCGGCTTCGGGATGAAATGCTGTTCGACCATCATCTGCACGAGGGCTTCGAGCGTCGGGCGGTTCGCCTCGACCCCATACGGCCAGGCATCGCCGCCGAATATCTCGTCGATCTCCTCGACGTTGTCGAAATGCCAGGGGAACATCGTGCTGGTCGCGGCGGAGAAACGATAGCGCCGGATCGCCCATTGCTTCGCCTCGACGAACGCCTTGTACAGGCTGGTCGCGATCCACGGAGCCTTTTCATAGACGTCGCGGCGTATCGCGACGAGGTGCATGATCGGGAAGATCTTGTGCTTGACGTAGAGTTCCCGCTCGACTTCGCGGTAATTGGGGAAGAGACGAGCGATGTTCGGCGAGCGCACCTCGGGCGCGCGCGACCCGATGAGCGCATCGATCTCACCGTCGGCGAGCATCTGGCCCAGCGACTTGTCGCTCTTGTTCTCCTCGATCGGGACCGGCTTGAGGAGCGGGAGCGCGTGGGGCGTCCCGTGCGACCCCGCTTTCTCGACCGCACCCTGAACCCAATGAATTTTGTCGAGGTCGACCCCATACTGATGCGCGAGATGACCGCGCGCCCAAATCGCAGCCGTCTGCGTATACAGCGGGACGCCGACGCGCTTCCCTTCGAGATCCTTGGGCGTCTTGATCCCCGCCTTCGTGTTGACGTACATGAAGCCGTGCCGAAAGACGCGTGAGGGGAAGACCGGGAGCGCGACGAACGGGCTCTTGCCGTTGCCGGTCAGGCTGATGAATTCCGAGGCCGACAACTCGGAGACGTCGAACTCGAGCGCGCCGACCATACGGTCGAAGATCTCGCGCGGCGCCGCGATGCAGAGGTAATTGAGGTCGATCCCTTCGACCTGCACCTCACCCGAACGCAGCGCTTCGGTGCGATCGTACGGCCCGCACGCGAACGTCAACGGGAGCCGGCTCATTTGTAAATCATCTCGGAGGCGGGGAAGGGGGCGCCGAGCCCTCCGTACTTCGCGGCGACGTCGATCACGGGCTGGATCAAGGCGGGATCGATCGTCTCCGGATACTCGGAACGATTCATCGCATGGGCGACTTGCGGACTGATCTTCGCTTCCTTGGCGAGGATGTCGGCGGTCTGATCGTGATTCTTATTCGCCCATGCGGCCGTTTCGCGCAGGGCCTCTTGAAAGCGCCGCACGAGGTCGCGGTGTGCGTTGGCCCAACTCGTCGTCGTGATGTAGGCCGAGATCATGAACCTGGGCGCGATTGCGTCGAAACACTTGGCGAGCAATCGGGTACTGTTCTTGAACTCGGTCGCCGAAGGCTCGGCGAGGAGCGCGGCCGCGACCCGTCCTTGGGCGAGTGCGACCGACATCTCGGGGAACGGCATCTCGACGAAATTGACCGTCGAGGAATCCCCGCCGTTCTTGTCTATCCACGCCCGCGGCCCGAACTCGGCGATGTTTTTGAGGCCGTTGGTCGCAAAGGTCTTTCCGTCGAGGTCCCTGGCGCTCCTGATCGGCGAGTTCCGGGCGACGACGCATACCGACGTCGGGGCCTTGGTGCTGTAGAGACCCGCCGGGGCGATGATCGTGATCGGGACGCCGCGCCTGAAGGCGGTCGCAATCGAGACGAGATTGGAGAACCCGATATCGACCGCTCCCGACGCGACGGCCGCCGCGATCGCACCGCCGTTGGTGATCGACTGAATCTGCGCGTCGATCCCGGCCTTCTTGAAAAATCCTGCGTCGCGCGCGTAGAAGACCTCTGCGCCGACGTCGATCGGGATCGTCGCGATCTTCAACGTCGTCTCTTGTGCGCCGCCGGGATGAGGCGCCCCCAGCGAAAGCGCGACCGCGAGGAGCGCGAGCTTCAAAAATCGTGACCGAAAATGGACGACCATAGCGTTCCTTGACGACTGTAGGTAGCCGAAAATCCTTCACGGATTCGGAAATGGTGCCCTGCCGGCGTGTCGAAACGGCCGCATGCTAGGAGGAACAAGATGGGCCGCGTGAACGTGAAGCTTTCGATCGCATCGACCGACTACGACCATTTCCGCGATTTTCGCACCGGGGTCGTCACCGCCGAAGGGATCGACCACACCTGGACGATGCTCGGACACCACGAGATCTTCGCCAGGTTCACGCTCAACCGCGAGTGGGACGTCGCCGAGCTCTCGTTCGCTAAATTTTCCACCCAGGTGAGCCGGGAAAATCCCGATATCATCGGCTTGCCGGTCATCTGCTCCCGCCTCTTCCGGTTCAGCTCCTTTTACATCAACAAGAAGAGCGGGATCAAAACCGTCGAGGATCTTCGCGGGAAGAAGGTCGGCTCGCCCGAATGGGCGCACTCCGCCGCGGTCTACATGCGCGGCTGGATGCACAACGAGAAGGGCGTCAAGTTGCAGGACGTCCATTGGTACCAAGCCGGCGCGAACGCTCCCGGGCGGGAAGAAAAGGTCGAGCTCGAGCTACCCCCGGGGGTCAGGTTGACGCGGGTCGCCGACAAATCGCTCTCCGAGATGCTCGCCTCCGGCGAGATCGATTGCGCGATCATTGCACGTCCGCCGACCTGCTTCCTCGAAGGCCATCCCGACGTCGTGCGGCTCTACCCCGATTACCTCGAGATGGAAGAGGAATATTACAAGCGGACCAAGGTCTGGCCGATCATGCACATCATCGCGATGCGGCGCCAGATCCTCGACGAGAATCCCTGGGTCGCGCGCAACCTCTACAACGCCTTCCTCGAATCGAAGCGCCGCAGCGTCGAACGTCTCCTCGACCCCGCGGTCTCGCGGTACCCGTTGGCCTGGCTCCCGACCTACGCCAGAAAGATGCGCGACCTGTTCGACGGCGATCCGTTTCCCTACGGGATCGAAGAAAATAGGCCGACGCTCGAGCAGATGGCACTCTATACCTACCAGCAAGGTATCGCCCACCGGCATTTGAAGGTCGAGGAGATGTTCCCGAAAGGCGTCATGACGAAGGTCGTCATCTAGTGCGGTTGGCGAGTTTTCGCATCGACGGGCGGGCCGGCTACGGCATCGTCAAAGGCGACGGCGTCGTCGATCTCGGCAAACGCCTGGGAAATAGGTATCCCGCGTTGATCGATCTCATACGTGCCGGCGCGCTGGCCGAGGCTCGGGCCGCCGACGACGTACCGGATCTCAAAACGAGCGAGATCGAGTTCCTCCCGCCGGTCCCCGGTACGGAGAAGATCATCTGCGTCGGGATCAACTATCCCGAGCGCGAGGGTGAATACAAAGGCGAGCGCGAGAAGCCGAAGTATCCGAATCTCTTCGTCCGCTTCCCCGATTCGTTCGTCGGCCATGAAGGCGCGCTCGTCCGCCCGAAGGTCTCCGACAAATTCGATTACGAGGGGGAGATCGTGCTCGTGATCGGCCGGACGGGTCGGCACGTCCCGCGCGAACGCGCGCTCGAGATGATCTTCGGGCTGACGCTCGGGAACGAAGGGAGCGTGCGCGATTGGATCCGCCACGGGAGCGTGAACGTCACGCAAGGCAAGAACTTCGATCGTTCGGGGAGCCTTGGACCGTGGATCGTCACGGCCGACGAGCTCGACCCGGCGAAGCCGCTGCGCCTGATGACGCGCGTGAACGGCGAGCTGCGGCAAAACGATACGACGGACCGACTCACCTTCGACTTTTCCTTCCTGATCAGTTACATCAGCACGTTTACGACGCTCAAGCCCGGCGACTTGATCTTCACGGGGACGCCGGTCGGCGCCGGTGGCCATCAGACGCCGCCGAAGTGGCTCACCCCGGGCGACGTCGTGGAGGTCGAAGTCCCGGAGATCGGGACGCTGCGCAATCACGTCGTCGACGAAACATGACGCTTTGCTCATGACAAAGATAGGAGACTCATGACCCCCGTCGAGCAGGTTATCAACGACCTCGTCATCGCGAACCGCATCTTGGCCAATGAGGACGTCGTCGACGCCTACGGCCACATCGCCGTCCGTCATCCCGAGAACCCTCGGCGCTTTTTCCTCTCCCGCTCGGTCGCGCCCGAGCTCGTGACGCGCGACGATATCATCGAGTTCGATCTCGAGTGCAGGCCCGTTCGCGAGGAGAAGCGCCAGCTTTATTTGGAGCGCTTCATCCACGGCGCGATCATGGAAGCGCGCAGCGACGTCGTCGCAACCGTCCACGCCCACGCCGAAGACACGCTGCCGTTTGGGATCACCCGGGCGACCCCGCTGCGCCCGGTGATTCACTCCGGGAGCTTCATCGGCGCCGACGTCCCGGTGTGGGACATCCGCGAGCATTTCGGCGACACGAACCTCCTCGTGGCGAATATGGAGCAGGGCCGGAGCCTAGCCCGGGCGCTCGGCCCGAACAACGTCGCACTGATGAGCGCACACGGCTTTGCGGCGTGCGCCAGATCGATCATCGAGGTCGTCCGCTTGTCGGTCTATCTGGCGCGCAACGCGCGCGTGATCTTGCGGGCCAAGCAACTCGGCGGCGAGATCCGCTACCTCTCGCAAGGTGAGATCGACGCGCGCAACCGCGGCTACGGCCCCTATTCGAACGAGACATGGCGCAGCTGGGAGTATTGGGCGACGAAAGCCGGCGTCGCGCACCTCCTCTATAAGCCCGAAGCGGCGGCGAAATAACATGCGGATCGCGAGCTATATCGCAGGCGGGAAGCCGGCCTTCGGTGTCGTCAAGGACGGCGGCGTCGTCACCGTGAGCGAACGCCTTGCCGGGCGGTATGCGACGCTGCGCGAAGCGCTTGCGGCCGGCGCGCTCGAGGAGATGCGGATGCTCGCGCGCGATGCCCGGCCGGATCGGGCGCTCTCGGATCTGAGCTTCTTGCCGGTCATCTCCGATCCGGGAAAGATCCTGTGCGTCGGCCTCAACTACAGATCACACGCCGCCGAGCAAGGCGGGGCCGTCGCCGAGCGGCCGAACATCTTTACGCGCTTTACCGATACGTTGGTCCCGCACGAAGGCGCGATGGTCCGTCCCAAAGCGTCGGTGCAGTTCGACTGGGAAGGCGAGCTCGTCGTCGTGATCGGGCGCGGCGGCCGCGCGATCGCCGAGGAGGACGCGCTCGGCCACGTCGCGGGCTACACTTGCGGTTGCGACGGCTCGGTGCGAGACTTCGTCAAGACCTCGCTCGTCACCGGGAAGAACTTCCCCGCCTCGGCCCCGCTCGGCCCCTGGATGACGACCTCCGACGAGATCGCCGATCCGGCGACGCTCACGCTCACGACTCGGTTGAACGGCGAGGTGATGCAACACTCGGGGACGGAGATGATGATCCATTCCGTCCCGGCGCTGATCGCCTACTGCTCGATCTTCACGCCGCTGGCACCGGGCGATTTGATCTTCACCGGGACGCCCGACGGGATCGGCGCACGCCGAACCCCCCCGCTCTGGCTCAAGGCCGGCGACGTGCTGGAAGTCGAGATCTCGAAGATCGGGACGCTCCGCGCGCGAATCGTCGACGAAGCGGGCTGACGACGTACGCGTCAGCCCCTCCGTCGGCGGCTACTTGACGATCTGCTCGACCTCTCCGTTCGGGAGCTTACCCTGCGCCCGATATTGGCCGATGCGCCGCAAAACCTCGGCGTCGGTCACGGTATAGAGGACCGCCGCGCCTTTCCCGGTGTTGACGTGACGGCGCCATTCGAACGGCGGGACGACCAGGATGTCGTTGCGCGTCCACTCGAAGCGCTGATCGCCGATCTCGCTGTAGCCTTCGCCGTCCATGACGACGATGAACGTGCTGCAGGTCTCACGCTTGGGACGAAGCTCCTCGCCGGGACGGAGCAGTTGCGCCGAGTAGTCGAGCGTCGGGAAGACGGCTTCGCCGGTCACCGGATTGACGAGCTGCAGGATGATCCCCTCATAGGGATCCCCCGCCTCACCGGCGAGGTCGTCGAGCGCGGCGCGGATATCCTCGCCGCGATAGTGGAAGAGCGGGACCGGATCGTGTCCCCAACCGCGCTGATGCGAGACGAACGCCGGCCGTAATCCGCCGTGCCCGTAGAGGCGCGTCGAGTATCCATCCTCGTGGACCGTCTTCTGGGTGCGGCCGTCGTTCGTACCGACCGGTGCTTTGAACGCCTGATCGACCCATGCGCAATCGAGCAGCTCCATCAACGGCCAGTCGAGCATGTCGATCCAAATCACCGGATCTTTGTCGTCGTTCCCGTGATCATGCCACGTCCCGTTCGGTGTAAGGATGATATCGCCGCGTCTGGCTTCGCAGCGCTCACCCTCGATGTTCGTATAGCCGCCCTTCTCGCTCAAGATCGTCCGGCTTGCGTTCGGGCTATGGACGTGCGCCGGGGCGACATCGCCCGGATTGTAGATCGAGATCGCGCACCGGATCGTGTTCGTGACCTGTAGCCGTCCCCCAAGGCCGGGATTCGTCAAGAGGATACTTTGGCGGTCGGCGAACTCGATCGGCGGTACGTCGGCCTGCGCGGCGATCTTCGAGATGCGTTCGAGATACGGGCCGTAGTCGGCCCAGCGCCACCGATACGGGACCGCCTTGAGCTGATTGGCCGCGACCCGGCCGGTCGTCTTCTTCCCGGCGCCGCTCGTGTCGGCGAACCAGGGCCGCTGCGCGGGCGCGTTCATCTCCGTGCGCAGCCAAAAATTCAGGTTCGCGGCCTCGGCATTGAGCTGCTCCATCAACTCGCGAGCCTTGACGGGTACCGCCTTGCGGTCTTGCCCCTCTTTTACATCAACGGCAGCCATGAATTCTTCTCCTCGAGAACACGATGTCGGGTCTTTCGGCGGATCGTAGAGCGTCGCTGTGACGGTTCCGTGAACGGTCCATTCACTTGGGACTTCGCCGCGCGTCAAACGGTTTCGAGGAATTCCTCGAGCGAGCGCGTGAAGGCTTCCGCTCCGTCGAGGTTCGAGAGATGGCCCGCCCCCTCGATCTCGACCAACTTGGCGCCCGGGATCCCGGCATGGGTCTCCCGAGAGCCCTCGAGCATCGCATCCTTCGTCCCGACCATCACCAGGACGGGACAGGCGATCTTCGCCAGCCCCGGCCGGAAGTCGAAATTCGAGATCGCGCCGGCGCAGCCGACATAGCCCTTCACGGGGGTCGCGCGGATCATCGCACGGACCTTGTCCGCCATGGCGGGCCGTGACGCCAAGGCGTCGCCCGGGAACCAGCGCGCGATCGTCGGCTCGACCAAGGCTTCCATCCCTTGCTCTTGCGCGATCCTCATCCGCTCTTCCCACTGCCGGGCCGACGCCGGGCTCGAGGCCGGCGAACAGTCGCACGGGACGATGCTCAGGACGCGCTCCGGATGCTGCTGCGCCAAACCCAGCGCCGTCATCCCGCCCATCGAGATCCCGACGAAGTGCGCCTTGTCGATCCCCAGCGCATCGAAGATGCCGAGCACGTCGCCGATGAGGAGTTGGAAGTCGTAGGGTCCGTCGGTCGCCTCGGTCTTCCCGTGGCCGCGTTGGTCGTATCGTAAGATCCGAAATTCGTCTTTGAATCGCGCAACCTGTTCGTCCCACATCGAGAGATCGGTCGCCAGCGAGTTGCTGAAGACCAGCCAAGGCTTCCCTTCGGCCCCCTCGACGGCGACGTTGAACGTAATCCCGTTGGCCTTCACCTGCATACGCCTCACCTCGGAAGGAAGTCGAGCAATAGCGCCAAGAGCGCCTCTGGGGCGGTGACCGGCATCATATGGCCGGCATCGATGACCTCGAAGCGGGCGCCCGGAATCCTCTGGGCGATCTCCTGGGTCACCGCGACGGGGCGGACCAGATCTTGACGGCCGGCGACGACCATCGTAGGGCAGGCGATCGCCCCAAGCGACGGACGTTTGTCGGTCCGCGCCAACACCCGGAACGCGAGCGCGAATCCGACGGGGTCGTTGGCGATGTAGCGGCCGCGGTATCTCTCGTAGGTCCGGGGATCGGAGAGCTCCGGCGGATAGGAGCGCGCCAGCATCGTCGGGAGGATGCTGCGCATCCCCTCGCGCTCGGCCTGCGCCGCGACGTTCTCCAGCTGCTCGGCACGGCTCGCGTCGACGCCCGGCGCTGGGTTGCAGAGGACCAGCGACGCGAGCGCCTGGGGATCGCGCTCGATGAGCGCGAGCGCTTGGGTACTCGCCGCCGCGACGCAGACGAGATGTACCGGAGTCGGCAGATCGAGAGCGCGCAGCAAGGCCTGGAGGTCGTCGACCAAATCGGCGAGCCCGAATGGCTTGCGGACCTTCTCGGAGAGGCCGAAACCGCGTTGATCATAACGAAAAACGCGATAACGCGAACTCAGGCCGGGGGCGACGTCCTCCCAGCTCTCGAGCGAACCGCCCAGCTCGTGCAACAGGACGACGGGCGGCCCGGCGACGCCTTCGAGCTTATAGTGAAAGCTCAGGCCGTTGGCTTCGATCCAGGGCAAGCGACGTCCGTCTCAGCCGTGCGAGCGCGCATGCTCGTGTTCATGCGCATGATCGTGATCGGCGTACAAATCGTGCTCGAAACCACCCGGGGGGTCGTTGCGCGGGACCCAGCCGACCCCTGTCGGCGGCGGCTCCTTCGACTGCTTCTTCAGAGACCGTTGGAACAGCATGTTCATGAACAGGTACATCGGCTTGGTCTTGAGGACCAGGGTCCGCGCCGGCTTCGTCGCGCTGCGGTTGAAATGCTGGTGGACGCAGTTGTTGTGCACGATCGCGACGTCGCCGGCTTCCCACTCGTAGCGCACGCCGTCGTGCACCTCGGCGCCTTCGCCGTCGAGGATGTAGAACACCGCTTCGTTGACGTGACCGTGTTTTTGCGAGGTCGCACCCGGAGCGTATTCCTGCAAGTGGATGTGCAGCGTCTGCCCGAGCATATGGCCCGGTTCGAGATAGTGCTTGCCGAAGACCTGGGGTCCCTCGCTATACTCGATCTCGACTCCCTTGCGAACGCGCGGGAGAGAGCGCAGCCGCCTGAGCTCGTCTTTCAGATCGTACTCGCCTTGAAGAGCGCGAACGAAGAAGCGATCCTTCTTGTCGCCGAGGTTCTCGGTCGGCATCAGCGCGACAGCGGGACTTGCAGATACCGACGGAGCCGTTCCGCCGTGAGCTTCTCGTTGGGATTGTACTCCGGCGCCGTCTCGATCTGCTCGAGGTCGTTCAGGCCGCATTGCTTGTAGATCCGATTCGTCACGACGATGATGCGGGCCGGCCGGGTCGGATCGGCGTTGAAGTGCTGGCTGATCGTGTTGGGCGGGATATAGACGACGTCGCCCTGCTCCCAATCGAAGCGCTGGACGCGGTCTTCGGGTTTCCAGGTGTACTTGTCGTCGACGATCTCGAGATCGCAGTCGATGTGCTCGTCATAACCGCGCCCTTCGACGACGTAAAAAGCCTGTTCGGCGAGCTGACGATGCTTCCCCGAGCGGCTCCCGGGCGGGATGATCTGCATGTACGCATCGACGGTCTCGCAGCGCGCGTTCATCGACTCGTTTACGAGATGCTTGAGCAGCCCGTGGGGCGAGTTCTCCCACGGCAATTCGTACGCTTTGAGGATCTTCTTCCGCGTCGCATCGCGGGCCGGGCGCGTCGTCGCTTCGTTCAGCAGATCGTTGTAGTAGCTCCCCGACTCTTCGCCGGCGAGCCACTTGGCATATTCTCCCCAGGGCGCTTGTTGCTGAGCCATCGATGTTACTCCCGACTAGTGCGAGTGCGCATGGGCGCCGTGCACATGCTCGTGCTGGTGATGCGCGTGATCGTGATCGTGGTCTTCATACAGATCGTGCTCGAAGCCGTGCTCGGGCTCTTCACGCGGGACGAACCCGACCCCGTTGGGCGTCGGTTCCTTGAGCCGCCCCTCGATCGTCTTCTGGAAGAGCATGTTCAAGAAGAGAAACATCGGCTTCGTCTTGAGGACGAGCGCGCGAGCCGGCTTGTTCGGATTGCGATTGAAGTGCTGATGGACGCAATTGTTGTGGACGATCGCGACGTCGCCCGCTTCCCACTCGTAACGGACGCCGTCATGTTCTTCGGCGCCCTCGCCGTCGAGGATATAGAATACCGCCTCGTTCACATGGCCGTGCTTTTGCGATTTTCCGCCCGGCGCATATTCTTCCAGATGGATGTGCAGGGTCTGGCCCAGTCCGTCCTTGGGTTCGATGTAGTGCTTGCTGAACGTCTGCGGACCGTCGATGAACTTGATCTCTTTGCCCTTGCGGACACGAGGCTGCGAACGCAGGCGCCTCAGTTCTTCTTTGAGATTGTACTCGCCTTGGATCGCGCGGACGAAAACACGGTCTTTCTTCTCGTGGTAATAGACCGGCTTATCTTTGGTTTCCATGGTTCTCCTATGCTACGCGTGCGCCAATTCGCCGGCGCGATCGAAGATGATCACCGGGTTCCCGCTCCCGGAGGATGGACCGTAGCCGTAAAACGTCCCTTTCCATCCGTCGCCCAAGGCGCCCAGGAGCGTCGCGATACAGCGTCCCCCCATCTCGTAGCAGGCCTGATGGGCGAACGTCGGCAACAGCGCGCGAGCCGTGTCGAGGCGGCCTTGCGTCATGAGTTCGATGAGATGATCGTCGACCGCCCGCTCTTGGGGCGTCGGCCACGTCTCCGGACCGCGGACGAGATTGTGAGCGAAAGCCGAGCTCGAGACGACCGCGGCACGCCGGCCCGTCTGCTCGACCGCTTCACGAACCGCCGCACCGAATTGCATGCACTCGTCGAGCGAGCTCATCAGACAGGCCGAGAGGGAGACGACCGGGACGTCCCACTTCGGCGTGAGGTATTGCAGGCAAATGATCGTGCCGTAGTCCTCGACGTAGCTCGGCTCGTCGGTCGCGATCACGGGGATCCCAAGGGCCTTACCGCGTTCGACGATCGCATGCGCCAGCTCGGGATCCCCCGGAAAGTCGTATGGGATCGCACGCAACAGATCGGGACACTCCATCGCGGTGAGGATCCCCTTGTGGCGCGCCGAGGCCTCCACATAGATGTTGAAGCTCGTCACCCAGTGCGCCGAGACGATGACGACGACGTCCGGCTTGCGCTCGGCGAGCGTATCGGCAGCCCGCCGCATCGCCGCGATCAGGTCGTGCCACACCGGCCCCGCCTTCTCGGGAAAAGCGATCCGCGGTGAGTGAGCCGCGCATACCCCGACGATAATCTCGCCCTTCGCCATCGTTTTTACCCCGCTATCCCAAAGGTCGACCTGAATTGCTGCACGACTTGATTGTACTGCATCGCATCGGGCGGCCGCACGATGATATAGGGCATTCTGGGCGTGAAGAGTGCCGGATTGCTCACCACGTCGGTCCGCGAGCTGATCTCGCCGCCGCCCTGCTGAGCGATAAACGTTTGGCCCTCCTTGGAGAGGAGCCAGTCGATGAGGACTTTCCCGGCGTTCGGGTGGGGCGCATTCTTGGCGAGCCCGATCGGGTTGAGCGTGACGAGGAGAGGCTTCGGATTGACGAAATCGATCGGTCGCCCGGCCTTCTTTTCCTGATCGGCGAGGTAGCCGTAGGCCGTCGGGGTGACATCGAACTCACCCGACTCCAACTGGGTGACCGTCTCGGTATGGCCTGACGTCAGGATCGGCTTGTTGGCTGCGATCTTCTTCATCAGATCGGCGGCGGCCGGATTCGCCTGGATCGATCCGATATACCAGTTGAGGGCGCCGGCATCGATACCGATACGGCCTCTGTACTCCGGCTTCGCCAGATCGGCGAGCGAGGTCGGCGGCTTGAGCTTGTCGGCCTTCAGGCGCTGCGGATTCCAGGCGATGACCGTCGTGTTCTGGTAGAGGCTCGACCACATCCCATTGGGATCGACGGTCCCTTTGACGAACTTCCCGGCTTGCGGATTCGGATTGCGCTGGAACGCGCCGGCGGCGATCAGTTGGGCCACCTGAAAGCCGTCGCCGGAAATCACGTCGGCGTTATACTTCCCGCCGCGCTGTTCGGTGATGACCCGGGCGGGGAGTTGGCTGCTCCCCAGGCGCAGGGTCTGTACCGTGATCCCGGGATGGGTCCGCTCGAACTCGGCGACGGTTGCGTTGAGGTCCTTGACGTTCATCGTCGCGTACCAAACGACCGTCCCTTCCTTTTTTGCGGCCGCGGCGACGTCGGGCGGGACGGCAGCCGAGGCGTCCCCGACGGAGAACGCGAGCAGAGCCGCGGCCGAGAGAGCGACGAGCGCTCTAACCGGCTGCAGAAACGGATGTTTCATGTGAAAGCGACCTTTCGGGGATGGGTGAGCGGGCCGCAGCGGTACCGTCGGCGCCCACCTTCATGACGACGGCGGCGGTCCCGTCAGCTTCGAGATAGACCACGTCCCCGCGCGACAACCCGACCTTCTCTTGGTGGACGCGAATCCGAAGCTGCTCTCCGCCGACGTCGACGTGATAGTCCCACGCGTCGCCCTGGTAGATGCTGAAGCGGACAGTCCCGGTCCAGGCGGCGTCGCTGTGCCGCTTCCGGCTGAGCCGAAAATTCTCGGGACGCAAGAAGACGCGAACGGCCTCGCCCGGGACCAACTCTTGATCGGTGGGACAGACGATCGTCCCTTGCGCGGTGCGGACGACCGCAGAACCGTCGGCGTCGCGGCGCTCGACGACCCCGGCAAGCGCGTTGGCGACGCCGATGAAGTTCGCGGTAAATTCGGCGCGCGGAAACCGGTAGATCTGCTGCGGCTGCCCCATCTCGACGATGTTCCCCTGGTTCATGAGCATGACCAGATCGGAGATAGCGAGCGCCTCGCTCTGATCGTGGGTGACGTAGACGGCCGTGATCCCGAGCTTTTGCTGAACCTCGCGGATCTCGCCGCGCATCCGCTCGCGCAGCTGCGCATCGAGGTTCGAGAGCGGTTCGTCCAAGAGGAGGACGCGCGGTTCGCGGACCAGGGCTCGCGCCAACGCGACGCGCTGCTGTTGTCCGCCGGAGAGCGCCGTCGCCGACCGCTTCGCCGTATCGGCCAGCCCGACGAGCTCGAGAACCTCCATCGTTTTCCGCTCGATCGCCTTGCGCTCGAGCCGACCCGAGACGGTCAGGGGGAATGCGACGTTTTCAAAGACCGTCATATGCGGCCAGATCGCGTAGGATTGAAAGACCATCCCGATCGGGCGCTTGTTCGCCGGGACGAAGACGTTCTGCGAGCGCGAATAGACGACTTTGCCGTCGAGGAGGATCTCGCCGTCGCTCGGCCGCTCGAGGCCGGCGATCATCCGCAACGTCGTCGTCTTGCCGCAGCCGCTCGGTCCCAGGAGGGTGAACAGCTTCCCCTCCGGGATCTCGAACTCCAAGCCGTTGACGACGTTGCGGGTCGCCTCTTTCGTCTCGAAGCGCTTGACCAGCCCGCGGACTGTGATCATCTATGGATACTCTTTACCTGCGCGGCCCTTGTGGGCACAGGTAAATTCCGGCTCCAAGCGGTACTCCCTCTCAATTAGCATATTCAATTGCAACCCGAGGGAGGCGTTCAGTGGGCAACGCATCGCACTACGACCCCAATAAGAAGCGGGTCTTCGTCCGCGAGATGAGCGGCGAGTACAGCCTAAAGGAAGAGCTCGCTCGGCTACGCAGCCAGCCCCGGGTCGTCAAGAGCTCCGACCGCATCTTCACCGCCGGACCGCAGACGTTCTCCAAGCACTATATGGAACCCGAGGACGGGATGGGTCAGACGCTCCACATGCACCTCGAAGAGTATGCACCGGGTGGGAAATCGCAGATGCACGGCCACGTGAACGAGGCCGTCTTTTACATCCTCGACGGCCGCGGTTACGAGATCCACGACGGGATCCGCTACGATTGGAAAGCCGGCGATATCGCGATCGTCCACAACAACTGTGTCCACCAGCACAACAACGCCGACGATTACAAGCCGGCGCGCGCGCTCGTCATCAAGACCAAGCCGATGTACATGTTCATGAACATGCTCTTCCAGAAACGCGTCACGCCGCGTCCGAGCGAACCGACCGCGACCCAGGGAGACTTCCAGCCGCGCGAAGACGCCGACGTCGGGAACCATCCCTGGGCCGACCACGACCACGACCGCGCCCACGACGACGCTCGTCGCCACGAGCATGCGCACCACTAACTGCTAGAAGGAGGAAGGCCGAGCGCAGATGCCCTGGGAGGAGTACGACAACTGGGCCGCCGGGAATGCAGCCAGCACGTTCTACGCAGAGACGCTCAAAGACGCGGCCGAGCGACCGATCCGAGATGCCGGGCGTAAGAAGATCATCACGCCCGAAGAGATGCCGTGGGAGAACTCTCCCCAAGGGCTCATCAAGCACCTCGTGAACGACAAGATGAACGCGCGGGTCGAAACGGTCGACGTGTACATGCAGATCATCCCGCCCGGGAGCCGCTCGGGGAAGCACCGGCATCTCGCCGAGGAATGCCTGTACGTCGTCGAGGGGCGCGGCTACGACATACACGTCGACTGCGACGTCGAGATCACCGACACGTACCATTGGAAGCCGCAGGACAAGGAGCAGCGCTTCGAGTGGGAGGCGGGCGACATGATCTACATCCCGCCCAACACGATCCACCAGCACTTCAACGCCGATCCGGAACGTCCGGCGCGCCTGATCAGCGCGACGAATCGAATCTACAAGTACAGCGGCCTCAACGATCTGCAGCAGATCGAGAACGCCCCCGAGTACGAACCGGGTGCGAAGCTCGACGGCGAGATCATCAAGCGGTATCTGCAGCCGAAGGCGGCGACTCGATGACGAACCGCGCAAACGTCCGGACCGCCTCCGAAAGGTAGCGGTTCTTGACCCATACCATCCCGATGCTCCGGCGCGCTACCGGCTCGGAGATGCGCAGCGCGGTATAGCCCGAGGATGGTCCGCCGGCCGGGACGATCGCGACGCCCAGGCCGGCGGCGACGAAGCCGCGGACGGCGCTCGACTCGTCGCCTTCGAACGTGACCCGAGGTTCGAAGCCGGCGGCGGCGCAGAGATCGTCGACCAGCCGGCGCATCGCGTGACCGGCCTTGAACGAGATGAACGGCTCATCCGCGATCTCGCGCAGAGCGACGTTCTCCCGGCGCGCAAGACGGTGGTCCGGAGGGACGATCAAAACCAGCTCTTGCTCGGTGACCAGGCGCGACTCCAGACGCGGGTTCTCGCGGGGAGGCGGCATGAAACAGAGGTCGAGCTCGCCGGATTCGAGCTCCCGCTCCAAGACCGCCCCGTTGTCTTGGCTAAAGGAGAACCGGACGCCGGGGTACTCGGCGCGAAAGCGTCGGACCAGCTGGGGGACGTATTCGGCCGCCAGCGTGCGCAGGAAGCCGAGCGCGACGGTCCCGGACTCGGCGCCGGTGAGGTCGGCGAGTTCTCGGCGCCCTTCGTCGACCTCGTGCAGCGCCCGATCGACGCGAGCGAGGAACGCCTCTCCATATCGCGTCAGCCGGATCGACCGGCCGACATGGTGGAAGAGGGGGACGCCGAGTTCTCCCTCGAGCCGGCGAATCGCGCGACTAAGCGCGGGCTGCGACATGCCGAGCACCTCGGCCGCCCGCGTCATGTGTTGCATCCGGCCGACGACCCGGAAATAGTCGAGCTGGCGCCAGTCCATTATTCATGCATTCTCGATCATATATAGCGAACCATCTCGCTATTGGACGGCATGGAAGGTTGCACGGTATGCTTCCCGTGACGGAAAGAGAGGGGTGCGATGAGCTTACTGAGCCGGACGACGACCGCGATGACCCACTACGACATCCAGCAGCGTCGCCGGAAGGCGATCGTCGAGGAGGGTCGCCAGCAGCAGCGATACATCGTTCGGAAAGAAGAAGTCGAGTTGGTCGAAACGGCGCGCGGCGTGCGCACCGGCGTCTACATGGGAAAGGACGGCGACCGGCCGACGCGGATCATCGACGCCCTCGTCCATGAGGTCGACCCGGGCGTCGTATCGACGATCCATCGCCACTCATGGGACGCCGTGATGCTGATCGTCGAGGGGCACGGCTGGACCGAAGTCAACGGGGTCCGCTACGACTATCGTCCGTGGGATACGATCTATCTCCCCGCTTGGGCGTGGCATCGCCAAGGGAACGACGGGAACAAAACCGCCCGTTTCATGACCTTCTCGACCGAGCCGACGATGGAGGTCGTCGGCGGGGCGCTCATCGAGGATGCCGGTCACACGCCGTACGACCAACTGCCGTCGATCACGACGGCGCCCGGACCGCGCGGAGACGAACCGTATGCGCGACGGCTACGGCGCCTCGACGACTATTGGAAAGACTATCGCAACGGCCGCATCCACGTCCGCTATGAAGATCTCACGCTGCTCGTCAATCCAAAGGGGACGCGCAGCACCTTCATGCTCGATGCGTTCCTCGGGAGCAAAACCTCGGGGCTCACGCTCGCGATGAATCAGCTGGCTCCCGGGAAGTGGCAGAAAAAGCACCGTCACGGAGGCGAAGCCTGGCTCTACGCGCTCGAAGGGCGCGGGCATAGCGTGATCGACGACAAGCGGGTCGACTGGAAAGAAGGCGATCTCGTCGTCGTCGACCACTGGGCCTGGCACCAGCACTTCAACAGCGACCCCGAGATGACCGCGCGGCTCGTCCGCGTCCACAACTTCGCCGGGATCTACGATGCGATGCGTTGTCTGCTCGATCCGATGACGCTCGAAGAAGAAGAACCGAACAGCGAACCCGACGTGACGACCGTGACTTGGCCGCCTGACCGGAGGCCCGATTGAGCACGAACGGTGCGGCGACGACCCTCCCGCAAGGGATAGCCAGCGTCAAGATCCTTCCCGGCCCGCACGATCACAACGCCGACAGCGACTGGGACCGGATCATCCTCCCCGAGGGCGTGAAAGAGCGCCTCAAAAATCAAGCGATCCTGACGTTGCTCCACAAGGAGCAACTTCGTGAGCTCGGGCTCGCCCCGCAGGGCTTGATCGTCTTCGCCGGGCCTCCGGGGACGGGGAAGACGACGCTCGCGCGCGGCCTCGCCTTCGAAGTAGCACACGACCTCGCGCCGACCCGCGGGAACTCGACCTTCATCGAGATCGATCCGCACGCGTTGCCCAGCGAGATGCTCGGCGAGAGTCAGCGCGCCGTGATGCGCTTGTTGACGAAGACGATCCCTGAATACGCCCAGCGGCGCGCGACGACGATCGTCCTCATCGACGAGGTCGAAGCCTTTGCGGTACGCCGTTCGGCGGCGTCGTTCGAGACCAATCCGGCCGACCTCCATCGCGCGACCGACGCCGTCCTCATGGGGATGGATCAAGTCGCGCGCGATTGGCCGGGTGTCTTCTTCATCGCGACGACGAACTTCATCGAGGCGATCGACGAGGCGATGCTTTCGCGCGCCGACTTGATCTTGCCGTTCCGGCTCGCGACCGCCGAGGTCGCCGCGCGGATCATCACCCGTTCGCTCAGAGCGCTCGCCGCCGCCTGGCCCAACCTCCTCAAGCTTGCCGAGAATACGGCGGAGATCGGCCGCATGGCGCAAGCGCTCGAGGGCTGGGACGGGCGCCGGCTTACGAAGCTGCCGTTGGTCGCGCTCGCGCGACGCGCCGAGACGGTCAAAGATCCGTCGCTCTTGACCTTCGACGACCTCTGGTCCGCGGTCGAAGAGCTCAACCCCGAACGCTTCGCGAAGCGAATGGAGCGGCGAGGGACCGAGATCCTCGCTTAGCGGCCGTCCACGCCGCCGACTTTTGGCGCCCGTCCGGGACGCGGAGCCTTGGGTAGAAGTCGCGAAGAGCTCGGGTAGGAGGTCTGTTGATGCGCATTCTGGACTCGCACTTCCACTACTGGCCGCGGGTGTTCTGGGAGCACCTCTGCTCGAAGACGACCTATCCCAGGGCGGAACGCGACGGCAAGGGCGGCTACCGGTATTGGCGCCATGCCGGCGCGACGACGATGAACCCCTGGCCTGAATGGTTCGACCTCGACAAGCAGCTCGAGCGGATGAACCAAACCGGGTACGAGGTCGACGTGGTCAGCTCGCTCGGGCCGATGTCCGTCTATTTCTCCGACGTCAGTCCGGAGGAGGGACGTGAAGCCGCCCTCTGGTGGAACGAGCTGATGGCCGAGGCCCAACGGACCCATCCGGGCCGCTTTTGGGGGACGGCGGCGGTCCCGCTGGTCGACACCGAGATCGCGATCGAGGTCCTCGAGCGGGCCAAAGCGCTTGGACTCGTCGGCGCAAACCTCCCGGGGAGTGTCGGGAGCGATCCCCGCATCGATGCGGAGCGTTTGGAACCGTTCTACGCGGCCGCGGAGCGTCTGGAGATGCCGCTCTTCCTCCATCCGACCGACGCGATCTTCGCCGACATGCTGGAGGGCTACGGGGGTGCCCTGTATCTGACCGTCGGGCGCGTCATCGAGGTCAGCGTCGCGGCGACCCGGCTCATCCTCTCGGGGATGCTGGAACGCCACCCTCGCCTCACGATCATCATGTCGCACACCGGGGGGTTGCTGCCGTACCAAGCGGGTCGTCTCGACAAGAACAGCAAGGGCGCCAAACTGCAAGCCCCGCCGAGTACGTATTTGAAGCGCTTCTATACCGATACCGTCTCGCCGCACGCGCTCGGCGTGAAGTTCGCCGTCGATTGGTTCGGCCCCGACCACGTCATGTGGGGCGACGACTATCCCTGCTGGAATCCCGACGACGCGTTACGCTGCTTCGAAGAAGCCGGGCTTTCCGAAGAAGTCAAAGGCAAGTTGCTCAACGACAATGCGCGCCGGCTCTTCAAGCTCGGTACGCCGGAGCGCGAACCGGCCGCCGTCTGAGGGTCTGCAGAAGCCCCAGCGAGCGTCGGGCTGCGCTCCTGCGCTGCGGACCATCGTAGCGCAGCCCGACGCGCGAGCATCCCCTAGCGCGTCGGCGAGTAGATGATCTCGGAGGCGGGAAACCGCGCAAACGAGCCGTACTTCGCGGCGATATCGATCTGCGGTTGGACGAGCGCCGGCGTCAGCCGTTCCCCGAATCGCACCCGCACCATGTTGGCGACGACCGAAGGGTCGATCTTCGTGTAGCGTTCGAGGATCTCGGCACTCCGCGCGTCGTTTTGCTTTTGATTCGCCCACTGGGCTGCGTCGCGCATCGCCGCCGCAAAACGGCGCACGAGATCGGGATGCTCTTTCGCCCATTGGGCCGTCGAGAACCAGCCGCCGATCAGGTACTCCTTGGCGACTGCGTCGAACGGATAGCCCAGGAGCCGGCTGTCCTTTTTCACCGCACCGAGATACGGCTCGTTCACCAAAGCCGCGTCGACACGTCCCGCCGCGAGTGCGGCCGGCATCGAGGAGTAACCCATCTCGAGGAACTTCACGGTCGTCGCGTCGCCGCCGTGTTGATCGATCCAGGCGCGGGTCGCGTATTCCGTCAGCGTCCCCAATCCCGCGCAGGCAAGCGTCTTGCCGTTGAGATCCTTGCCGGTACGGATCGTCGAGTTCCCGGCGACGAAGAGCGCGCTGTTGCGCGCCGCTTGCGTCCACATCGCGCCCGCGGCGACCAAGACGAACGGGACGTTCTTCGCATGCGCGACTGCGAGCGGGACGAGGCTCGCGAAGCCGATGTCGACGGCGCCGCCGGCGACCGCCGAGGCGACCGCGCTCCCGCTTTGGATCGAGGTCAACTCGACGTCGAGTCCCTCCTTCGCGAAAAAGCCCATCTCTTTGGCGTAGAACGCTTGCGCGCTGTTCTCGAGCGGGATGACCGCGACGCGCAGCTTGGCAGGCGCCTGCGCCAGAGCCGATCCGGTAAGCGTAAGGAACGCGACGAGAGTCAGGATCGATACGCAACGTCTCACGAGAACCTCCCGATCGAGGCCGGGCTATTCGGCTGCGGCTAGACCGATACGACCACCCAACCGTTGGACGATGGTGACCAGGACGATCAGGACGCCGACCATGATCGTCCCGAGCGCCGCGATCGCGGGATACTGACCATTCGACCACAGGTCGAAGATCGCGATCGAGACGACCTCGCTCCCCTGCGAGTACAGAAAGATCGCCGCCGAGATCTCGCGGAATGCGACGATCATCGTCGTGAGGAACGCCGCCAGGATCGAGGGCATCAGGAGCGGGACGTAGATCCGGCGGAAGGTCGCGAGCCAGCTCGCGCCGCTCGCCGTAGCCGCTTCCTCGAGCTCGTCCTTGATTTGGATCATCCCGGCGTTCATGTAGCGCATCCCGTAGGGGATCCCGATCGTGACGAACCCGATGACCAAGAGCGCGAGCGTCCCATACAGATGGATCGGGAGCGGGGCGACCAGATACCAGAAGAGGATCCCGATCCCCATCAAGATACTCGGGACGGCGATCGGGAGCGAGGCGAGGAGATCGAGCAGCCAAATCCCGCGGATCCGGGACTTCAACGTGACGTAGGCGACGATCGCCGTCAGGGCGGTCGTCAGCGCCCCGGCCGAGACCGAGGTGATCACGCTATTGATCAGCGCATGCTTGATCAGCGGATAGTTCCACACACCCTCGTAGTTCGTCAAGGTGAAATGACGGAGCGCCGCCAGCGACGGCGCCTCGTATGAGGGGAGGAGCGAGGACCAGATGAGGATCGCGAGCGGGAGCGCGACCGCGACGACGAAAAAGCCGACGATTGCGAGACCGGCGAGCCAGCGCCAGCGACCCAAATCGAGCCGCCGCGCGCGAAACGCCTTCCCGGTCACGGTTGCATAGCGACCGCCCCGGGAGAGGCGATGTGAGAACATCACGCCGGCGCCGGCGATCACCAAAACGACGAAGCCGACCGACGCGGCACCCCCGTAATCCGGCGGAAACGCCTGCAGCTTCGCATAGATCTCGCTGACGAAGACGTAGATCCCGGCGGGGACGCCGACGAGCTGCGGCACCTCGAATCCGGCGATCGTCTGGATGAAGACCAAGAGACCGGCTGCGAAGATCGCAGGGCGCGCCAGGCCGAGGGTGATCCGGCGAAACGCCGCCAGCGGGGTGCAGCCGCTCGCGACCGCAGCCTCTTCGAGCGACGGATCCATCGCGGTGTAGGCTGCCGCCGCCATGATGAAAGCCGTCGGGGTGACGTGCAGCGCTTGGATGAAGATCATCCCGGGGAGCGAGTAGGCGTTGAAGGGCCGCAACCCCCCGAAGACCGCTTGCGTGACGGCGTTGATGATCCCGATCCGCGGCGAGAGCAAGAAGAGCCAGGCGACCGTGTTGAGGATCCCCGGGATGATCAAGGGGATGAGCGCCGTCAACATCCCGAACGTGCGGAACGGGGCGTTCGTCCGTGTGTACAAGAATGCGAGCGAGAAGCCGAGCGTGACGGCGACGAGCGCGACGCCGAGGCCGTAGATCAACGAGTTCAGGAGGAGCCGGTAGAACGACGCATTCCCGAACGTGCGCACGTAGTTGTCGAGCGACCAGTGCGCCTCATTCGTCAAAAAACCGGCCTGCAGGCTCGCGAAGATCATCGTTGCGACCGGGACGAGTGCCAGGTACGCGACGATGACGGCGACCGTACCGAGCAGGACGATCTTCCCGTCGAGAGGCCGCACCACCCGAGGGAGTGCGGAAGGGCGGGCCCGTGCGACCCGTTCGACGCTCACGAAGGCGTCTTGTTCAGCTCCAGCGCTGCGGTTGCGAGCGCGTGCTCTTCGTCTTCGGCGAGCACCTGCTCTTTGGGTTTCCCGATCATCTTGTGGATACGATTACGCAACTCGAGGAACTTCTGATCGCTTCGCGTCCGGATCTGATCGCGCGGCTGCGCGAGCGGGATCGGGATCTCGGCGACCAGGACCGAGGGCGGCGGGCTGAGGACGAAGACGCGGTCGGAGAGGTAGACGGCCTCGTCGATATCGTGGGTGACCAGGAGCATCGTGATGTCGAAGTCGGCCCGCAACCGCAGGGTGAGATCCTCGAGGTCGGCACGCGTCAATGCGTCGACCGAGGCGAACGGCTCGTCGAGCAGGAGGATCTCCGGACGGAACGCGATCGCCCGAGCGAGCGCGACGCGCTGCTGCATACCGCCCGAGAGCTGCCACGGATAGTAGTTCGAGAATCGCTCGAGCCCGACGGCCTTGATCGCTTCCCTACAGAGGTTCTCTTTCTCGGACTTGCTGATGTCCGAGCGCTTCTTCAGCGGGAAGATCACGTTCCCCATGACGGTGAGCCACGGGAACAGCGAACGCGCGTAGTCCTGAAAGACCAGGATCATCTCCGGCGGCGGTTCGACGATCGGCTTACCGTGGAGCATGACCTGCCCGGCCGTCGGCGCGAGGAGCGCACAGATCGTCTTCAGCAGAGTCGTCTTGCCGGCCCCCGAGGGACCGACGATCGACGCGAACTCGCTCTTGCGGACGTCGAGCGTAATCTCCTGGATCGCGAGGGTCCCGTTGGCGTAGCGTTTTTGCAGCGCGGCGACTTCGAGAATAATCTCGCGCTCTACGATCATTCTGTTGGTACCTCCGGTTTACCGCGTCCGCGCGGTCTGTCCGTAGTGCCAGCCGAGCACCTTGGACTCGCCGAAGACGAACAACGAGTTCAATAAGAAACCGAGAATGGCAAGCAGGACGACGCCTCCGTACATCTCGGGGATCGCGAACGTCCGTTGCGCTTGCAGAATATAATATCCCAGACCGTTGGTGCTGCCGATCATCTCGGAGACGACGATCAAGATGAAGGCGATCGCCAGCCCGGTCCGAAGCCCGGCCGCGATCTGCGGCAGCGCCGAGGGGATCACGACGCGTCGCAGCGTCTCCATCTGCGTGAGGCCGAAGATGCGCGCCGTATCGAGCCGCTCGCGCGGGACCAGCCGTGCACCGTCGGCCGAATTGATGAGAATCGGCCAGAAGGCACCGAACGCGATGACGAGGATCTTCATCAAGTCTCCGATCCCGAGCAGGAGGATCCCGACCGGGATGATCGCGGTCGGCGGAGTGGCGCGCAGATACTGCAGCACCGGGTCGAGCAGGCGGAACATGAAGCGGAAATACCCGATGATCACGCCGAGCGTGACCCCGCAGAATCCCGCGATGAGATAGCCGCACGCCATCCGCCACAAGCTCGGAACCGCCTGCTCTTTGAACGTCGGCGAGAACCACTCGTGATAGAAGGTGACGGCGATCTGCGTCACCGACGGGACGTAGACGCTGTGCATCTGTCGGGCGACGAGTTCCCACAGCGCCAAGGCGAGGACGACGGTCGAGACCGACAGGATCGTCCCTTGGAGCGTCCGTCCGCCGTCCGGTATGGTGCGAGTCGTATCGAGGGCTTGCCGGCGCGCCGCGATGGCGCGTGTCGTCATACTCATGCGGGTTTATCCTGTGCCGCAGGCGTCCAAAAGACGATGCGGCGATCGAGTTGGAAGAAGATCGCGTTCAATAAGAAGCCGAGAATGCCCGTAAGGATGATCGCCGCATACATCGGCGGGAGGCGGTTCGCTTGCTCCATTTGGGAGATATAAAATCCGATGCCGCTGTTCCCGGCGACGAGTTCCGTCGTCACCGTAACGACGAGCGCGATCGTCGCACTGACCCGGAAACCGGTCATGATACCGGTCAGCGCGGACGGCAGCGTGACGCGCCACAGCGCCTCGGCTCCCTGTATGCCGAAATTGCGCGCGACGTCGAGCGCCAACGGGTCGATACCTCTAACCCCGTACAGCGTGCTGATCAAGAGCGGCCAAAACGCCGCGTAGGTGATCACCGCGACGCGCATCTGCGCGCCGAGGCCGAGAAAGAGGATCGCGAGCGGGATCATCGCGACCGAGGGGACCGGCCGCATGAACTCGACGATCATCTTGAAGGCGTCGAAGACCGGCCGGTACGTCCCCATCAGGATCCCGAGCAGGACGGCGAGGCATGTCGCCAATCCGAGGCCGATGAAGTAGGCTTGGAGCGTCGCGCCGATTTGGCTCGAGATCTCGCCGTCGATCAAGCCCTGAAAGAGGGCGGCGAAGATCACCGAGGGCGGCGGGACGTAACTCGTCAGCCAGCCGGCTCGGGCCGCTATCTCGAACAAGATGATGCAGCCGATCGCAAAGCTGATCCCGGGGACGTTTATTTGTAAAAGTTTCTGTCGCGCCACGGCTACTCCGGACACGGGTTGCAACGAATTCTCAACGGTTCCCTCAGCCCGTACCGTTCCCTGCCTCTTTAACGCAGAAATAGCAGTCCCAGCGCTCCCCCGCCGAGGATCAAGTAAACGACGCTGATGCTCGTCCTGAGCGTGAGAACAAGCGCGACCAGCGCGACGAGCGCCGGCTTCCAGCCCCCGACCGCCCCGCTGGCGATCACCACCGAGCCCGACCAGATCAAACCGATGACGACCGGCGCCATGCCGGCCGCGAAGACGGCGCGAAACGGATGTTCTCCCAGGCGTGCCCAGAAGGCCCCGAACGCGGTGACGACGATCCCCGCCGGGACGAACATCGCCGCCGTCGCGACGACCGCGCCTACCAGCCCGGCGACCGCATAACCGACGAGCGCGCTGATCGTCGTCGTCGGCCCCGGCGCCATCCGCGCCAACGCGTAGAATTGTGAAAATTGACTCGAGGTCAGCCAATGGTAGTGGTTGACGCTCTCCGTGAACATCTGTGGGATGATCGCGTTCCCGCCGCCGAAGCCCAGAAGTGATAAGACGATAAAAACTCCCGCGAGCTGAGAGAGCATTTCAGAGTCTCCCGCGCCAGGCTCGCCAGGCGATCGAAAGCGGTGCGAGGACCAGCATGACCAGCTCGAGCGAGAGGTGGAAGGCGCTGACCGCGACCGCCGTCGCGACGATGAAGAGCATCGCGACCGGGACGCGCAGGTAGGGGACGGTCATCTCATAGGCGTTGGCGACGTTGATTCCGACGACGGCCGCGGCACAGCCGCGGAAGGCCGCATGGATCAGCGAGTCCGGCGGCTGCGAATAATAAAGGGCGGCGATCAGCATCAAGATCACGAACGCCGGGAGCGTCGTCGCGAGCAAGCAGCTGGCCGCGCCGATCACCCCGTGAAACCGGTAGCCGACGAGGACCGACATATTGATCGGGTTCGGTCCCGGCATCACCGACCCGATGCTCAAGAGCTCGACGAACTCCGCGTCGCTCATCCACTTCGCGCGGGCGACGATCTCGCGCCGCATGCTCGTCATCTGCCCCCCGCCGAACGCCGTCGACGAAATCATCCCGAACGTCAGCGCGAGCCGGAGCAGCGACGGCGTGGTCGGGACGGGCGGGACGTCGCTGAGCGTACCCGCCGTCATCGTACCCCGACCTTCTCGGTAACGGCCGGCTTCGCCCGCAGATATTGCGGGGGCCACGGGACGTCGACGCCCAGCGTCTGCGCCGCGTGCAGCGTCCAATACGGATCGCGTAGATGCGCGCGCGCCATGACGATGACGTCGGCCTCGCCGTTGACGAGGATCGCCTCGGCCTGCTCGGGCGCCTCGATCAGCCCGACGGCGGCGGTTGCGATCTTCGCCTCCCGCCGGATCCGCGCCGAGAACGGGACTTGATAGCCCGGAGCGAGCGGGATCTTCTGTCGCAGATCGGCGCCGCCGGAGCTGCAGTCGATCGTATCGACGCCCTCCTTATGAAGAAGACGCGCGAGCTCGACCGATTGTTCGAGATCCCAGCCTCCTTCGACCCAATCGGTGCACGAGAGGCGAACCCACAGCGGTTTGCGTTCGGGCCATGCTTGCCGTACCGCACGGGCGACTCTGAGCGCGAGGCGCGTACGATTCTCGAAGCTCCCGCCGTATTCGTCGGTGCGCCGATTCGCGAGCGGCGTCAAAAACTCGTGGATGAGATAGCCGTGCGCGGCATGCAGCTCGAGCATCTCGAAGCCGGCCGCATCGGCCAGACGCGTCGCGTTCGCAAAGTCGGCGACGACCTTCTCGATGTCGGCCGACGTCATCGCGCGAGGGGGAGGCCAGGTGGGATCGAACGGGATCGCCGACGGGGCCAGCGGCTCCCAACCGCCGTCTCGCGGCTCGACGAAGCCGCCGCCCTCCCAAGGCCGACCCGTCGACGCCTTGCGCCCGGCATGTCCCAGCTGGATCATCGGGACGGCGCCCTGTTCTTTGATGAACGCGACGATCGGCGCGAGTGCGTCACGGTGCGCTTCGCTCCATATCCCTAAATCTTGCGGCGAGATGCGGCCTTCGGGGCTGATCGCAGTCGCCTCGGTCGAGACGATCCCGGCACCGCCGACGGCACGTTGCCCGAGGTGGACCAGGTGCCACGGGGTCGCAAGCCCGTCGCGCGCGTTGCACGAATACTGACACATCGGCGAGACCATCACGCGATTGCGAGCGGTGACGCCGCGCTGCATCAGCGGTTCGAAGAGCACGTAAGCAAATCTCCTTCCACGAACATCCTGCGGACGTCAAACATCCGATAACGTCCGAGCGAGCGTCGTAACTCCGCTCCCGGAGAAGACGAATCCCGCGAGAGGCTCGGCCCCGGCGGCGTCAGCATTGACGATCGAACATTTGTTCGATTATACTGGTCCTCCCATGCCGATCCTGTGCGTCCTCTTCCCGGCGGCGACGGGCCGGTGGGAGACGATCCTCGACGCGCTCGATGCCGTCTCGCCGCTCGTCGAAGACGGCGGCGACGGCCTCGCCTACCTCGAGATGCACGGCATCGAAGGCCCGGCCGAGCGTTGGTTCCGCACCGCCGCCCAGGCTCTTCGCGACGCCGGGAGCTACGAGCTCGGGATAGGGCCGAACAAGTTCGTCGCGCGGGCGGCGGCGCTCGCCGGCGGTCGGCGGGTGATCGCGACCCAACGCGAGGCCCGTCGGTTCCTCGCGCCCCTTCCGTTGACGCTGCTCGAGCTCGACCCTCACCTCCTGGAACGCTTGCACCTGCTGGGGATCACTTCGCTCGGCGATCTCGCCGCTTTGCCGCACGGCCCGTTCGTCCGCCGTTTCGGCCGACACGCCGCAACCTGGCACGATCGCGCGCGGGGGATCGACGATCGTCCCTTGATCCCGCGGGTTCGCGCGCTGCGTATCGAGCGGGCGCTCTTGGGCGCGGGGAGCGCGGACCGTCCAGAGCAGCTCCTGTTCGCGGTCCGGACGCTCGTCGGTCGAGTCGCCGCCGATCTCGCGACGGCGGGAAAACGCTGCGGACGCTTGACGCTCAGGCTCGAATGCGAAAACGGCGACGTCCGCGACGTTACGGCGACGATCGCGCAGCCGACGTCGCAAGCACGGATGCTCTTCGATCTCCTGCGGGCACGTCTCGAAGGCGTCCGACTCGAAGCCGCGGTCGTCGGCTTACGGTTGGCCGCGGAGCATTTGGAAGACGGCGGGGTCGCGCTCTCGCTCTTCGCGCAGCGCGATCCCGATCCGCAAACGCTCGCCGTCGCGCTCGCGCGGATCGAAGCGACGCTCGGGACGCAAGCGCTGCGCGCCAAGCTCGTCGCCGGGAACCGGCCGGAATCGCAAGTCGCTTACGAACCGTTCAGCGCCCCGCCGCCGCAACCGGTGCAGCGGGAGGCGCCGAGCGCGCTCGCGGCGTCCACCGCAATGCAGTACCGGCTCGTCGAGCCGAATGAGATCGACGTCGCTACCGAGGGGCACGTCCCACGCTTCGTCGGGACGCCGCCCCAGCCGGTCGTCCACTTTTGCGGTCCATGGCGCGTCGACGAGACGTGGTGGGAGGTTCCGTTACGGCGCGACGACTACGACGTGCTGCTCGAAGACGGCTCGCTCTACCGGATCGCGCGCCGGGACGGGCGCTGGTACCTCTGCGGCATCTACGATTGACCGCCTTGGCCCGCGGAATTCTGCGCCGCGAAGGAAATGTCTGTGAAGGAAATAAGAACAAAGCGCGGCGGAAACTCGCGGATGGCCGAGCTACCGGTGTGGGGAGAGAAGGGGAGCGTTCGCGCTCCCTTTTCGTTGGGCTTGGGGCCCCTTGTAGGCGAACATATGTTCGCTTATCATGATCCCCCATGCCTGCGCCCGCCTATGCCGAGCTCCACTGCTGGTCGAACTTCAGCTTCCTCGAAGGCGCCGCTCACCCGGAAGAGCTGGTCGAGCGTGGGGTCGCACTCGGCCTCGCCGGGATCGCGCTCACCGACCGGGACGGCCTCTACGGCGCGGTCCGCTTCACCAAGGCGGCGCTCGCACATCCCGGGTTCGCGGCGATCTCCGGCGCCGAACTGACGCTCGAGTCGGGATCGCAGCCGGTCCGCTCGCGCGCCGCTCGACCCGCCTCGGAAGTCCCGACGCACTCGCCGCGACTCGTCCTCTTGGTCGAAAATGCCGCCGGCTATGCCAACCTCGTCGAACTCATCTCGATCGCGCAAATGCGCGGGCGCAAACGCGACGCCCGCTTGCGCCTGGATGATCTCCGGGGGCGTACCGACGGGCTGATCGCGCTCTCCGGCTGGCGCAACGGCCTCCCCGAGCGCGCGCTCCTCGCCGGCGACGAGCGCGGCGCCTGTGAGATCGGCGCATATCTGCGCGACCTCTTCCCCGGCGCTTTCTTCATCGAACTGCAACAGCACATGCGGCCCGAGGACGGCGCACTCGTCCACGCGCTCGTCCGGCTCGCGCGCAACATCGGCGTCCCATACGTCGCGACCAACGGCGTCGCGTACGCGTTTCCCGGCGACGCACGGCTCGCCGACATCCTCACCTGCATCAAATACCGCACCACCCTCGCACAAGCGGGCCCGCTCCTGCGCCCCAACGCCGAGTTCTTCCTCAAAGCGCCGGCGCAAATGGCCGCACTCTTCTCGCATTATCCGCAAGCCGTACGGCAAACGCTCGCGATCGCCGAACGTTGCACGTTCCGCTTGGACAAGCTCCGCGGCCAATTCCCCGGCTACCCGCTCCCGCCGAACCAGGAGAGCGCGCACGATTATCTCCGCACCTTGGTCTACGAAGGTGCGGCGAAAAAATACGGCACCCCGCTCGACGCAGCCGTCGCAGACCGCCTGAAGCACGAACTCGACGTCATCAAACGTCTCGATCTCGCCGGCTATTTCCTCATCGTCTGGGACATCGCCCACAAAGCCCAAGAGCTCGGCATCCTTTGCCAAGGCCGCGGCTCCGCGGCGAGCTCCGTCGTCTGCTACGCGCTCGGCATCACCGCCGTCGATCCGATCCGGTACGACTTGCTCTTCGAACGTTTCCTCACCGAAGAACGCAACGAAGTCCCCGATATCGACATCGACTTCGCCCACCAAGACCGCGAAAAAATCATCCAATACGTCTACCGGCGCTGGGGCCGCGAACATGCCGCCATGGCCGCCGAAGTCATAACCTATCGAACGCGTTCGGCCATCCGCGACGTCGCCAAAGCCCTCGGCCTCTCGCGCGACGAAATAGAGGCGATCGTCCGCGAATACGACGTTCGAGAATCACTGAGCTCCCTCAGTCAAAACCAAGCGGACCGGCGGGTCCGCGCCGACGTCGCCGAACGGCTCCTCGAGTATTGTCGTCGTATCGACGGCTTTCCAAGGCACATGGGAATCCACTCCGGCGGGATGGTGATCACACGGGACCCGCTGATCCGCGTCGCCCCGATCGAGTGGGCCGGCATGCGCGACCGTTCGATCGTGCAATGGGACAAGGACGATCTCAACGATCTGGGCCTCATCAAGATCGATCTCTTGGGTCTGGGCATGCTCTCGCTGCTCCGGGAGGCGTTCGCGTTGTACGAGCGCCGCTACCCCGAGCGTGAGCCGCTCACGATCGACGGCATCCCGCAGGACGACGGACCGACCTATACGATGATGCAGCGTGCCGATACGATCGGCGTCTTCCAGATCGAGTCGCGCGCCCAGCAATCGATGCTCCCCCGGCTGAAGCCGAAGTGCTTTTACGACATCGTCATGCAGGTCGCGATCATCCGTCCCGGCCCGATTCAAGGCAACGTGATCCATCCGTTCCTGCGCCGGCGCGCCGGACTGGAAAAGGTGAGCTACCCGCACCCCAAACTCGAGCCGATCCTCAAACGGACGCTCGGCATACCGCTCTTTCAGGAGCAGGGGATGCGCATGGCGACGGCGATCGCCGGGTTCACGCCGGGAGAGGCCGATCGGCTGCGCCGCGCGATGGGGCACAAGCGCTCGCACGAGCGGATGCGCGAGATCTATCCGAAGATGATCGACGGGATGCTACGTAACGGCGTCTCGCGCGAGGACGCCGATCGCCTGTTCAAAATGCTCGACGGCTTCGCCGACTACGGTTTTCCGGAATCGCACGCGGCGAGCTTCGCGCTGCTGGCCTACGCCTCGGCGTATTTGAAATGTCACGAGCCCGCGATCTTCCTCGCCGCGATCCTCAACGTGCAGCCGATGGGCTTTTACTCGACCGAGGTCTTGGTCAACGACGCGAAAAGACACGGCGTCGTCGTTCGTCCCGTCACGGTCAACGCGAGCGAGTGGTGGAGCTTCGTCGAGCCCGACGGTGCCGTGCGGCTCGGTTTTCATCTGATCCGCGGCTTGGGCGGCGCACAGCGCGCGCAGCTCGAAGCCGCGCTCGGCGAACGGCCGTCGTTCGACGACCTCCTCGATTTCATACGGCGTACGCGGCTCCCGCGCGAAGCGCTCGAGAATCTGGCGGCCGCCGGTGCGTTCGCCCCTTGGTACTCCACGCGCCGCGAAGCGCTGTGGGCGCTGCGCGGCCTCGACGAGCGGGAAGCGCGCGGCGAGCTCGGCCGCGCGATGGAGATCGACGAACCGACGGTCCGCTTTGCACCGCTCGCGCCGCTCGATGCGACCCGGCTCGATATCTACACGACCGGCGTCGCGCCGCATACCCAGCCGATCGCGTTTTTCCGGGCGACGCTCGACGGCCGGCACGTCATCCCGGCCGAGCGGCTCGCCGAGATGCCGAACCATCTCCTCTGCAAGGTCGGCGGGATGGTGATCACCCGCCAGCGTCCGGGGACCGCAAAAGGTTTCGTCTTCCTCACGCTCGAGGACGAGACGGGTCTGGTCAACGTGATCGTCAGCCCCGCCGTGTACGAGAAGTTCCGTCGCGAGATCCGTTCGTCGACAGCGCTCATCGTCGAAGGTATCCTCCAAAAGGAGATGGGCTGCAGCGACGTCCTCGCCAAGCGCATCTGGGCCTTCGATACCGAAGGGGCCGTCGACGGCGTACGCTCACGGAATTTTCACTAGCACAGCGAAGAGCCGACTCGTCATAAGTAAGAAGGAGACCGCGATGCTCAGACGCCTTCTCGCGTTCACCCTGGTCCCGCTCTTCGGCCTCATCCCGCTCGCGAGCCGAGCCGCCGAACCGTACGCCGTCAACGTCATCCTCCCGCTCACCGGGCCCGCTTCGTTCATCGGGAAAGAAGAGCAAGCCGCCCTCGGCGTCGTCGAGACGACCGTCAACAAGGCCGGCGGGGTTCGCGGGCGCCCGATCAAATTCGAGATCGTCGACGATCAATCGAGCCCGCAACTCTCCGTTCAGCTCACCAACGAGATCATCGCCAAAAAGGTCCCGTTCTTCCTCGGCTCCTCGTTCGTCGCGACGTGTAACGCGCAATTGCCGCTGGTCAAAGACGGCCCGGTGATGTATTGCTTCTCGCCGGGCTCTCATCCGCCCGACGGGAGTTACGCCTATTCGTCGAGCGTCGCGACCACCGATCTCCTCGTCGTCCTTTCGCGCTATTTTCAGGCACGCGGCTGGAAGAGGATCGCGATCATCACCTCGACCGACGCGACCGGCCAAGATGCCGAGCGTGGGATTCGGCAAGCATTCAACGAGGCCAACGGCCAGACCATCGTCGACGCCGAGCACTTCAACATCAGCGACGTCAGCGTCGCGGCGCAGATGGCGCACATCAAAGCGTCCGGCGCGCAGGCCCTGATCGCCTGGAGCACCGGGACACCGGCCGGGACGCTGTTCCGCGGCGAAGCCGAAGCAGGGCTCCAGATCCCGACCGCGACGACCAACGGCAACCTCACCTATGCGCAGATGAAGCAGTACGCCGCGTTCCTCCCCAAAGAGCTGTACTTCCCGACGCCTGCCGGGGTCACGCCGCTGGCTGCGAATCCCGCGATCGTCGGAGCGCAGCTCGCCAAGCGGATCCAGAGCTATTTCGACGCGTTCAAAGCCGCCGGGATCACCCCCGACGGCGGCCATATCTTGGCCTGGGATCCGGCCTTCATCGTGTTCGACGCCCTGCAAAAACTCGGCTTCAACGCGTCGGCGGCGCAGATCAAGCAATACATCTCGTCGTTGCGCGGCTGGGTCGGCGTAAACGGCACCTATGACTTTCGCGCCTCGCCGCAACGCGGGCTCAACGACAAAGACGCGCTCATCGTCCGCTGGGACGCGGCCCGGAACACCTGGGTCCCGGTGAGTAAGTTAGGCGGGCAGCCCTTGCCGGGCTGAACGCGCCGAACAAGGCGCACCGTGCCAGGCGTATAACAAAGAGGACGCGATGGCGGAAATTCTAGGTTTGGGCATCTCGCACTGGCCGCGCTTCGGCCAGCGGGACGACATGCTCTCGTACTGGCTGCGCAAGACGCTCGAAGATCCCGATATCCCGGCCGAGAAAAAGGACCCGTCCACCTGGCCGGCGCGCATGCGGGAGGAGTGGGGCGACGATCAGGGGCTGGCCAAGGCGGCGGAACATCGGGCGGCGATGCTGACCGGATTGCGGCGCGTGCGCCAAGCGCTCGACGAATTCAAACCCGATGCGGTCGTCGTCTGGGGAGACGACCAGTACGAGAACTTTCGCGAAGACGTCGTCCCCGCGTTCTGCATCCTCGCCTATCAAGAGGACTTGGACTGCAAGCCGTGGGGTGAGACGCCCAATCACTGGGGCGAGAGCAGCGAGACGACGTTTCACGTCAAGATGGCGCCCGAGATCGGAAAGTATCTCGCCTGCGGCCTGCTGGAAGCGGAGTTCGACGTCGCCTACGCCTACAAGCCGCTCCATTATCCCGGCTTGCCGCACGCCTTCATGAACGCGGTCCTGTATCTGGATTACGACCGGGTCGGCTTCCCGTATCCGATGGTCCCGTTCCAGGTGAACTGCTACGGACGCTACGTGATCAGCCATCGCGGGATCGGCTTTCCGTACGCCGAGGCGAACAAGCCCCTCGATCCGCCGGCGCCGTCTCCGCGGCGCTGCTTCGAGATCGGCCGAGCGACCGCGCGCGTCCTCGCCAAGAGCCCGTGGCGGATCGCGCTGATCGCCTCGTCGAGCTGGTCGCATGGCTTCTTGTGCGATCGAAATTGGCATCTCTATCCCGACGTCACGGCCGATCGCCGCTTGTACGACGCGATGCTCAAGCGCGATTGGAAAACCTGGTACGAGACACCGCTCAAAGAGATCGAGGATGCCGGCCAACACGAGCTCCTCAACTGGTTCTGCCTGATGGGCGCGATGAGCGAGCTCGATTACGCGGTGCAATGGTCGGACTTCGTCGAGACGTACGTGTATAATTCCGACAAGGTCTCCGCGATCTTCGGGCCTGCGACGGCGAACGGCGGGGCGGACGAGCGGGTCGCGGCGAGCCCGGGGCTCTCGGCGGTGAGGAGATGAGCATCGTGCGATTCCGGCACATCCTTTCCGTCCTCATCCTCGCCGCACTGAGCTGCGGCGCAAGTCCGGCCCAGGAGCTGCGAACGGTCAAAGTCGGCGTGATCAGCAGCATGAGCATGGCGCCGTTCTACATCGCCGACCGGCTCGGTTATTTCCGTGAGGAAGGGCTCAACGTCCAGTTCGTTCAGTTCGACTCGATGACGAACATGGTCGCGCCGCTCGGTGTCGGACAGCTCGACGTGGGCGGCGGGGCGCTGGCCGCAGGGATCTACAACGCGGTCGCGCGCGGGATCGACGTCAGGGTCGTCGCCGACCTCGCGAGCGATCCGCCGGGATACGGCTTTCAGCAACTCCTCATCCGCTCCGACCTCGTCAAAAGCGGGAAGTTCAAGAGCCTCAAGGATCTCAAGGGCCTGACGGTCGCGGGGAATACGCCCGGCAGCACCTCGTCGTCGGAACTCAACCAGTTGCTGAAGAAGGCCGGGCTCAAGTTCGACGACGTCAAGCGCGTCTTCATGTCCTACCCCGATCACGTCGTCGGCCTGAAAAACGGGTCGATCGACGCGTCCCTCATGCCCGAACCCAACGCGACGGAAGCCGTCAGGTCGGGCGCGGCGGTGAAGTTCACCGGGGACGATACCTTCTATCCCAACCAGCAGATCGCGGTCGTCGTCTACGGCGTGAACTTGCTCAAAGCACACCGTGACGTCGGGCTGAAGTTCATGCGCGCCTTCATCAAGGCGGCGCGCTTCTACAACGGCGCGCTCGCCGACGGGAAGCTGGCGGGGCCCAATGCCGACCAAGTCGTCTCGATCATGATGCAGGATACGAAGATCAAGGACAGTTCGATCTATCGCGCCGTGACGCCGAACGGGATCAATCCGGACGGGCACGTCCTGTTCCCCTCGATGCACATCGACTTCGATTTCTTCAAGTCCCAGGGGCTGATCGAGGGAAACGTCAAGGTGGAAGACGTCGTGGACGACAGCTTCGCCACACAAGCGGTCCGCCAGCTCGGCCCGTACAAGGGAAAGAGAGCGTAGGAATAGCCGGGATGCAGACTGCACTCGATCTCAACGCCCCCGAGATCCGCGAACTCCGCGAGCGCGTCGCGACCGGTTGTCGCGTCCTCGCAAAGCTCGAACTCGTCGATTATCTCGGGCACGTCAGCGCGCGGATCCCGGGGACGGACTATGTCTTCATCCGCGCCAGAGGCGCCGAACAAGGGAATCAGCTGCACATGACGGCCGAGCAAGTCTCGCTCGTCGATCTGGAAGGACGCAAGATCGAGGGGAAATATCCGCCGCCCGACGAGACGAAGCTGCACACCGAGATCTACAAAGCGCGGCCCGACGTCGCCGCCGTCGTCCACACCCATCAGCCGATCGCGACGATCTTCGGCGATCTCGGGAAGCCGATTCTCCCGATGCAAGGCGTGATGGCGCAGGTCTGCGAGCACGAAATCCCGGTCTATCCCTCGGCCCGAAAAGTCACGACGACCGAACAGGGCGCCGAGCTCGCCCGCGTCCTGGGCGACAAGCCGATCGTGCACCTACGCAACCACGGGATCGCGATCGCGAGCGACAGCGTCGAGAAGGCTTGCATCTACGCGATTTGGCTCGAGCACGAGGCGAAGCTGACGATGTGGGCGTCGATGATCGGGACGCCGCGCGGGATGAGCCGCGAGGATCTGCTGGCCCAATCGGCCGACGGCTTCGGTTGGGAGGGGCGCTGGCGTTATTACACGAGCCTCCTCGACGATTGACCGACGAGGGGAAGGCCCCGGGGCGGCCGATTTCGTAGTCCAGCCCGCATGACCACGCGACTAGTCCGCTCCGTCCTCGCGCTCGCGTTCGCCCTCGCCTACACCGGTCCGGCGGTCGGGCAAATACCGCCGGGGGATCTCGGTCTGGGCAACAAGCTCGGCGTTCAAGAGATGAATAACTCCGGCGAAGCCGGCGAGGTAACGCTCTTCCGCCGCGGCAACAACGCGACCCTCGTCGTCCTCAACCTCCAGGGCGCCCCGCACCGCGCTCAACCGGTCGCCATCCATCGCGCCCGCGGCTGCGACTCCACGATTCAACCCGCCCCGGTGTACCGTCTCAACAACCTCGTGAACGGTCACTCGGCGACGCTCCTCAAGGTACCGATGGCGAAGCTCTTATCCGGTAACTACTCGGTGCTGGTCGGCTCGCACCCGGGGAATCCGAACCATTACGTTTCGTGCGGTTACCTCTACACGTAGTCACGGCGACCTCGTCGTCCATACGATCTCGTCGGTTCGGCGGCTCGATTCTCGGAATCGAGCCGTTTTCGTCGATCGAGCCGCTTCACCGCGCAGCCCGGAAAAGAGCCGGAGAGGAGAGGGCGCGAACCCTACCGGGGGAGCGCACCCACGCCACGCTGACGTGAAAGGAGCTGCGATGCACCACGAACTCGTCGATCCGGCGCAGGCGATCTCGCCCGCCCTCAATCGCCGCGTCTTCGTCGGCCTCTCCGTCGGGGCGGCGACGCTGACCGCCGGGACGGCCGGCGCATTCGCCCAGCAAGAGTATGGGAAGCCGCATCCGCCGATCGTCCCGGAGAACGATCCTGCGATCACCGTACGGTGGGTGAGACTGCATTGGCTCGACGGCGACATCGACGCGTACACGGCCATGCCCAAGGACGCGCCGCCGACCACGCCGGGGATCGTCGTCGTGCAACACGTGTGGGGCGTCGATGCGGTCCTTCGCGACGTCGTGCGTCGTTACGCCAAGGAGGGCTATGTGACGATCGCGCCGGCCCTCTACTCGCGCTGGAATCCTCCCAGCGGCGACGGCGTCACCGACATCAACGTCTTTCGCCCGTACGCCAATCGCCTCACCGACGTCCAGGTCGACGGCGACCTCAGCGCCGGCGCCCAATGGATTCGGATGCGCGCGAACCGAGCCGTGACCGATCACACCCCAAAGGTCGGGATCACGGGCTTCTGCGCGGGGGCGGGGGTCGCGTTGCGCCAGGTCGTCGATACGCCGTACTACGACGCGCTCGTGATGTTCTACGGAAACGTCCTGCAGCAGGCCGATCCGGCGAAAGGGCTCACGCCGACCAGCTTTGCGTATTTGCGCAACGTGAAGACCCCGGTGCTGGGGAGCTTCGGCGGGCGCGATCAAAGCCCGGGGATCCTCCCCGATGAGGTTCGCGCTTTCCAAGCGGCGCTCACCGCGAACAAGATCCCGAACGACATCAAAATCTATCCCGAAGCCGGCCACGCCTTTTTCGACGATACGCGAGCGTCATGGGTCCCGAGCGCCGCAGCCGACGCGTGGCCCCGCGTCCTCGCGTGGTGGAACAAGTATCTGCGCAGCTAGCCGGACGCGGCCTGCGCTACCCGTGACGCTTTCTTCCCGCTATCGCCGCGAGGCGATCTTGCGCAGCGCCGCGAGCGTGTTGCCGACGTGCTTCGCGGGATCGAGCGAGGTGTATTGATAGACGATCTTTCCGTCTCGTGAGATGACGAACGACGTGCGATTGTCGTACTTCCCGATCAGCGTCGTCCCATATTCCTTCGCGATCGCTTGGTTCTCATCGGCCGCGACCGGGAATTTGCTGCGACACTCGCTGACGGAGAACTTCTTGAGCTTTTCGATGTCGTCCGACGAGACGCCGATCACCGTCGCTCCCAGCCGGTGAAACTCGTCGATGTGCTCGGCGAAATCGTGCGCTTCGATCGTGCAGCCCGGGGTGAACGCGGCGGGATAGAAATAGAGGACGACCGGGCCTTTTTTGAGCGCTTCGGAGAGGTCGAACTCGAAGACCTTCCCGCCGATCGTCGCCTTCGCACGGAACGGCGGCGCGTTGTCACCGGGCTTGAGTTGCGCCGCCGCGGTCCCCGTCAAGACGCCTACGCACATCGCGAAGAACGCGAGGATGCGGTACAGGAGTCGTGGGCCGTTCACAGTCCGAGCAACCGGGAGATGACCATGCGCTGCACCTCGTTCGTCCCTTCCCCGATCTCGTTGACCTTCTGGTCTCGGTAGAAGCGCGAGATCGGAGATTCGTCCATGAAGCCGTAGCCGCCGTGGATTTGGAGGGCTTCGTTGACGACGCGCCGGGATACTTCGCCGGAGTAGAGCTTCGCCAAGCTCGCCGAGAGGGCGAAGTCGCGGCCTTGGTCCTTTTCCCACGCCGCCCGCAGGACCATGAGCTTGGCGTGCTCGATCTCGACCAGCATGTCGGCGAGCTTGAATGCAATGGCCTGAAACTTGGCGATCGGCCGGCCGAATTGCCGGCGTTGTTTAGCATACGCAAGGGCCAGCTCGTAGGCGCCCCTCGCCTGCCCGACGGCCAGCGCCGCCATCGAGATCCGCCCCCCGTCGAGGACGTCGAAGAATTGGCGCAGTCCGCGTCCGCGCGTCCCGAGGAGGTTCTCTTCGGGGACGCGAGCGTCGACGAACGAGAGCTCGTGCGTATCGGATGCGCGCCAACCCATTTTCTTATAGGGCGCGCTGCGCGAAAACCCGGGCGTCTCTTGCGGCACGATCAGATTCGAGATCTCCGGTTCCCCGTCGTCGCCGCGGCCGGTGACCGCGGTGATCGTCGTCCCGCCCGTGATCGCGGTCCCGCTGTTCGTAATAAAAGACTTCGTCCCGTTGATGACCCAGGTACCGTCGCGTAATTCGGCCCGGGTTTGGATCGCGCCGGCGTCGCTCCCCGCAGAGGGCTCGGTCAGGCCGAATCCCCAGAGCATCTTCCCCTGTGCCAACGGGACGAGGTAGCGCTGTTTTTGCTCTTCCGTCCCGAACAGCAGGAACGGCATCGCGCCGAGGGAGACGCCGGCCGCCAGGGTGATCGCGGTCGAGGCGTCGACGGCGGCGATCTCCATCACGGCGAGCACGAATGAGACCGTATCGGCTCCGGCGCCGCCGTATCGCTCGGGGATCGGGAGCCCGAAGAGTCCCAGCTCCGCCATCGCGGCGACGAGGTCGTACGGAAACGCCTGGTCGCGGTCCATCGCCGCGGCACGCGGCGCGACCTGATCGCGAGCGAATTCCCGACACAGCGAGACGATCGCCCTCTGCTCGTCGCTGAGATCGAAATTCACGCGAAGGTTTCCCCCCTGTTTGACCGAAAACAGATTATCAATGTACGCGCCCAATTTTTGGCGAGGTGCGTGTCGTACGTGTCTGACACCATGATATCGCTCCGCGGTGTCTCGCTGATCTACCGGAACGGGGTTCGCGCTCTCGACGCTGTCGATCTCGACATCGAAAAGGGCGCGTTCGTGTTCTTGGTCGGACATTCAGGGACCGGCAAGTCAAGCCTGTTGCGCCTCCTCTACCGAGAGGTCGTCCCCTCCTCGGGGAGCGTCGTGGTCGACGGCGTCAGGGTCGACAAGCTGAGCCGCTCCAAGGTTCCCCAGTTGCGGCGGAAGGTCGGCGTCGTCTTCCAAGATTTCAAGCTCCTCTCGAACAAGACGGTGTGGGAGAACGTCGCCTTCGCGCTGCACGTCACGGGGACGCCGACGCGCGACGTGATGCGCCAGGTCCCGCGCGCGCTCGAGCTGGTCGGGCTCTCCCACAAGAGCCGGATGTTCCCGGCCGAGCTCTCAGGCGGTGAGCAGCAGCGGACGGCGATCGCGCGCGCCCTGGTCAACAATCCGAAGATCCTCCTCTGCGACGAGCCGACCGGGAATCTCGATCCGTCGAACACGTCGGAGATCATGGAGCTCTTGTTGCGGATTAATCTCAAGGGGACGACGGTGCTGGTGGCGACGCACAATCAAGCGGTCGTCGACCGGATGCGGCGACGCGTCATCCGGCTGGAAGACGGCAAGATCGTCGCCGATGAAGAGCGGGGGTATTATTTCCGTGGATTGGGGCAGGCTTCGCTTCTTTCTGGGTGAGGTGTCGGCAAACTTCACCCGTAACGCCGCGATGCAGTTGACCGCGATCGGGACGGTCGCCGTGACCATCCTCCTCCTGGGGGCCTTCCTGTACGCGCGGGAGACGCTCTCGCAAATCGGGACGGGGATCTTGAGCAAGATCGAGATCTCGGTGTATTTGAAAGACGACGTCGACGACGCCAAAGCGCGTGCGCTCTCCGCGAAGCTGGCGGCCGATCCTCGGGTCGCATCGGCGCAATACGTCCCGCGCAGCGAGGGGCTCAAGGAGATGATGGAGCGGCTGCGAGGTCAGCTCGACCTCTCGCTCCTCACGACCAATCCGTTGCCCAACGCCTTCCGGATCCGAGTCAAGGATGCCGACGACGTCCACGCCGTAGCCGCGATGATTCAACGATATCCGGAAGTCGCACAGGTCGATTACGCCGCCGACGTCGTCCGCAAGCTCCTGCGCGTGACCGACGTCCTCGGGCGCATCGGGATCGGCTTGATCGCCTTACTCGTCGTCACCGCGGCGATCATCATCGCGAATACGATTCGGTTGACCGTCTTCGCACGCCGGCGCGAGATCTCGATCATGCAGCTCGTCGGTGCGACCAACATGCATATCCGCGGCCCCTTCATCTGCGAGGGGTTGCTCGCCGGCCTGATCGGCGCGTCCGTCGCAGTCGGTCTGCTGGCGGTCGCTCGCTTCGAGCTCATCCCGCGGCTGGTCGACTCACTGGCGTTCGTTCCGTTCGGCTCGGTGAAGGTCGACGAGCCGCTGCTCGCGGGTCAGCTGCTCGTCGCCGGCGCCGCGATCGGCTTCTTCGCGGCGTGGTTCTCGGTCGGCCGCTACCTGAGGACGTGACGACGACCGAACGCGCGCAGGAGCTCCGGATACCGCGCAGTCTGGGATGGGCGGCCGCCGCCAAAGCGCCTCGGCGCAAGGTGATCGTCATCGACGACGATCGCGCTTTCCGGACCATCGTCGCGCGCAATCTCGATCTTGCGGGCTTCGACACGATCGAATGCGTCGACGGACCGTCGGCCCTCACGCTGATCGAAGTGCAGTGTCCCGACCTCGTGATCGTCGATGCGGTCTTGCCCCACATGGACGGCTTCGAAGTCACCCGGCGGATCCGCAACATGTCGGCCTGCTCCCACGTCCCGGTAATCCTGGTGACGACGAAAGAAGACAAGGCCGATACGATCGCAGGGCTGGAGGCGGGCGCCGACGACTGCATCGTCAAACCGCTCGCTCCCGACGAGATGCTCGCGCGCGTCCGGGCGAAAATCAGGCGGCTCACCGACGCGTCGGTTCAGCCCCTGACGAAGCTCCCCGGGAATCTCGCTATCGAGCGTGAGATCCGCCGGCGCTTCGACAGCGGCGTCCACTGGTCGCTCCTCTATGCCGATCTCGACTATTTCAAGGCGTTCAACGACCGCTACGGGTTCGCGCGCGGCGACGAAGCGATCCAGTTGCTCGCCGCGATCTTGACCGAGGTCACGCGCACGTTCGGGGCCGACCGCGACTTCGTCGGGCATGTCGGCGGCGACGACTTCGTCGTCGTCACGACGCCCGGCCCCGACGTGAAGATCGCCGAGCGGGTCGTGAGCATGTTCGATCGAGACATCCGGGTCCTCTATGACGTCGAAGATCTCGAACGCGGGATGATCGAGACGAGCGATCGCACCGGGGCCCGCGTCGAGTACCCGATCATGACGGTCTCGATCGCGATCGTTTCCAATCAAGACCGTACCTTCGAGACCTATCAGCAAGTCGGTGAGGTCGCGGCCGAGCTGAAGAAGTACGCGAAGGCGGTCGAACGCTCCATTTGGGTGAAGGATCAGCGGCGCTCGTGAACCGGCGACTCCTCGCTCTTTGCGTGATGCTGGCGATCGGCGCCCAGCCGCTCCTCGTGCGGGCGGCGGCGATCGACGAGAAGATCCGTCAGCACCAGCGCCAAGTTCACAACGCCCATCTCCGCCTCAACGCCAAGAAAGAACAGCTCGAAGGCGCTCGCGCGAGGGTAGGTTCGCTGCAAAGCCAGCTCGACGAGACCAATCGGAACATCGCCGCGGTGAGCGCGCAGCTCGATCGCTTGACCGCCGAAGTCCACATGAACGAGCGACGGCTCGCGGCCAACAAGATCCAACTCGACGCGGCCGAAGCGACCTTGCGGCGCCACAACGAGGCGTACCGCCGCCGGCTGGTCGACGCCTATGAGCACGGTAATCTCGGCTATATCAACGTCCTGCTCGCCGCCGACTCGTTCGTCGACTTCGTCGAGCGCTGGGAGGACATTCGCTACGTCATCCGCGCCAATCAAGAGGCGATCCGGGCTCGTCAAGCGGCGGAGCATCGGGTCGAGAGCGCCCGTGCTCAGCTCCTCGCGACGGAAGTCGCGCTTACCTCGAGCCGAAACGAAGAGTCACGCAAGCGCGATGAGCTCAACGCGCTTGCTCAGCAGCGGCGGAATTTGCTCGGCGTCGCCGAGGCCGAGAAAAACGCGGTCGCCCACCAAGTCAGCGAGCTCGAGGAGATCAGCGAGCAGGAAGAGCTGGCGCTCGAAGGGTTGATCCGGGAAAAGCAGCGGCTGGATGCGTTGCGCCGCGCCGAAGAACGGCGGGCCGCTCTCTTGGCCGGGAAACCGATCCCGCCGTCGCTCGCCGGTCCGGGGACCGTGAGCTGGCCGGTCTCCGGGACGATCACCTCGCCCTTCGGGATGCGTTTCGATCCCGTGCAGCATCGCTATCAACTCCATGCCGGGATCGATATCGCCGCGCCGCAGGGGACGACGATCTCGGCCGCCGCCGACGGCCGCGTGATCTTCGCCGGATGGTACGGCGGCTACGGAAACGCCATCGTCATCGATCACGGGGGCGGGACCTCGACCCTGTACGGCCACTGCTCCCAGATCTTCGTCTCGGTCGGCCAGGACGTACAACGGGGACAGGCGATCGGGGCTGTCGGTATGACCGGCGACGCGACCGGCCCTCACGTCCACTTCGAGGTCCGGCGCGACGGTAAGCCAGTCGACCCACTGGGGTATCTGCATTAAAGCACCGTTACGGAGCGCCGTGTAACCAAAGGACGGAACCCCGGTCAAACGAAAGAGCCGAACCCCGATGTCTTCGAGACTACGCGCCTCCCTCGCCGCGGCCGCGTTCGCCATCGCGGTTCTCGGCGCGGTCGCCTTCGTCGCGCACATGAACGCGACGAGCGGTGACTCGATCGCGGCCGGAAACGGCCCGCTCGCCGCGGTCGACCTCCGCTCGCTGTTGCAAAATCCCGCACAACGCGATCAACGGATGCTCGACACGACGTTTCGGCGGGTGGAAGACGCGTATTACAAGCCGGTCGACGCGCAAGTCCTCCTCGACGGCGAGCGTAAAGCGCTCCTCGATTTTCTACGGCAGCATAACGTCAAAGATGCGCACCTGAGCCGTCCGACAGCGAGCGGCGATCGCGCTCACGACCTCCAGCAGCTCGAACAGCTGCTGCGAACCGTACAAACGACGTGGCCGCACTTGGCCGAAAGCAGCGCCTACACCCAAGCGGCGATCGCCGGGATGATGAACTCGCTCGGCGACCCGTACACGACCTATCTCTCGAAGAGCGAGATCGACGGTCTGCAGGAATCGCTGCAAGGCGGCGACTTCGGCGGGATCGGCGTCTACATCGTGCAAGACCCCCGAACGCAGGACGTCGTCGTCGAGCCGATCGAGGGGAACCCGGCTATTCGGGCCGGGATCAAGCCGGGCGACGTGATCGAATCGGTCGACGGACACTCGGTCCGAGGGATGAAGTTGGACGCGATCGAGCACCTGATCCGGGGCCGGGTCGGGACGGTCGTTTCGCTGACGGTCCGCAACCACGGGGCGACGAACGATCATGTGATCCGCGTCACTCGCGCCTTCGTTCACGTCCCGTCGGTCAAGGCGAAGATGGAGGACGGAATCGAGTACGTGCGGCTCTCCGATTTCGGGACCTCCTCCTACGACGAGGTCCGCAGCGCTATGCTGTACGGCAAGGCGCACCACGCACGCGGATATATCCTCGACCTTAGAAACAACGGCGGCGGGCTCTTGGAGAGCGCGGTTCAGATTTCGAGCCTCTTCATCCCCTCGGGGACGATCGTCTCGACGATCGATCGTAACGGCGATCGGGAGACGAAGACGGCCGAGCATACATCGATCGGCGTGGCTCCCTTGGTCGTTTTAGTAAATAAATATACCGCCAGCTCGTCCGAGATCACGTCCGGAGCGATCCAGGACTATAAGGTCGGGACGATTATCGGCACCCAAACGTTTGGAAAGGGGGTCGTGCAGAGCATTTATACGATGCCGGACGGTAGCGCTCTCAAGATCACGACGGCACGCTATCTCACTCCGCTCGGCCGCGATATCAATAAGCGCGGGATCACCCCCGACATCATCGTCCCTCAACCCGTCGATCCGCCCTTGATCGACACGGAACGCGACCGGCAACTCGCCGCCGCAAAATCTTACATCCTCGCCAAGGTGGATAAATGAAACGCTGGATCCCTCTCGCTCTCGCGCTCGCTCTGCTATCGACGGTCGTCCGCCTGCCGGCGGTCGCGGCAAGCGGGATGAGTACGCTCGAGCTCGACGAGCTCGGCACCTCGTTCACGCGACTGACGACCGAATTCTACAAGAAGGTCGATACACAGGCGGTGCTCGACGGCGTCCACGCGCAGCTCGTCTCGTTCCTCACGAAGAACGGCATCGCGAAACCATCCGTTCCGTTTGCCAAGGCAAGCGACGATCAGCAGGCGACGTTGCGGGAACTCGATCGCGAGGTCAATGCGGTCGCAATGGCCTACGGCGCGAAGTTCGGGACGCGCCAGATTACGTACGAAGCGATCAGCGGGATGCTCGGGGCCGTGCATGACAAATACACGGTCTTCCTCTCGCCCAAGCAGTACGCCGAGCTGAACGAAGGGCTCGACGGCGGGAACTTCGGAGGCGTCGGCCTCTCGATGATGATCGACGACGCGACCAAGATGCTGCGCGTCAACGACGTCATCCCCGATGGTCCCGCCGACAAGGCAGGGATCCAGGCCGACGATATCATCACCACGATCAACGGAAAGACGACCAAGGGCCTGACGACCGAGCAAGACTCGAAGCTCTTGCGCGGGACACCGGGGACGCGCGTCACGATTACGATCCTGCGCAACGGTCAGATGTTGCCGTCGCCGATCACGATCACGCGCGCGATGATCCACGCCCCGAGCGTCTTCGCCAAGATGTTGCCCAATCACATCGGGTATACGCAGCTGACGGTCTTCGGCCTCAACACGGCGAGCGAATTGAGCAAAGCGCTCGCCAAGCTCGACGCCGAGGGGGCGAAGGCGTACATCCTCGATCTGCGCAACAACGGGGGCGGTTACCTCAATGCGGCGATCGACGTGAGCTCGAAGTTCGTCCCGAGCGGCCCGATCGTCACGGTCGAGGCACGGCAAGGGAACAATACGGAGTTCGACGCGGAAAACACGGCGATACCCCCGCGTCCGCTCGTCGTCCTGGTCAACAAGCTCACGGCGTCGGCCTCGGAGATTACTTCGGGTGCGATTCAGGACAACGGCGTGGGGACGCTCATCGGGGTCCGTACGTACGGCAAGGGCGTCGTCCAGACGATTTATCCGCTGCCGGACGGATCGGCCGTGAAGATCACGACGGCGCGGTATGTCACCCCCAAGGGCCGTGATATCAATTCGGTCGGGATTCAGCCCGACGTCGTCGTCGACGAGAACGCGAGCCCGCGCTACGGCGACCCGGCGCGAGACCTGCAGCTGCAGACCGCGATCACCTATCTCCAGGGCAAAATCGCGCAGAACGACCAGCCCTAGCCGCCCAAAGGCAAAAAGAGCACCCCCGCAACGTATGGTCGCGGGGGTGCTCTGCTTTACACCTGCGCTTCGGCTTTCTTGCGCCGCGTGCGCTTCGGCTTCGCCTCGCCGTCGCCGGCTTCGGCCGCCGCGACGGTCTTGCGCGTCCGCGTCCGCTTCGGTTTGGGCGCCTCCGCTTCGAGTTCCCCGGCTTCGGGCGCGGCCGCCGTCGCGGTGCTCTTGCGCCCCCGCGCCCGCTTCGGCTTCTCTTCCGTTTCGGTCGATTCGGCCGAGACGGCGACCTTCCGCGAACGCCGCTTCGGCGCCGGCTTTTCCTCTTCGCCTTCGCCGCTCGGGAGCGCGGGGATTTCGGTCCCTTCGATCGGGGCCGGCGGCGTCCGTCGCGATGAGGTAGCGCGCCGACGGGCAGGCTTCGTGACCCGCACCTCCTCGGAGGGCGGCTCGGGCGGTACACTCAGCGGCGGAGGCGGCGCCTCGATGGCGACCTGCGCCGCCGTCTCGCGCCACGGTTCGATCGCGCGCGTCGGCTCGGCCGGGGCCGTCTCGCCCGTCGGGACCAGCGACCCGTCGGGGTTGACGCGGAAGATATGGCGATCCGGGACCGCCGCCGGAGCGGCTTCGTGCACCTCGGCCCCGTGACCCCGGCGACGACGGCGGCGACGGCGGCGGGGTCGCCGCTCCCCGTCTGCGGTATCGGGCGGCCAACTCGCGGCCGCGAGTCCGGCCTGCGGTTCGAGGCTCACCGTACCCGCTTCGGCCGCCGCCTGACCATCGTCGGTCGCCGTCGGCTGGGCAGCGACGACCCCGTAACCGCCCTCCACAGCCCGACCGCCGCGGCCGCGGCGACGACGGCGGCGCCGGCGGCGTCGCGGTTGCCCTTCCTCGAAGCCATTCTCGCCGAGCGCATCCTCGCGTCCGCCGCCGACCGAATGCGCGACCAGATCGGGACCGAGCTTCGGTCTCTTGATGAGCTCTTCTTCGGCTTCGGCTTCGGCCGCGGTCGAGATCCCGATCCCGGCGCGCAGTTCGGCTCCGCGGGCCGCCTCCTCGGCGAGCTCCCGCAGCTCTTCGGCCTGTTCCTCGGGCGTGAGCTGCTTGACCGCGGCTCCGCGTCCCCGGCGCCGGCGGCGGCGCTGCTCGGACGCGGCCGCGACCGGTGTCAGAGGCTCGGCGAGGATATCCTCGCCGTCGACGTCGATGATCCGCACCTTGATCGTTTGACCGATCGCAGGGGCGGCGTTCTCGACCTCGACGAGCCGTCCGTGGATCACGGCGAGGGCCGAGGTGGGATTGGGAAGCCGCATATTGAGGAGCTCGACTTCGAACTCGTCTCCGACGCGGACCACCGGCCGCTCCACCTTTCCGTCGAGCGGTCCGTACGAGACGTGCGGGTGCTCCGGGTGCGTCGCAGGATCGACCAGCACCTTGATCGGCGCACCGATCGATTCCTCGAGCGATTTGAGCTCGTCTTCGTACCAGAATTCCATCTGCGCACCGACGAACGGATGCGCCTCGACGAGGACCGGCTCGTGCCGACCGTCGACCTCATGCCGAATCTTGCGGAACGTCTCGATCGTCACCGACTCGGGCGACATCACCGTCCCCGCGCCGCCGCAGGTCGGGCAGGCCGAGCGCAGTTGTCCGGCGAGATCCTTCCCGACGCGCTTGCGGGTAAACTCGAGCAGCCCCAGCGCCGAGAACGATTGAATCGTCGTCCGCGTCCGATCACGGCGCAACCCGGCTTCGAGCGTCTGCAACACCTTGTTGCGGCTCGCCTCGGAGCTCATATCGATGAAGTCGCACACGATGATGCCGCCGATGTCGCGCAGACGAACTTGGCGTGCGATCTCGGCGGCGGCCTCGACGTTCGTCTTGACGATCGTATCTTCGAGGTTACGGCCGCCGGTGAATTTCCCGCTGTTGACGTCGATTACCGTCAGCGCTTCGGTCGTCTCGATGACGATCGAGCCGCCCGAAGGCAAATCGACCTTCGGCCGCAGCAGCTTCGCAATCTCTTCGTCGACCTTGAAGTCTTTGAAGAGCGAGCGCCCGGAGTCGTAATACTCGATGCGATCGAGGTACTGCGGACCCAGAAGCCGCATGAGGTCGCGTACCTTCTCGTACTCTTCGGCGTCGTCGATGTATACGTGGTCGACGTCGGGCGTTATGAAATCGCGCGCCGCCTTGTATACGAGATTCATGTCCTTATGAAGAAGGGCCGGCGCTTGCGCGCGTTTGTACGTCTCGAGGATCCCGTGCCACATCCGAATGAGGACGCCCAAGTCGGCGATCAACTCGGCTTCGCTCACGCCGGCCGCGGCGGTTCGGACCACGGTCGCCATCCCTTCGGGACGGATCCGTTTCATGATGTTCTTGAGACGATTGCGCTCTTCGGCGGATTCGATCTTGCGGGAGACGCCGCTGTATTTACCGGTCGGCATCAAGATGAGGTAACGACCGGGGAGCGAGATGTTCGTACTGACGCGCGCGCCTTTGAGGCCGCGCGGCTCCTTGACGATTTGGACGAGGACGTCGTCACCCTTGCTGACCTTTTCGTTGATGGTCCAGCCGGTCCGCCCCGACGTCACCTCGACGTCGCCGATGTTCAGCGGCGTCTTGTTAATATCGTCGACGTAGAGGAATGCGTTGCGCCCTAAGCCGATGTCGACAAAGCTCGCCCCCATCCCGGGGAGCACGTTCTGAACCTTGCCTTTGTAAATCGAGCCGATGACCTTCTCTTCGCGTTCGAAGTAGATCTCGGCGAGCGAACCATCCTCGATGATTGCAACCCGGTTCTCCCAGGGGTCGCTCGAGATGAGGATATCTGTGGGCACGAAGTGGCCTTTCTGGAAAGCCCGCGCGCGGACGCATGGGGTCGCCGGGCACGTTGTAAGCGTGCCGCCTCGACAGGCCGAAAGAACGTCACCGCACTGCGGGTGCTGATACGCACGAAAGTGTGAAAAATTTTGATAGCGGGGCCGGCTCGCACCGACGGGAGCTCCAGCCCGACAATTTGGTCCTTTCCACAGCCCCGGGGGCTCGGTCCTGTTTGGGGGACCGACTCCGGTTCCCCGCCCTAGAAAACAAGCTTATCGCGCTGCATATGGATGTTGAGCAGGATTCCGACGGCGATGAAGTTGGTGATGACGCTTGAGCCGCCGTACGACATAAAAGGGAGCGGTATCCCGGTAATCGGCATGATCCCGACCGTCATCCCGATGTTCACCACGATGTGGAAGGCGAACATCGCGACGATCCCGGCTGCCAGCAGGAAACCGAACCGGTCGCGGGCCGTGAACATCGCCCGAAGGCCGCCGTAGATCATGATACAGTACAGCCCGATCAAAGCAAGAGCGCCGATGAATCCGGTCTCCTCGCCGACGACGGTGAAGATGAAGTCGCGCGAGTGTTCCGGGACGAAGTTGAGCTGGGTTTGCGTCCCGTGATACAACCCCTTGCCGAACAGCTCGCCGCTCCCGACGGCGATTTTCGACTGGTTGAGGTTCCAGCCCGCCCCTTGCGGATCGGCCTTCGGGTTGAGGAAGATCAAAAGCCGCGCCTTTTGGAACGGCTTGAGAATCGCGTTCGAGGTCACCACGAAGACCGCGCCCGAGATCAGCGCCGCGGCGTAGATTGCAAAGTCGAGCAGATTCGGGAGCCCGAAGAACAGCTGCGTCGTCAGGATCGCGAGGATGACGAGGGCCGTCCCCAGGTCCGGCTGCTTCACGATCAGGAGCGCCGGGATCGCGACCGCGACGAGCGGGAAGACGAGCTCGCGGAGCTGGGCATACGTCCCGCGGCACAGCAGGGCCGCGAGCGTAATCGCGAGCGTGAGCTTCGCGGGCTCGGACGGCTGAAATTGCAGCGGCCCGATCGTGATCCAGCGTTGGGCGCCCAGTGCGCTGTGCCCCTTGACGAGGATGAAGACCAGCAACAGCAAGTTGATCACGTAGATCGCCGCGGCCCAGCGCTGCCAGCGATGGTAGTCGACGAACGCGACCAGGAACATCAGCCCGATGCCGACCGCGATATACAAGAGCTGCTTGCGGTACTCGTCCGACGCCGTGGGATCGTGGAGGGTCGCGGAACTGATGAACAAGACCCCGGTGAGCGAGATGATCACGCAGACGGAGGCAAGCGGCCAGTTGAACGAACGGTACCAGGGCCTTTCCACTACCCGTTGACGTTCGTGCGGCCTCCTCCGAGCTACTTTCGGCGTAGCTCGCCGACGGCCGGGCCGCCGGGAGCTCGAAGGTTAGGCCGGCTTGGGTGCCGTGCCGCGCTTGCGCCGCCGGCGGCGGGGGCGAGGCGCGGCCGCGAGCGCATGAGAGGGCGCCGTCACCGGACCGGGCGTCTCGAGCGGCTCCTCCCCCACCGGCTCCTCCAAGACGGCCGTGCGGGGTTCCGGCTGCTCGACGTGCGGTGCAGCCTCCGCACCCGGTGAATCCAACGTCCGCACCTTCATCGAGAGGATCGGGATGTTGGCGAGCATCGCGACCTTGCGGTCCCGCTGCTCGAACGTCACCTCGCAGCTTTGCGTATCGACCTCGACATACTTCGAAATCACGTCGATCAGATCGCGTTTGAGGGCCTCTACGACGTCCGGCGCGAGTTGAAGATGATCGGAGAGCAGGACCAGGCGCAGACGCTCCTTCGCCGTTTCGCTCGAACCTTGCGGCCGAAACAACCGAGACAGAAAATCGAACAGATCGAACATCCTTTGGGAAACCCTCCGGCTAGCGGAACAGCGCGCCGAGTCTACTGAAGAAGCTCTCTTCCCGCCGCGGCATCGGAACCGGGACGTCTTCACCCGCCATCCGGGCGGCGATCGCCCGGTAGGCGCTTCCGATCCGCGAAGCCGCATCGAGGGCCACCGGCTCCCCGCGGTTGGTCGCGACGATCACGTCGGGCTCGTCGGCCAACACGCCGAGCAACGGTAATCGCAGGATTTCGTTTACGTCCTCGACGGAGAGCATCTTGCCCCGCTTCACGAGTCCCGGCCGGACGCGGTTGATGATCAGTTGCGGCGAGAAGCGATGGCCGAGCAGCCCGACGACGCGATCGGCGTCGCGTACCGAACTCACCTCGGGAGTGCACACGATGATCGCTTCTTCCGCCCCGACGACCGCGTTGGCGAAACCCTTCTCGATCCCGGCCGGCGAATCGACGATGACGTAGTCGAAGCGTTCCCGCAGCCGTTCGACGAGACCGCGCATCTGCTCGGTCTCGACGTCGTCCTTCTCACGCGATTGTGCGGCGGCGAGCAGCGACAGCGTCCCGACGCGTTTGTCGCCGATCAGCGCATCGTCGAGCGACGCCCTCCCCTCGAGAACGTCGAGGAGATGGAAGCGAATTCGATTCTCCAATCCGAGGACGATATCGAGATTGCGCAGCCCTACGTCCGCATCGACGAGCGCGACCTTGGCCCCGCGCTGCGCCAGCGCTACGCCGAGGTTCGCGGTCGTCGTCGTCTTCCCGACGCCGCCCTTTCCCGAAGTGACGACGATCGCGCGTCCGCGCCGCGCCGGTGCGGCCGAACCGTCCGCCCCGTGGACATTCGGTTCAGATTGGGTATCTGGCTGGATCATCGCTAGCCTGCCTTCCACGCACCGAAGATCCGCTCGAAGAAGCTCGGCGCCGCCAAATTGGTAAACGGGACGAGCTCGCCCTCGAGACGACGCGCGATCTTGTGATAGATGAGGGCGAGTCGCTTGGTCGGATCGAGGACGATCGGCTCGCCGCGATTGGTCGTATCGATGATCTCCTCGTCGTCCGGGATGATCCCCAACAGCTCCGCCGAGAGGATGTCGCACACGTCATCGACCGACATCATCTCGCCGGCGCGCACCATCTCGGGACGAATACGATTGATGATCAACCGGATCGGGAGCCTGCGCTCGCTGAGCTTGCCGATGACGCGATCGGCGTCGCGGATCGCGCTCACCTCGGGCGTCGTCACGACGATCGCTTCGCCCGCACCTGCGACCGCGTTGCGGAAGCCGTGCTCGATCCCGGCCGGACAGTCGATCAGCACGTAATCGCACCATTCGGCGAGCTCGTCGACCAGCTGCGCCATCTGCGCTTCGCTCACGGCTTGCTTGTCGCGGGTTTGCGCCGCAGGGACGACGGCGAGCGATTCGAAGCGCTTGTCTTTGATCAACGCCTGGCGGAGCTGACAGCGCCCTTCGACGACCTCGACGAGGTCGAAAACGATGCGCTTCTCGATACCGAGGACCAAATCGAGATTCCGCAGTCCGATGTCGGCATCGACCAGGATGACGCGCTTGTGCTGCCTGGCCAAAGCCGCGCCGAGATTCGCGGTCGTCGTCGTCTTCCCGACGCCGCCTTTTCCGGACGTAACGACGATCTTGCGTGCGCTCAGTTCACGACCTCCCGGCGGATGCTCTCCGCGCTCTCATGCGAGATGATGACGATACGACCGCCTTGCACGATCGCATGCTCGGCGCCGCGACGCCCGGCTCGGCCCGACGTCCGATCGCTCTCTCCCGCCGCGATCAGGGTCGCGATACGCAGTTGCGTGGGGGCGAGCTCGAGCGCGACGACGCGGGCACTTTCATCGCCTTGTGCACCGGCGTGTGCGACCCCGCGCAGCGCGCCGAAGACGACGATATCCCCGGTCGCGACCAGCTCGGCGCCGGGATTCACGTCGCCCAGCACGACGATATTCCCCATATGATGCAGCGTCTGCCCGCCGCGCAGCGTCCCACGGTGGTACAGCGTCGAACCGGGCGGCGGGAGGGCGCTGCGGCCGTCCGCCGATCTGACTCCCCCGTAGGGAGCGGCGGCGCCGCGGGTCCGGGCAAGCCGCCGCTGGGCGAGATCGGCCCGCGCCCCGGCAAAGTCGGCGACGAGCGAGCGTGCCGAATCGGAGAGGACGACCCTCGAGCCGCACCCGTCCCGCGGCGGGCGCGCCTCGCTCGGCACCCCCAGGGCCAGTTCGTCGAGGGCGATCTCGTACTCGGCGAGCAGGTCACGCAGCGGTGCCAGTTCGGCCTCATCGGGGATCGCGCCGGTGAAGACCGCGCGCGCGCGGCTCCCACGGTAAAAGTCGGGACGCTCGGCGAGCTGCTCTCGTAGATCCGCGCAGACGTCGCCCAGAGCGCGGTCGCCGCAGGCGATCTCGAGCCCACGCCCCTTTCCGCGTAGCAACATCATTGCCCCAAGCCTCCGTTCAACACCCGCAACGATCCTGGGCTCTCCACATGAAGCTCACAAGAACGTACGGTTATCCACACGCCATCCACGCCGTATGCACAAGGCAAGCGAGCGGCAGTGGCCGTCGTCGCCCCGTCGAACACGAGGGGACGCCCACCCCCTTCCGCGCATTTGCGCGGCGAATCTCTTCGCGAGATGTAATCGATGCGCCGTTTCACTCCATTCGCGCTGATCGTCGCACTCCTGTGTGCCAGCATACCGGCACCGGCCCAAGCCCTTTCGACGGCTCAAGAAATTCAGATGGGAAGGGACTACGACCGGCAGGTAACCTCCCAAAACACCGTCGTCACCGATCCGCTCGAAGTCGCGTGGGTCGATGGGATCGCGCAGAAGTTGTGGGCGCAAGTCGCCCGCAAGGACGTCCCCTACAACGTCAAGATCCTCGAGGACGACGAGGTCAACGCCTTCAGTACGGTGGGCGGTTACATTTACCTCGATGAGGGATTGCTCGACTTCGTCCAGTCCGACGACGAGCTCGCCGGCGTCATCGGCCACGAGACCGGACACATCGAGCGCAGGCACGCGGTAAACCTCAACAATCGCGCGACGCTCCTCAACATCCTGTTCGGGATCGGTTCGCTGTTCTCACCGCTGATCTACCAGTTCGGTCAACTCGCCGAAGCGGGGATCGTCGCACGCATGCAACGAGACGACGAGTTCCAGGCCGACGCGTACGGCCTCCTCTTGATGTCGCGCGCAGGCTACGACCCCGACGCGATGGTGACGTTCATGCGTCATCTCGAAGCGACTCACAACCAGCACTCCTCGATCGTCGACAGGTACTTCGCCGATCATCCCCAGGAAGCGGCCCGCGTCCAACGGCTGCTCGCGAGCCCCGAGCTCAACCCCAAGCAGCGGACGACGGACCAGCTTCTGGTCCAAGCGCAGCACGATCAGTACGAGGCCCGTTATAGCATCGCGGCGCGCAAATACGCCCAGATCCTAAAGGTCGATCCGAACAATCCGATCGCGCTCCTGCACGAAGGCGAGATGCTCTTGGCCCTGGGCCAGCCCAATAAGGGCGAACAGACCCTCGCCCAAGCGGCGGCCGCGGGACCGGTGGAGACGCGAGCGGTCGCGACCTTCGAGAGCAACGCCCTGCGCGATCAGGTCAAGCGGTTTTCGTTGACGCACCCCGATTTGACCCCGATACAACAGCAGCTCGCCGACGGAGAGGCCTACGACGCCCAGCAGGCGGCGAACCTCGCAGCGCGCCGCAGCGCCGCCCAGGATCAAGTCCGCTCGATAACGGCCCGGTTGCAATCGCTCTCGGCCGAGGCGCCGAATCTGGGTAACGTGCAGGTCCGTCCCGGCGGGCGCCTGGCCGGGATCGTCGACCAGCTCAATGCGATGACGCGCGCGATCAACGCCTCGATCCAAAAGTCGACCGAGGTCATCGGCGGGGTCGGATCACTCGAGAAAAATCGTGAAGGGGGGATCGTCAAAGAGAATCACGACCTCTATACCGAGCTCGCCGCGCCGCTCAAGCTCGATCAGCTCCCGCCGCAATCGCTCTCCATCCTCCCCTACTATCCGCGGATGATCGCCGAGCTGCGCGCGACGGACGACGATGCGCTGCACGCGATCGATGCGGCCCGCGGAGCGCTCTCGCTCCTCGACGGCGGGATCGGCCAAGCCGACCGCGCGCTGCGTCAGCTGATGTACGCGCGCCTGGACTTCTCGGGCGACATCTCCCGACTCGACGCCGACGCCGTGCAATCCCAGCTCCAAGTTGCGGTCGAGGCGCTCGACAAGGCGGCGAACGCGGCGAATCAAGCGTGGCAGACCTATAACCTGGCCCGGGTACGCCAGCTCGAGACGCGCATCACGCTGCTCGGCTTGGGGTATCCCGAAGGAAGGTATCAGACGTTGCAATATGCGATCGACGAGCGCTGGAAAGGACTCTCGCTCGACTACCCGACCCTGCTCCGCGACGGCATATCGCCCGGCGAGATGGCCGTAGCCGCGATTACCGCCGCCGACACGAACACGACGACCGAGGCGGTCGTACAGCAGGCGAAGGCCGAGCACACCTCGATCGTCGACGTCGCCAACGAGCGCGGCGCCCGCGCGCTCTCGCTCGAAATCTTCATGGGGCTGCTGTACCTCGATTACTCGGACGACCCGGACAAAGAGGCGCAGGGACGTGCGTAACCGACGATGAGTACCACCGCCGGCAACGTCATCCGACTCCTGCGAACGGGGACGAATGCGAAGTCGGTCCACGCCGACAGCCGCAAGCCGTTTCGCTTCCTCCTTTGCGGCGATCCCGGGCTCATCGCCGAGCTGCGCCGGACCTTGCTCGCCGGTCACGACGGTTTCGTCCCCCTCGACGCGGCGGCGACGCTCGAAACGATCGACATCTCCGCCGGACGGACGATCGTCACCGAGGACGCGAAGTGCATCCTGTTTCTGGGTCGAGGGAGCGATGCGGCCGCGGCGCGGCTCGATCTGCTGGCGCCGCTGCGCCTGCCGATCTTCGCGATCACGCTCGACGAACAAGGCTCCCCGGCCGGGCCCGCATCCGCGCCCGAGCGCGGGAAGATCGAACACTACACGCTCACGGCGCTCGATCGTGAATCACTGCGACCGAAAGTCATCCCGCACATCGTCGATTGTTGTAAGGGCCTGGAGATCGCCGTCGCGCGGCGTCTCCCCGCGTTCCGCGACGCGGTCGCGGCGAAGTTGACCCGCGACGCCGCGGCGAACGCGCTGAAGATCGCGATGGCCAGCGGAATCGTCGACCACGTCCCGCTGTTGGGACTGGTCGTCGGTGCGGTCGCGTCGGCCGGCGATATGGTCGCGATCACCGGGATCCAAATGATGCTGACGCTGCAGATCGGCGCCGCTTACGGTCGCGACCCGGAGATGTCGCATGTCTGGGAGCTCCTGCCCGTCGTCGGCGGCGGATTCGGCTGGCGCGCGCTCTCGCGAGAATTGACCGGCTTCGTCCCGGTCGCCGGCGTCTTCTTGAAGGGTGCTCTCGCCTACGCCGGGACGATCGTCGTCGGCGAGAGCGTCAACTTCTATTATCAGTACGGGCGCCACATGAGCCGCGCCGACGCGGCCAAGCTCTACGAGGAAGCCAGAGCGAGCGCGCTCCAGTTTGCACGCGAAATCGTCGAGCGCTTGCGGAAAAACCGGTGAGCGGCCGTGTGCGGCCGAGCGGGCGCGCCGGGCTCCATCCCGCCGGTCCGCCGACTCAGCGAGCGGGAGCGGCGAGCGAACCCGGGAACCGCTTCGTCCGCACCTCTTCGGCGTAGGTCCGCAGCGCATCCGTCGCGATCGTCCCCAGATCGGCGTAACGGCGAACGAACGAGGGCGGGTTCGGGTAGAGTCCGAGCACGTCGTGCAGGACGAGGACCTGTCCGTCGCACGACGGGCCCGCCCCGATCCCGATCGTCGGGATCGGGAGCTCGGCCGTCACCTCGGCGGCGGCCTCGTCGCCGACCATTTCGAGCAGCAGAGCATACGCGCCGGCGGCGGCGTGTGCGCGCGCGTCGCGCAAGAGGACGGCGACGTCGCGCTGCTTGCGAAACCCCGAATCGAGCGCCGCCGTCTGCGGACGGACTCCGATATGCGCCATGACGGGGATCCCCGCGCCGACGATCGCGCGGACTCGCGACGCCATCTCAGCGCTGCCTTCGAGCTTTACGGAGGTCGCACCGGCCTTGACGAGAGCGACCGCGCTGCGCACGGCTTCTTCGTCGCCGGCTTGATACGAGCCGAACGGGAGATCGGCGACGATGTGCGCCCGTTCCGTTCCACGCGCGACCGCCCCCGTATGCCGGATGATGTCGGCGAGCTCGACATGCGCGGTATCGCCGTAGCCGAGGACGACCATCCCGAGCGAGTCGCCCACGAGCAGGACGTCGATCCCGGCGGCCTCGGCGATGCGCGCGAACGCCGCATCGTATGCGGTCATCATCGCGATCGGTGTCTCGGATTTGCGCTTACGGATCTGTTCCGCGGTCACGCGGTGCACTGCGTTCATCTCCTCCGGTCGTCGTCCCAACCGACCAACTGCTGGCGTCCTTCGAAGGCCTTGGTCAAGGTCACTTCGTCGGCGTAGTCGAGATCGCCGCCGATCGGCAAACCGTAAGCCAGCCGGGTGACCTTCACGCCGCTGGGCGCAATCAAGCGCGAGAGATAGAGCGCGGTCGCTTCGCCTTCGGCGTTGGGATTCGTCGCGATGACGACCTCCGTAAACCGCCCCGTCGCGACGCGATCGATCAGCTCCTTGACGCGCAGCTGCGCCGGTCCGATCCCGTCCATCGGTGAGATGAGGCCGCCCAGGACGTGATAGCGACCACGGTATGCCGACGTCCGCTCCAGCGCGAAGACGTCTTTGGCCTCGGCGACGACGCAGAGCATGCTCGCATCGCGCCGTTCGTCGGTGCAGAACGTGCACGGATCGTCTTCGGTGATCGAAAAGCACTGCGAGCACAGACGGACGCGCTCCTTGAGCGCGATGATCGCGTCGGCGAGCAGCTGCGCGTCGGATCGCGGCCGATTGAGCAAGTGGAAAACCAAGCGTGCGGCGGTTTTCGGTCCGACGGTGGGAAGCTTGCTGAACTCGTTGATCAGCGTTTGGACGGGACTCGGTGTCTTGATCGTCTCACAATCCCGGAATCTTTAGACCGCCGGTGATTCCTCCGAGTTTCCGGCTCGACAGCTCCTGGACTTTGGCGACGGCGTCGTTGAAGGCTACGACCAGGAGATCCTCGAGCGTCTCGACGTCGTCGGGATCGACGGCTTCTTTGCCGACTTTGACCGAACGGACACGGAAATCTCCGCTCATCTCGACTTGGACGAGCTCGCCCGACGCGCTCCCCGTCACGACGGTGTTGGCGAGCTCGTCTTGCGCCTTGGTCATCGCCGCCTGCATCTTGCGCAATTGCGCCATCATCTGCGCCTGATTCATTCTACGGCGCTCCTAACGGCATTTTCCCGGCCTCGAACCGGAATTCCATGACCTCATCGAATCTTTCGCGAGGCATAGCCCAATAGATCGTCATCGTCGTCCTCTTCGATTGCAGGGGGCTGGGTCCGGGCGGCACCGTCGAGGCGGATGACGACCTTGAGCGGGACCCCGACGACGTCGGCGACGGCGCGTTCGATCGTCGGGAGGTCGGCTCGGAGCAGCTCCATGCTCGCCGCTTCGGTTACTCGGAGCGTCACGGTCTCGTCGGCATAGTCGATCATCGTCCGGGCGAGGATACCGGAGAGCGAGATCTTCTCGCTCTCGATCCGCGTCCGGACGTTTTGCCAAAGCGAGCGGATCTTTTGCGCGGTCAGCGTCCCGGCCGCAGACGGCGTCCGGTTCGGCGGGGCGCTCGATGCGGCGGAGATGCGCCCCTTCGCCGGTGCTTTGGGAGGCGCTTTCGGCGGCGGAACCGGCTTCGCGGCGGCCGCCGGGGCAGGGGTCGGGGCAGGAGCCGTCGGCGCCAGCGCTTGCTCGAGCTGCGCGACCCGGGCCGCAAGCGCCTCGAGCGTGGGATCTTCGCCTTGCAGAACCAGCCGCAACACGGCCGCCTCGAGCTCGAGCCGCGGGTTCCCGGTAACGCGCGCGGCGCTGAGCGCCTCGCTCAGCAGCCGCAACGCGCGGACGATCTTGGCTTGCGGCGTCCGCTCGCCCAGCTCACGGACGGCCGCAGCATCCTCGGCGCTGAGGTCGCGTTCGAGCAACTCGGGATTCAGCCGCGCGACGAGGAGATGCCGGTACTGAGCGATCAGCGTCCGCGTCAGAGCGACGATGTCGGTACCGTCGTCGCTCGCCTCGTCGATGATCCGCAGCGCCCCCGGGGCATCGCCGTCCAACATCGCCCGCAGCAACGCCCGGCCGTGTTCGTGGCCGGTCGTCCCGAAGGCCGCATCGACGGTCCCGACGTCGATCCGCGCGCCGGCCGCGAAGGCCGCGACCTGCTCGAGCATCGTCAAGGCGTCGCGTAAACCGCCGTCGGCGCGATAGGCGATCGCCGCCAGCGCGGCGTCGTCGATCTCGATCTTCTCGCTCCGTGCGATCGTTCGCATCCGCTCGATCATGACCGGGATCGCGATGCGGCGGAACTGATAGCGCTGGCAGCGCGAGAGGATCGTCGGCGGCAGCGCCTCCGGGGCCGTCGTCGCTAATATGAATATGGCGTGCGGCGGCGGCTCTTCCAGGGTCTTGAGGAAAGCGTTCGCGCCCTCGCGGGTGAGCATGTGGGCCTCGTCGACGATGTAGACTTTGTAGCGCATCGTCGAGGGAGCGAACTTGACCGCTTCGCGCAGCGCGCGGATCTCGTCGATCCCACGGTTGCTCGCCGCGTCGATCTCGAGGACGTCGAGCGCGGTCCCGGCGAGGATCGCTCGGCAAGCCTCGCAGGTGTCGTCCGGCGTCGCCGTCGGACCGAGCGCGCAGTTGACGCAGCGCGCCAAGATCTTCGCCGCCGAGGTCTTCCCCGAGCCGCGCGGACCGGAGAACAGGTATGCGTGAGCGAGCTTTCCCGTTTCAAGCGCGGCGGTCAGCGTTCGAACTACGGCATCCTGGCCCACGAGGTCCGCGAACGTCCGGGGCCGCCAGGCGCGGTAGAGTGACACGGCACCCAACTTAGGTCCTACGGTCCATATTCCTGGGAGGGTCCCAGGTTGCGACGAAAGTGTTCGGGCCGCCTCCTCGTTTAGCGCCCGAGCCGCATGGGTAACAAAACCGCCGTCCGCCGGTACAAAGGATCGCCGTCCTTTACGTTGGCGGCTTTAGCCGTCGGTTCGCTCGTTAGGCCAAGGTGATTTCGTGAATTTGCAGGCCGCCCTCCGGGAACATTTCGGGTTTGAACGCTTCAATCCGGGACAGGAAGAGGTCGTATCGCGCGTCCTTGCGGGGAACGATACCTTGGCGATTCTCGCAACCGGAGCGGGCAAGTCGCTATGCTATCAATTGCCGGCGTTGTTGCTGGAAGGGACGACGGTCGTCGTCAGCCCGCTGATCGCATTGATGAAAGATCAGCTCGACATGCTGCATCAGCTCGGCGTTCACGAGATCGTCGCGCTCAATTCGACGCTCTCGGACGATCAAGAGGTTGCGGCCGTCGAGAAGATTCGCGGCGGCGGGATCAAGATCGTCTTCGTCACGCCGGAGAAGCTCGAGGACGAAGCCTTCGTCTCGATCCTGCGCTCGATCAGAGTCCCGCTCTTCGTCGTCGATGAAGCGCACTGTATCAGCCAGTGGGGGCACGATTTTCGACCCGCCTATCTGGGGCTCGGTCATGTGATCGCGGCGCTCGGCCATCCGACCGTCCTTGCGTTGACCGCGACGGCGACGCCGGCCGTTCGCGAAGACATCTTGCAGCAACTCGGGATCCCCCACGTGAAACCGATCGTCAAGGGGTTTGACCGCCCGAACCTGCAGTACGAAGTACGGCGTGCCGAAAGCGAGAGCGAGAAGCTGCGGATCCTCAAGGATCTCTTCAGGCGCAACGAGCTCGAAGGTACCGGCATCATCTATACGGCGACGATCAAGAATGCGCTCGAGGTCAAGGAGTATCTGACCGGTTCTCTCGAGATCCCCGCGGCGGTCTATCACTCGAAGCTGCAGAAGCGCGAACGCGTCGCCGTTCATGAACTCTTCATGAATGAAGAGATCCGAGCCGTCGTGGCGACCAATGCGTTCGGTTTGGGGATCGACAAGCCGAACATTCGGTTCGTCGTGCACTACGATCTCCCGGGCTCGATCGAAGCCTATACGCAGGAAGCCGGGCGCGCCGGACGCGACGGGGATCCCTCACGCTGCATCTTGCTCTACCGGATGAGCGACACGCGCGTGCAGAACTATTTCCTCACGGGAAAGTATCCGGCCGTCGAAGAGGTCCAGAAGGTCTACGCGACGCTCGACTTCTTCGGCGCACAGGAAGAAGGCGTCTCGCTCACCGACCTGCGCCGCATCTCGCAGCTCCCGCTCACCAAGCTCAAAGTCATCCTGGCCCTTTTGAAGAAGGCCGGGTTCATCGTCGCCTCGACCCGCGCGAAGTACAAGCTCTCCGAGCAGGCCAAGCGCAACCCGAAGCTCGTCTTGAACCTGCACAACTATCAGACGAAGAAGGCGTACGACCAGAGTAAGCTCTCGATGATGCTCCAATACGCCGAGACCTCGTCGTGCCGGCGCAAGTTCATCCTCAACTATTTCGGCGAGGACTACGAGCCGCAGGATTGCGGCGCGTGCGACAACTGCCTCCAAGGAAACCAAAGCGTCGGGACGAGCGGTTACCGGATCTCCGACATCGTCGTCCATCCGAAGTTCGGACAAGGCACCGTCGAGCGCGCCGAGAAAGACCTCGTGACGGTCTTATTTCCCGGTATAGGATATAAGACGCTGTTGGCAACCGCCGTCAGCAAACCAGCAAAAATCGCCTAGGAAGCTTTAGAGCGGGGTTCGCCCTACCCAAGTGATTTTGCGCACTGCCCTGGCCACGTGCGTTATACTCGCGTGGGCCTTCGTCGCGGCCGATCCGCTACGCGCGCAATCCTCGATCAATCCGCCGGTCACGCCGCCGCCGGGACCGGTCAATCCCCCCGTCCCCGCACCGACGGCGCCGCCGCACCGGCCGAGCGGGACGCCTTCGAGCCCGGTGCCGAGCGCGGCACCGCCCGCGAGCGCCGCCCCCTGTCCGACGCTGGTCCCGCTCGGGACGCCGGGGCCGTTCTCGACGCCGGTCCCCTGCGTCCCTGGGACGGGTCCAACCCCCGGCCCGACGCAGCCGCCGATCCTCCTGACTCCGAACAACGTCGCGATCGTCCTCGGCACGACCGCGACGGTGCGCGTCGACCGAGCGCTGGGGACGATCAGCGCCGTCCCGCTCGATCCCAATGTCGCCGACGTCCGGATCGACCAGACCCTTCGAACGATCGTCGTCTATGGAAAGAATCTCGGCGTCACGACGGTCCACGTCAGCGACGAGCGTGGCGTCGGCGCCGACCTCGGCGTCCGCGTCGCCCTGCTGGCCGGCTCGGTCGCGCCCTCGACCTCGGTTCGGCTGACCGGGAATCCGGCGACCGCCGCGTTCGTCCGCGAAGCCGTCGCCGAGGCGGTGATCGCAGCCGCGCGTCCCAGGCCCGGGGCGAGCGTCGAGGTCCCGGCCTCGGCGGTCGACATCCGCGGCGACCTCGGTCAAGACGACGTGACGAGCGTCGACGTGCCGGTCGTGATCACGGGTGCCGACTATATCCCGGCGCAAGGCACGACCCATGTATCGATCGAGAACTTCGCCCTTCCGCGAATCTCGCCGTCGCAGCTCCTGGTCAGCGACTACCCCGAGACGCTCACCCAAGACGGCTTGTTGTTCCACGCGGATTTGACGCGCGAAAGCGCCCAGCGTTTTCTCTATTACCATTTCAATCCGCGCGGCCAGCCGAACCGGCGAATCCTCCTCAAGGTCGAGAATCCCTCCCCGCAAGCCGCCGTCGTGCAGTTCATCTCGGGCGCGGCCGGGCCCGGGGTGAACGAGATGGAGGTCGGGCATCTCTCGACGCGCCGCTTCCTGGTGCGTGAAGCGCAAAACGAGGGGACGGTCGTGACGATCCCGCCGCACTCGACGATCAACCTCGTCAATCACTTCCTCCCCGCCGGAACGATCGTGAGCGCGATCCTGCAGCTGCGCGAGATGACGGGGAACACGCTGCACCTCTGGCTCATCGCGCAGGAGGCGAACGAGCCGATCGATACGCCGGTCTCGCAGAACGCCACGCTCTTGAGCAGCGAGGTGAAGCACGCCCGCGGGATCTACCCGGTCCCCGCGTTTTTCTTCGACTATACCTGGGACACGAGCCAGCAACCGCTCGAGATCCAGATCGGTGCGCTCAAGCTCCCCAACATGATGCAAGGCGAGGCACTGGCCGGAGACTACGGGGTGATGCAAGCGATCAACGTGACGATCGTGAATCGCTACGGCCATCCGGTCCCGGTCGCGGTCTACGAGAATCCGCGCGGGGGACGGGCGACCGGGACCTATTTGATCGATCGCGTCCTCGTTCAGTCTCGCGCCGTGAACCCGTACGCCCATTACAAGCTGCGACAATACACGGTCCCCGCCGACGGCTTCGTCCGAATACAGATCGTGACGATGCCCGAAGGCGGATCATCCTATCCACTCAACCTCGTCATCGGGCCCGACGACGGCAGTACGCCTCCCGGCGCGCCGGGCTCGCCCGTTTATTGAGAGCCGGCGCCCAGCGCATACTCGTAGGCCGCGATCGTCTCGCGTGCGCAGGAGTCCCAAGTAAATCGTGCGACTGCTTCGGAACGCCGTTCCGCCGCGCGCCTCCGTGCGGTCGCCGGATCGGCCAGCATCGCCGCGATCGCCTCGCGCCACGCTCCGACGTCGCCGGCGGGGATGAGCGCCGCCGGATCGCCGACGATCTCCGGATGCGAGGCGGCATCCGAAGCGAGGAGCGGGACCCCCGCGCATAGCGCCTGCGCGGCGGCATAGCCGAAGCCTTCGTAGAGCGAGGGCGCGATCGCGAGCGTCGCCGTCGCGTAGAGCGTCAAGAGCTCCTCACGGCCCACATACCCCCGAAAGACGACGCGCTCCGAGATACCGAGCGCCCGGGCGCGCCGGCGGCATTCTTGTTCATAAGGCGTGGTCGGACCGACGCTCACGAGCCGCACATCCGGGATCCCTGCCAGCGCTTCGATCGCGATCCCCAGGGCCTTTCTGCGTTCGACCGTTCCGACCGCGAGGATGAACGGGTGCGAGTCGTTCGGCCGCCGCACGACTCGGGCGAACTGCGGATCGACCCCGAGATAGGCGACGAAGACGCGTCCCGGGTCGACGCCGACGCAACTGATCAACTCCTCACGGGAAAAGACGGAATCGGTGACGATCGCCCGCGCGGCACGGAAGCGACGAGCCATCGCGTCACGGAAATACAGGCGCGCGTACAAGCGCGTATGTTGCTGTACGCGGTGCCACGCAACGTCGTGCACGGTGACGACGAGCGGGAGACGGAGCGGGACGATCGGGACCGAGCTCGCCGTGCAGTGCAACAGGTCGGGCCGCGCCCGCAACGCCGCTGCGGGGAGGAGCACTTGGTCCCACAACACGCGGCGGTCGAAGCGCCACGGATCGAGGCGGGGGGACTGGAGGACGGCGACGTCGATCGCACGGGCGCGCAACGCCGGGACGAGGCCGCGGACGTATTCGCCGATCCCGGTCGCCGTCCCAACCTCGAGTTGGGCGTCGAGGGCGACCCTCATCGACTCGTGGCGTTGCGGACTTCGCTTTCGAACTGAGCGAGCTGCGGCGAAGCCGGTGCGAGACGGCGGACGATCGCGATTTCGCGCCGCGCTCCGGCGATGTCGCCGCTGCGCAGCGCGACGCGGCCGACGCCGATACGGCCGTCGACGCTTCCTGGATCGAGCGCGACGACACGCGCAAACAGAGCCCGCGCCGAGGCCAGATCGCCGTGACCCATCTCCTCGTTCGCCGCCCCGAGCAGATATGTCTCGGAGAGCGGTTCGTAAACGAGGGCACGGCGATAAGCAGCAAGCGAAGCGCGGTGATGGCCGGTCTCCGACTCGAGCTGCCCGAGCCGCCAGTACGCGTGCGCCAAGTCGTCGACGTCGCGCAGGCGCTCGAGCTCCCTCACGAGGGCGCGCCCGATCGCGAGCGCTTCCTGTGCGCGCCCTGCGCGATCGAGTGCATCGACCGCCTCGCTCACGCGCACCAAATCACCGGCGGCGACATAGCGTGCCACGGCGCGCCGATGGTCGCCGAGCGCATCGTCGAGCCGAGCTTGCGCGTCGTCGCGGTCGACGCCCGGCGGCAAGCCGTCGATCAGCGTCCGTGCGCGGTCGAATCGACCGTCTTCGATCGCAGCCAAGGCCGCGATGCGTCGCGCGTACGGTGGAAAACCGATGCTCGCCAACCGGTCGTAGACGCGAATCCCGAACTCGCGCGGGACGCTGCGCGGAAGCGAACCGGGGACGGCCGCATGTGCGTACAAGCCGTCGGAAGCGAGTTGGATCACCGCGAGAACGGCGAGGACGAGGATGGCCGCGACGACGAGGACGCCTCTCACGGGCGAGCGCTACGCCGAAAGTACGGCCGAATCATTTCGCGAAAGCAGCCCCGATGAAGATCGCACTCCTGGTCGCCGTCGTCTCCGCGCTCGCGACGGCCCCGGTCTTCGCGAGCGAGCGTCCGGCGATCGCGTTCGTCCCGATCGACGATAGGCCCGTAACCTATCAGCTTCCGCAGATGCTCGGTGCGATCGCAGGCGTCGATGTGTTGACGCCGCCGCGCGCGGCGCTCGGCAAGTTCATCGACGCGGGAGACAGCGACGCGATCTGGACATGGCTGCTCTCCCAGCGGACGCGCAATGCGTTCGCCTACGTCGTTTCGACGGATATGCTCGGCTACGGCGGGCTCGTCGCCTCGCGCACGCCGTATACGCCGGATCTGCTCGCCCAGCGGCGGCTCGACCGTCTCGTCAATTTGCATGTCCTGCGCCCGAACGCCCCGATTTACGCCTTCGGGACGGTGATGCGGCTCGCGCCGACCGGTGTCGCGAAGATCGGAGCGGCGGCGAATTTTTTCGCCGCGGGCGAGGTGGGCGACTTGATTGCGCAATACGCGCGGCTCCCCGATCCTCCGCAAACCGACGCCGAGCGTGCCCGGGCCGAGCGGTTGCGCGCCGCGATCGGTGAACCGACGTTGCAGGCGTATCTGGCGACACGCCGGCGCAATCGCGAGCTCGATACCTATATCTTGTCCCTCGCGGGGACGGCGGATTTGACGCGCGTGATCCTCGGTCAGGATGACGCAGGAACCGTCGGCTTGCACCTGCGCGACGTCGCGGCGCTGCGCGAGGCGATTTCCCGCTACGACGTCGGTGCGCAAGCGACGATCGAGTCGGGGACCGACGAGCTCGGGATGGTCCTCATTTCCGCCGCGCTCGCGCGCCGCGCGGGCTGGACGCCCACGATCAGCGTGCGCTATTCACGGCCCGACGGCGGGACGGTACACGATCCGCTCGAGCTCGGCTCCGTCGATCAGACCGTCGACGACATCATCGCTTCGTCGGGAGGACGCCGCGTCGAGCGCGACGCCGACATCGATCTGTTCGTGCAGGTGACGAAGACCGGCGAGGCCGATGAGCGATCGTTCATCGACGCGATCGCCGGCGACGTCGCGGCCCACCGCTCGGTCGCGGTCGCCGACTTGACGTTCATCGGCGGCTCGATCGACGAACAGAAGGCGCTGGTCCAAACGCTGATCGCCCGCAAGCTGGCCGCTTCGATCGACGCCTTCGCGTCGTGGAACACGGCGGCGAACACGTTGGGGACCGCGATCCCGGAGGCGATCGTCGCCGGGATCGGACGCCGAGAGGGGACGTACGATCCGGCCGCGCATCGGCGCTTCCTACTCGATCGCTACATCGACGACTACGGCTATCGGCTCATCGTCCGCGCACAAGTCAACGACGACCTCTCGGCGCGAGGGGTGCACGATCACTCGTATCTCCTCCCCGAAGTCGCCCGGTTCGCGCAAAGCGATGCGGCGTCGCGCCTCGAACCGCTCGGGTTCTTCCTCCTCGATCAGACCGGTCTGCAGCTCGCGCGTCCGGCGATCCTCGTCACCTTACCATGGCCGCGTACCTTCGAGGCCTGGATCGACGTCCTATCCCATCCGTGACGAGAGGTAACGCTCGGCGATGAGGAGGGCCGCATAGTCGTCGATCGGCCGCGGCGGGAGGAGCATCCCTCGCGGGATCAGGATGCGCCAACCACGCGGCGGATGATCGGCGAAGTACCGCGCCCGGGCCCGCAGGGTCGTCTCGACCTCGTTCGTGACGTGGATCGGGAGCCCGGTATCGGCGAGGAGGGCTGCGATCTGTGCGCCGTTCGTCCCGGCACCGAGCGCGATCGCGCTCGGCGCGTACACCGCGACCAGCTCCGCGACCCGCTCGCGCAGGGTGGCCGTCGGTTCGATCCCCATCGCGAGCGGCGCCGTACCGGCTCGCGCGAGGACGGCGAAACCGCATTTGCGCGTCCCCGGATCGATCCCCAACACCACGCCCGTCGTCATCGCGACTCAATCCCGAAGTCGAGGATCAGCGCCCGCGAATGCGGATAGGTGTCCTGCGCCGCCTTGGCGACGACGAGAAAGTTCCCACGGGAATGGGCGACCTCTTGCGCGATCGATTGTGCTTGCGGCCCGTTGACCAACGGGAAGGTCACGAAGGGAGGCGGCATACCGCGCCGGATCGCCGCGTCGCGTGCGAGCGCGATCAGTCGCGGAAAATCGACCGGCCCGCCCCCCGAGACGGCGATCGAGGCGATCACCTCGTGTGCGTTGATGATCCGCACGTCGGAATACTGGTCGAACTCGAAGCCGATCTCGTCGCCGCGGAACAGATTCTGCGAGGCGACCGGCAAGAGCAGGACGGGCGCGCGGGCGAGCTGGGGCTGGATGAGATCGAGCTGCTGGTGAAGCTTCCGCTGCACTTCGGGATCGGCCGAAGTCTGCGGGAAGGGCCGTAATCCGGCCGATAACCACGCCTTGTTCGCGGCCTTCACGGTGTCGTCGAAGAATGCGCGCAGAGCATCGTACTGCTGCTCTTGCGACTGCGACGGCTCCAGGATCAGGAACTCGTTCCAGATCGGTTCGCCGAACGGCAAGATGCGCGGTTGATTGCGCGTGTTGTAGACTTCCTGCTGGAGACTTGCGACCTTGGTCTGCAACTCCCGCATCTGGGCATTGAGATCGCCGATCCGGAAGAGCGCGGTCTGAACGTATTCCGAGGCGGCCATGGCGATGATCGTCACCAGGAGCGCGATCAGCATCCCCGTCGCGACCGCGACGATCGTGGACGTGTGGCGCGGCCGCAGATTGAAGAGCGTCATGCGCCGCCGCCCCACCTGGTGGCCGACTCGGTCGCCGACGTACGCGATAAAGCCGGCGACCAGCATGATGATGACGACCGAGATCGTCCCCCGCAAGACCGCCGTCATCGAGCCGCCCTTCTCAGCAGGTAGCCGCCGATCGCGAGGAAGAGCAAATTGGGGATCCAAGCCGCGATCGGAGCGAGGGCCAAACTCATCCCGCCGATGCTGAGGAAGATCGTCGAGATCACGTAATACACGAAGACCACCGCCACCGCGATCCCAAAGCCGAGGCTCGCGCCGCCGCCGCGTACGGGGCGGAGTCCGAACGGGATCGCGATGAGGACGAAGACGAGGGCGGCGAACGGTCGTGCGAGCTTCGCCTGGTAGGTCGCGGCATAGGTGCGCAGCTGTGCCGGCGAGAGGCGGCCGGACGCCATCACGTTGCGAATTTCGGCGCGACTCATCTCTTCGGGATTGTCCTGGGCCGCGCGACGCGCAAATTGATCGGGAGACTCGCCGACGTCGATGCGCAGCTGCGGATCGATACTCGAAAAGGTCGAGCCGTCTTCGGCAAAGTGATACGTCGTCGCATCGGTAAATCGCCATGTCGGCGGGTCGTAGATCGCGCGCTTACTGAAGACGATCTCTTGCGGCCGTTGACGGCGATCGTACTGAATGACCGTCACGTTGAGGAGCGCCTGCGTCGCCGGTTCGATCGCGGCTGCGACCGTGAGCTGCTTTCCTCCGCCGGGGAGCGTGGTAACGACGGTCAGATTGCTGTTGATCGAGATGTGCTTGATCACGACCTCGCGCAGATAGGCCGCTTGATCCGTCGCGATCGGTACGACCAGCTCCTGAAGGATCAGCGAGACGAACGAACCGACGATTCCGACGACGATCAGCGAGGCGACGATCCGCAAGAGGCTGATCCCCCCCGCCTTCATCGCCGTGATCTCACTGTCGCCGGAGAGGCGCTGCATCGTCAGCAGGACGCCGAGCAAGAGCGCCATCGGGATCACGTAAATGAGGACTTGCGGGAGTCCCCACAAGAAGTACTCGATCGCGACCAGGAGCGGCGCATGTTCGTCGGTCACGAATTTTGCGATCGCGAGCAATTGGGTCGCGATCAGGATCAGCGTGAACGCCGACAGCCCGAAGACGAACGGGCCGACCAGCTCGTGCAGGACGTAGCGATCGAGGATCGTCAAGCGCGACAGACGAGGACTCAGCGCATGGGCGCGGCGCACGGCGACGCTCACAACCGGAAGCCCTCGCCGAGGTAGAACTTGCGCGCGACCGGGCTCTCCAAGACTTCCTGCGCGCTCCCCGCAACCTCGATCCTTCCCTCGTTGAGGATGTAGGCACGGTCGACGATCGCGAGCGTTTCGCGCACCTGGTGATCGGTGATCAAGATCCCCAAACCACGTTCGCGCAACTGGCGGATCATCGTTTGGATATCGGCGACCGCGATCGGATCGATCCCGGTAAACGGCTCGTCGAGCAGGAGAAACGCCGGTTCGGTCGCCATCGCCCGGGCGATCTCGACCCGGCGACGCTCGCCGCCCGAGAGGCTGTCGCCCCGCGCATCGACGAGCCGTCCCAGCCCGAACTCGTCGAGTAACGCCGGGAGGCGCGCTTCCTGATCGCGCACGGGGACGCCGTTCATCTCCCAGATCAAGCGCAGGTTGTCTCCCACCGAGAGCTTGCGGAAGATGGAATTCTCCTGTGCGAGGTAGCCGATCCCCGCACGCGCCCGCTCGTGCATCGGACGGTGGGTGAGTTCCAGGGTCGTGCCGTCGTATTCGAGCGTCACCGCCCCGCCGTCGGGCCGGACGACGCCGACGACCATGTAGAACGTCGTCGTCTTCCCCGCTCCGTTGGGGCCGAGGAGTCCGACGACCTCGCCGGTGTTGACGGTCGCGCTGACCCCGTTGACGACCGTTCGAGCACCATACCGCTTGACCAGATCGCGCATGACGATCCGGCGCCCCGCCGCTCCGTTCCGGCTCATTTGGCGTTCACCGTCACGTGGTTGAGGCGGATGTCACCGTCGATCGCATCGCCGGTGAGGCGGTCTCCCCGTGCGCTCGTGAGCACGACGTTGCCTTCTCCGTGGATCCGGTCGACTCGTCCGTCATAGGTCAGCATGTCGCAGGTCAAGACGGCCCCGTCTTGCGTCCGCGCCGTCACGCCCCCGCTCATCGTGATCGTCTTGTTCCTCTCGACGATGAGCGCCTTCGGGGAATCGCCGGAGAGCGTCTTCCCGGCTCTGTCATAAAAGACGACGTGCGGCTGCGAGAGGGCGACGACGAAGGTCCCGTCGGCCAGTCGGTCGCCGACGCTGCTCTTGGCGGTGACGAAGTAGATCCGCCGGTTGTGTTCGCTCGCGCTGAAGGTAGCGGGCTGGGCGGCGTTCCCTTGCGACTCGACGTGGACCGGGACCGCCGCCGTCGGCGTGGGGAGAGAAGACGATTGCGCCGGAGCGCTTCGCGTCGCGGGGTGGCAGCCGGTGACGAGGGCCGCGACGGCGACGATGAAGCTACGGCGGATCGTAGGCATCCTCGGCGGTAACGAGCGCCAGCCCCATGAAGTTCATCCACAGCGCGAACACGATACTCAACGTGTTGAAGACCGAGACCGCCCACAGCCCGGCGATCGCCGCTCCGATCGCCACCGGGAGCGCCCGCCGCTGCAGCGGCAAGCGGATGAGCGCGCGCCGGTAAAGGACGAACCACCGCCACCACATGAGGGCGAACAACCCCGTCCCGACCAGTCCGGCCTCGGAGAGGAACGTCAAGATCGCGTCGTGGGGGTCATAGGAGATCGGCGTCCCGCTGGGCGGGCCGTCGGGCGGCCGTACGAACGGATAGATCCTATAGTAGGCGATCGGTCCGACGCCGGTGAGCGGGAAGAGCTCGAACGCCCGCCAACCGGCCTTCCAGGCCGCGATCCGCGAGAGGTTCTCCGCCGGATTGTGATGAGCGTCGAACACGAGCGCTCCACCTAGGACGGCGAGGACGAGGACGGTGCCGGGGAGGACGAGCCTCCATCGCAGCCGCAGCCCCGCGACGAAGACGATCGCCGCGACGATCGCGCCGACGAAGCCCGAACGCGAGAACGTCAGGAGGAGTGCGATCAGACCGCACCCTAGTGCGATCAGTGAGAGCGCCCGCAGGCGGACCGAGCGAGACCAAAGCGCGGCGCCGACGGCGGTCGTGCAGAGCATCACGGCGTAACCGGCGAGCTCGTTGGTGTTGAGAAACGTCCCGACGGCACGGCCGTGCTCGAACGCGTACAAGTCCGACGGCCGACGCGTCACGACCGCCGCGATCGCGATTGCGCAGGCCGACGCCCCGCTCCCTAAAAACGAGACCAGACACGCGGTGGTCAACCATGGGATCTCGCGCCGCAGGGCGAGGAAGGCGTTCGCGGCGAGCATCCAAACGAAGAAACTGAACGCGATCGTCAATCCGCCGAGCGGCTCGAAACCGAGCAGCGCCGGGATGAGGAGCGCCGACGTCCCCGCGCAGCCCGGCCAGAACAGCGGCGGCAGCTCCCGCCAACGCGTCGCCGAGATCAGGATGAACGTGAACGAGGCCGCAGCGACGACGACGAAGAGCCAATCGATCGCGCGCGGGACGAGCCAAACGCTCGGCGGCAGCGCGGGATCGTGCGGATCGGCGTACAGCAAGCCGAGCTGCGCATACATCGGGAAATACGCGTAGGTCGCGGCGATCGCAAAGGCGATGATCCCGCCGAGGCGATCACGCATGGTGCGATCCGCGCCGCAGCAGCTCTTCGATCGCCGAGGCGATCAGCGCCGCGGCTCCCGGCGGCCCCATGCGAGCTTTCCCCGTCAAACTCATCGCTTCGCGCCGCATCGGGTCGTCGAGTAGTTGCACGATCGAGGCGGCGGCCCGTTCGGGTTCTCCCGAGACGAGCTGTAGGGCCGGGCCCAGCAGTCGACCTTGCCGCATACGGTACCATCCCTCGCGACCGCCGCGTTCGGTTTCGAGCGCGACGACGGGGAGACCGCACGCGGCGGCGGCCTCGTTCGCCGTCCCCGCTTGCCCGATGACGAGGGTTGCACCCGGGAAGAGTGCCGCAAAGTTTCCGCTCCACGCCTTCACCACCGGCGAGCCCTCCTCGTCGCGCAACCCAAAGGGTTCCTCACCGCTCCCCGGTTCGAGCTTCCATCCGTCGCCTGCGAGGAGCGCCGCCATCCGGCTTGGATCGAGCTTCGGCGCAATCGACAGGACGGCGTGCAGCGGGCGCACCCGGTTGACGAAACGGACGACACGCGCCAACAAGAGCACGTTCGCGTACGCATCCTCGCGGCTTCCGGGCAAGAGGACCAGCCGCTCTCCCGGGGTCGCCGGCCAGATGTACGGTTCGGCGTCGAAGGCGAGATCGACGATGACGTTACCGACTCGCGCCTCGAGGCCGGCGGCCCGCAGGGCGGCGGCCGTCGGCTCGTCGCGGACGAAACGGACGGCGGCCTTGCGCATCACCCGGCGTTCCAGCCGACCGTACGGAGCGACGTACTCGCTCTTCGCCGTCCCGACGAAGATCGTCGGTGCGCGTGCGCAGTAGGCCATCGCGAGGGCGTATACGTCTCCGACGGCGACGATCACGGCATGTCTACCGGCGGAGCGGCGCAAGAAGGCGCGTTGCCGCAGCCACAGGGGGATGAAGCCGGCCCGCAGATCTCGCACCAGGTTGCGGATGTTCCCCATCGCGACGAGCCCGCCGCTGGGCAGCTCCGCGCGCGGACCGACATCGATGAAGCCGGGGACCCCGAAACCTCCCCCTACCAACGGGAAGTGCTGCGTCTCCTCGCCGCTACGTCCCCGCAACTCGCGGGCGATCCGCTCGGCGATCGCACTCTCGCCGTGTCCGTTGGTGACGAAGAGGACGCTCATCCTAGCCTGTTAATAACGGGAGCAGCGCGTACGAAGAGATCGTCGCACGCGCGCCGTTGCGGCGCAGCTCGGTTCGTGAGACGTACCGCCCGTAGGGACCGGCATGGACGATCGGGACCGAGCCGACGTACTCCGGTGAGGCGAGCGTGTCGTGACTGTGGCCGCCCAAGATCAGCTCGAGGCGTGGGACGCACGCCGCCAGGCGGCGGTCCGCCTGCAAACCCAAATGCGAAAGCGCGATCAACGTCGTGCTCTGCGGCGTTTCTTCGGCGATGCGCGAGGCGGTCTCATACGGATCGAGGAAGCGCCATCCGAAGACGCGCTCCCAGCGGCTTCCGACGGGATACTGCGGGACGAGCAAGCCGAAAAAGCGGATCTCGTGCTCCGCTTGCTCGTCGCGCAACCGAAGATCGAGGACTGGACGAAACGGGAGCGCGCGAGCCCGCAGATCGACGAGATTCGCGCAAACGATCGGGTGGCGCATCTTCCGCAGCCGCGCGACCATCAGCGGGAACAAATAATGGAATTCGCGATTCCCCACCGCCGCTACGTCGTAAGCGGCCTCGTCCAGCTCGGCGAGGATCGGCTCGTTGCGGAAATAGACGGTCTGGCTCCCTCGCAGCGCGTCGCCGCAGTCGACCAGGAGCCCGGGCGCCTCGGCGCGGAGCGCGCGCAGCCGCGCGGCGATCCCACGATGGTCGTGCAGATCCGAAGTATGGTAAATGCGCACTACTTCGTCAGTTCGACCGCAAACGCCGCGACCCGTTCGAGCGCGTCGGGCGGACCGAGCGCCGCTCGCACCCGCGCGAACGCAGCGAGCTGCTCTTGGGGTTCGTCGAGGACGCGCTCGAGTGCGGCGACGAGGCTCGTTTGGGTTGCACGTTCCTGGAGAAGCTCCGGGACGACGGGCTCATCGAGGATGAGGTTGGGGAGCGTGACGTAGCGCAGACCCGTTCGCGCGACCAGCCTGCGTCCGTAGCGTTCCTGCAGTCGCGAGACGATATAGAGGGCGACGCTCGGGACGGCGAGGAGCGCCGCCTCGAGTACGGCGGTCCCCGAGGCGATCCAGGCGGCGTCGGCGTCGCCGAGCGCCGCCCGCGCCCCCCGGACGACGGCGGCCGGCAGCTCGACGAACTCGGCGGCCAGGCGCTGCAGGACCGCGGCGGCCTCATCGTCCGCGGCCCCCAAGAGAAATTCCGAACGCGGGCGGCGCAGGTGTAAGAGTCGCGCCGATTCGAGGAGCAAACGCGCGTGGCGCTCGAGCTCCCCGCGCCGGCTCCCCGGCAAGATCGCGACCCGTCCCCCGTCGCTCGCTACCTTGGACCTGCGGGGACGTTCGCCAATCGCCGAGACGAGCGGATGGCCGAAATAGTGGGCCGGGAGCCCGAGCGAGGCGTAGAACTCGCGCTGGTGCGCAAACGGCGTGATCGGGATCGTCGCCTCGGCGACCATGCGCGCCCGCTGGGGATCGTCGAGCCACGCAGCCGGCGGAAAATAATAACAGATGGGCCCGCGGTAGCCGCTGCGGCGGAGCTGCCGGGCCAGGCGCAGGTTGAACGCGCCGAAGTCGATGAGGATCAGCAGATCGGGCGGCGCGGCGCGCAGTTCGGCCGCGGTGATCAACATGATCGCCAAGAGTTTCGGAATCTTCCCGATCGCTTCGACCGGGCCGAGGCTGGCCCAGCCGCGCGTATCCCAGCGCACGCGGAAGCCGGCCTCGGCCATCCGCGCCGCACCGATCCCTTCGAAGCGCAGGCCGGGCTCGAGCCGCCGCATCGCGGTTGCGAGCTCGACGGCCGCCGCTTCGCCCGACGCCTCGCCGGTCGAGATGAAGACGCGCTTGCTCACGCGGCGTCCGCTATTTCAGCGTGATCCCGCGATCGGACGGCGCTTCGATAAAGGCGACCAGATGACGGCCCGGCTCGGTTTGGACCATCGCGCGCAGGGCTTCCAGCGCTTGGCTCATGTTCATGTCGGACCGGTAGATGAGCTTGTACGCTTCCTTGAGCTCGCTCGTCGTCTTCCCGTCGAAACCGGCGCGGCGGAGGCCGACGGCGTTGATCCCCCACACTTTGGCGGGATTCCCTTCGGTCAAGAAGTACGGCGGGCAATCCCTGACGATCTTCGAGCAGCCGCCCACCATGCTGTTCCGACCGATCCGCACGAATTGATGGACGCCGACGGCGCCGCCGATCGTCGCATAGTCTTCGACGATGACATGCCCGGAGAGCTGCGCCAAGTTCGACATCGTCACACCCTTGCCGATCTTGCAGTTGTGCGCGATGTGGACGTACGCGAGCAACAGGCAATCCTCGCCGACGCTCGTCGTCTCGCCTTTCCCGCTGGCGCGATGGATGCTGACGTATTCGCGGATCACGGTCCGGTCGCCGATCGTCGTGTACGAGACCTCGTCTTCGGACTTGCGGTCTTGAGACGGCGCGCCGATCGAGGCGAACGGATGGATCGTGACGTCGTTACCGATCGTGGTATGCCCGTTGACGACGACGTGCGCGAGCAGGCGCGAGCGCGCTCCGATGCGCACGTGTTCGCCTATCACGCAAAACGGGCCGATCTCGCTCCCGGGCCCGATGACGGCGTTGGGATGGACGATCGCCAAAGGGTGGATCGAAACGTTGCGGTTGTCGCGGACCACGTTATTCATGCAGGATCGTTGCGTCGAGTCGGAACGCACGCGGATCTTCGACGATCGAGAACATCAGCTCCGCCGAACAGACGAACTGCCCGTCGACGGTCGCGTTCGCCTCGACCCAGCCGATATTCTTCCGGCTGCGCAGCATGCGGACTTCCATCATCAATTGGTCGCCCGGGATGACCGGCTTGCGGAACTTGGCCTTGTCGATCCCGGCGAGGTAAGGAATCTTGCGCTCCCAATCGCCGGGCTCGAGGATGACCGCGCCCCCCAGCTGCGCCATCGCCTCGATCATGTAGACCCCCGGGAGGAGCGGGTTCCCCGGGAAGTGACCGCTGAAGACCGGCTCGTTCGCCGTGACGTTCTTGTAACCGACGGCCCGCGCCATCGGCTCGAGTTCGAGGATCCGGTCGATGAGAACGAGCGGATAGCGATGCGGCAGGATATCCATGATCCGCCGGATGTCGATGGGCGTCTCCGTCATCGGGCCGCGCTCGCCCCCGGCCGAACCTCGCCGCATAGCTCGAGGACGGCGCGATGATGCAGCGTATGGCCGCCTTTGATCGCGACGACCTCGCACTGCGGCCATGCGCCCAGGAGAGCGAGATCGCCGATCAAATCGAGCGTCTTGTGACGGACGGGCTCGTCGTCGTACCGTAGCGGTCGCAGCGGGCCGCTCTCGTCGAAGATGACGGCGTTCTCCAACGTCCCGCCGCGCGCCAGTCCTCTCGCGCGCAGCGTCTCGACCTCATGTGCAAACGCGAAGGTGCGGCTCGCCGCGATCTCGCGCAGATAGAGTTCGGGGGTCAGTTCGCCCTCGAAGAACTGAGCCCCGATCGGCGGATCGTACGCGACCGCTACCTTTACCCGGAATTCGCCGGCCGGAAGGACGATCAAGAGCTTCTCGGCGTCGCGAAAGTAGCGCGGCGCGGCCGGGGCGTAGCGGCGGCGCGGCTCGCTCAACCTGACGACCCCGACGGCGTCTATCGCCCGGGCGAACGGGAGCGCGCTTCCGTCCATCGCCGGGATCTCCGGACCCTCGACCTCGACGAGGGCGTTGTCGATCGCCATCCCGGCGAGCGCGGAGAGCAGGTGCTCGACCGTCGAGACGCTGTGCTCGCCGCTCCCCAGCACCGTCGCACGACGCGTATCGGTCACGAACTCCGCCCTCGCCGGGATCGTCACCGCACCGTCGATGCGAAAGGAAATTCCGCTCGCGGCTCCCGCCGGACGAACGACCACGCGCGCAGGGAGCCCGGTGTGCAAACCGATGCCCTCGAATTCGATCGTATCGCGCAGCGTCGTTTGATAGTACAATCGTAAGGTTTCAAGCGTCGCTCGGCGGCTTCTTATTACCTTCCAAAGCGTCGACTCGCGCAAACAGCTTAGGCAGCTTTCGAATGAGGACCTGCAACCGCAGCTCTTCGCGATGCGGCTTCGCCGGGCGTCCGCTGACGAACGCGTTGTCCGGGACATCGCGCCAAATCTCGCTGTGCCCGCCGATCGTAACGTTGGAACCGACGGTGACATGTCCCTTGAACACCGCCGCGCCGCCGACGCGCACGCCGTCGCCGACGATCGTCGATCCGGCCAAACCGCAGAGGGCTGCGAACGCGCAACGCTCCCCGATGCGGCAGTTATGCCCGATCTGGACGAGATTGTCGATCTTCGTCCCGTTACCGATCCGGGTCGTACCGGTTTGGGCGCGATCGATGCACGTATTCGCGCCGATCTCGACGTCGTCGCCCACTTCGACATTGCCGATTTGCGGGATCTTCCGAAACGCGCCGTCGACGCAGACGTAACCGAAGCCGTCGCTTCCGACGACCGCGCCCGCCTGCAGGATGACGCGCTTTCCAAGGATACAGCGGTCGAGCACCATCGCGCGGGGATGGAGCGTCGCGTCTTCGCCGATAACGGCTTCGGCACCGACGACGGCACCCGCGTGCAGGACGCTGCGCGCGCCGATGCGCGCTCGCGCACCGACGACGACGAGCGGACCGATGACGACGTCGGGACCGATCTCGGCGCTCGCGTCGACGACCGCGCTCGGATCGCGGTAGGGGCCGCGCGGCCGCGGCGGCTCGAGACGCTCCAGCAGTTTCGCCAGCGCGACCCGGGTCGACTCGACGATGATCAGGGGCTTCGTCGCCTCGACGCCGCCGGCACACCCTTCGTCGGTGAGGACCGCGGCCGCCGGCGACGAGAGCGCCGCGCGCAGATAGCGCTCGTCGGTCGCGAACGTCAGCGACTCGTCGTCGACGTCGTCGATCGCGGCCAGGCGGCGTACGATGATCCCCCCGTCCCCGCGGACGCGCCCTCCCAGCTCGGCCGCGATCTGCGCCAACGAGCCCAGACCCTGTGAGCGAGCGTTCACGGTGACGGCGAGGGCGTCGCCCGTTCCGTGATATTGAGGAGCTTCTCGACGTCGCTCGTGATATCGGTCCCGCCGTAGGCGGCGAACTCACTGGTCACGACAAGCTTGAAATTCCGCTCTTTGGCGACCTGTTCCGCCGCCGCCCGGACGTCGTTCGTGATCTCGTTCTGCATCTGGACGTATTGGCGCCGCAGCTGATCGCGCTCGCGGTTCTTTTCCGCGGCCGGAGCATTCGATCGTTCGATCGCGGCCGCATCGGCGGTGAGTTGATTGTTATAGTTGATGAACTTCGGCCAATTCGCCGTGATGCGGCTTATGCTGACGAGGGCTACGTCGCTCGAGGACGAGTGGGCGCAACCCGCAAGCATCAAGGCGGCCAGTGCGGCGGCGGCGAGCTTCATTCGTGCAGGCTCTCGATCTGTTTTTGGGCGTCTTGCGTCAAATCGACGCTCCCGCCCGGCGCGACGACGTCACTGACGACGACGGAGATCCCGCGGCTCTTCGCTACGCTCTGTACTTCGCGTTGAATCTGTGCGACGATCTGCGCATAGAGGTCGTCGTGCTGTTTCTGCAACGAGGCGATCTGCTGCCGGGCGCTCGATTGGGCCGCCGCGTCCGCACCGCGCAATTCGTCGAATCGGCGCTGTAAATCGGCGCGAGTCTTGTTGAAGTCCGCAATCGTCTGCTTCGCGTCGGCGTTGAACTGCGCCTGATACTCTCGATGCAAGGCTTGCAGTTTCGCTTGCAGGGCCGCCGGCGACTCCTCCCGGCCCGGGCCCTTCCCGGCGTTCACCCCTACGTTCGCCGTCCGGCCCAGCTGTGCTACCGCCGCACCCGGCGCAGCGAGCTTCGCCCGCGTCCGGTCGTGGAGTGCGGCGAGCTCCTTGTCGAGTTCGTCGTGCATCCGGCTTTGCAGTTCCCGGCGATATTGCGCGAGCGTCTCCTGGTCGCGCGCCCGCATAGCCGCCATCGCGTCGGACTCTTTCTTGTCGAGAGCGTCGAGCTGCGCTTGCGCCTCCTTGCGAGCAGCGTCGTCGAGCGCGAGGTTCGAGAGCTTCGTCCGCAGCTGCAGCCGCTGCGCCGCGTCGGCTTGCGCGAGCTCGAGTGAAGCCTGCGATTCCTGCGCCTGGAGCTGATTCGCTTTGTCTTGGTACAGACGGGCCGCCCGGTCGTTGAACGTCTTGACCAGCGCCTCGCTCGCCGCTTTGTCTTGGGCGATCACCGCGTTGCGATAGGCACCCAGATCCGTCCGCGCCTGGGCGGCGGTCGCCGATTGCTGCGCTGCGGCCTCCGCCTGAACGCCGTTCGCGAGCTGGCGCGCACTCGGACCCGGGGCACTCCCGGCGAGCGCCGCTTCGATCGCTTCCCGCTCGCGTCGGGCGTACTCGTCTTGCTTTTCTTTGAGCAGGCGATTGGTCCGATCGGCGGCCGCCTTCAGCTCGCCCTGCAACTCCGCTTCCTGTTTGGCGAGCTCGGAACCGGAGGCCGCGATCCCCGGCCCGATCTCGCGCAGGCTCAACGCCTCGATGCTCCGCTCGTACGCGGAGAGTTGAGGGTAGAGCGGATGGCTTTTGATCAGCTGGTCCATACGAACGTACCCGACCCGCTCATCCCCGGGTTCACCCGTCGTCGCGGTCGACGAGGGATGCGAGCAGGCTGCCAGCGCGACGACCACGGCGCAGGTCAAAGCGCGAACGTTCATCACTATTGCAGCGCCGCCTTTACGTCGTTCGTGATGTCGGTCCCGCCGTAGATGATGTTCGAGCGGTCGACGACCAGGATGAGATTCTTCTTTTTCGCGATATCGGCGACGACGCTGCGAGTGTGATCGATGATCGGTTGGAGATCCTTCTTTTGCTCGGCGTCGATGGCGTTCTGGTAGTCGGCCATGATTTTCGAACGATCCGCGTCGGTCTTCGCCCCCTTCATCTTGTCCTGCGCGATCCTCTCCTGATCGGCTTGAAACCGAGCGAACGCGTCCTCGGCGGCTTTGATCTTCGGCAGCGCGTCGATCTGGGTTTGATCGATCCAACCGACGCGTGACGGGGGCGGGGTGTTGACCGGTGGGACGGGATCGGCTACGCCGCTGAGCAGATCGATCACGTCCTTCGTGATATCTTGCCCGCCGACGATCACGATGCGCTTGTCGAGGACGACCGAGAGCCCCTTGCTCGCGGCGACCTGGGCGACGGCCACCTGAGCGCGCGCCAGGAGCGGACCGAAGAGCGCACGCTGCCGCTCGGCGAAGCGGTTCTGAAAATACTGCACGATCCGCGCTTGATCGCTCGCCGTCCGCGCGGTACGGATCTGTTGCGCGAACTGCCGATCGAGATTCGCCTTGTACGTCATGAGCTCTCGGTTGGCGGCGGCGTACCGCGGGATCGTTGCGAGGGCCTGTTGATCCAGGTACCCGATATCGGTCACGTCGGCACCGAGCGCCCGGGGTGCGGCGCCGACGGCCAGCGCGAGCAAAACGGCCAGGCAAGCGCCGACCTTGCTCATGTGCCGACGCGCAGCGGGCGGGATCGGCACTTTCTTAGAACGCTTGTCCGATGCCGAAGGAAAAGTGCGTTCCCGTTGATCCTTTGGCGTAATCAAGTCTTACCGTACGGATTCCTATTTGCGGGATGTCGAAGCGGATACCGACGCCGACGTCCGGATGCCACTGGAAATTACTGAGGTTCGCGATCAAGTTCCCTTGCGAGTCGAAGGTCGGCGCTGCACCGCGGATTCGAGTCGCACCGTCGTCGAAGAAGGTCGCGACGGCGATGTGGCGGTCGGGACTCACCGGGATGCGCAGCTCCGCTTGGAACAAACGCGCGTCCGTCCCGTAGAAGACCGTATTGTAGCCCCGTAACTGCTGATCCGAGAAGGTATACAACCGGTTCGTCGGGATCGCACCGGTCGACTGGCCTATCTCGGCGTGAAGCGCCAAGGTCGAATTTTTGAACACCGGATAGTACTTGGCCACGTCCAGTGTACCCAACGTGTACTGGAAATCCGAGCCGATGGCCGGGCCGCTGAATTCGTCGCTGATCGATGCCAGCGTCCCCCTTCGCGGATTGAAGACGTCGTCGCGCGTGTCGGTCGAGATCCCCAGCACGAAGCTGTGCAAGGCGAACGGAGCGGTCGAGTTGACGTTCGCGATCGAGGGCGCGCTCACACCGAGGGCGATCGACCCGCTCACCGCGGTGGCGAAACTGAACTGCGGCAAGGTGGTGGCGTTGGTCCCGATCGGGACTTGCGAGTTGAAGAAGGCGTAACCCGAAGGGAGCGTGACGGCCGAGCTGACGACTTGAACGTTGGCGCCGAGCGACACCTTCGTGAAGTCGCTGAGCCGCCGCCCGAGGGTCACCGCGAGTCCGTTCGACCGTGAAAAGTAATTCGAAACGACACCCAATTGATTGATGTTGTTGGGGTCGAGCGGGACCAGCGTGACGAGCTGCGGATTCCCGACCGGCGTCGGCGTCGGTGCCGGACCGTTGGGATTCGGCGACGCGGCGGGGACGGCATAAACCGGATACAGATTGGTTTGCGACGTGAGGAACAGGGTCGCGCCGACGCTGTATTTTTGAGCTTGCGGCGAGTTCCCCAGATACGGCATCGAGCCGGAAAGTTGAACGTTCACCAAGCGTGAGCCGCCCTCGAGCCGGATCGCCACGCCGTTCCCCGTCCCGTTGACGTTGTTCTCCGAATACGCAATGTGCGCGGTGAGCCCTTGACCCGTCAGACCGCCCGAATATCCGCCGCCGAGCTCGGCGACGCCCGTCCGCTGTTCGGTGACGCTCCAATCCAGCGTGACATACGCCGGTCGTTTGGGATCCGGCCCGGTCTTGGGGATCAGATCGACCTTCGAGAAGAAGCCCGTATTGTTCAGACGGTTGTAATCGTTGCGCAAGGCGCTCGGCCGGATCAAATCACCGGGGCGGACGCGCAGGAGCCGGCGGATGACGTCGTCGTGCGTCTTGAAGTTCCCGGTGATTTGGACCGCACCGACGCGAGCCGCGGAGATCGTATAGCGGACGTCGGCGGTGAGGTTCTTCAAGTCGACGCTCGACGGATCGATCCCGCCCTCGAAGTCGCCGAGCTGGAGGTCGTTCTTTTCGTAGAGGTTCTTGAGCGCCTCGACGTCTTTGTCACGCGCCGCATCCGAGTACGGCTGGCCGGGCTTGAGCGAGATCGCGCTCAAGATCTGCTTGTCGGACAACACCGGATCGCCGACCGGCGGCGGCGTGATGATGATGTTGCGGACGGTCAGCCCTTCCTGAATCTTCAGGGTGAGGACGCCGCTTTGCGGATCGATGTTGATATCCGCTACGTGGGTCGGCAGTTGACCTCCGTAGCCTATCTTGTCGTAGTACGAGTTGATCTTGAGGACGTCTTCATGAAAGGTGTTGGTATTGAACACCGAGCCGACCGACGTGTCCATCAGCGCCTGCAGGGTGTCGGACGGGACGTGCGCATTCCCTTCGAAGCGAATCGCGGTGATCACCGGATTCTCGACGACCCTGTAGGTGATCGCGATCCCGTCGGGCCGCTGTTGGATCAACGGCGGAACCTGGTCCGCGAAGTAACCGAGCGCGAAGATGCTCTGCAGGTCTTGCTGGACGACTTGCGGATCGAACGGATCGCCGACTTTCGCCTTCACCACGGAAAGAATACGATCGGTCGGAACATGAACGTTCCCCGAGACGGAGACCGAGACGATCTTCGGCGGATTCTGGGACAGCGCCGGGATTGCCAGGGCGACGAAAACGAGCAATGCGATCGCGACGCGGCTTACACGCCGGAAGGGAGAGACCATCAAACCGATTTTCCTCGAGGCCCGAAGGCCGGAGCGCACGGAAGCGGCGCTGTTCGACTAATCGGAGCGCCACGTTCTGGACGAGCATCCCGTGTCCTGGTCACGAGCGCTCCCTACGGATACCGGCGCTGCACACTGAAGGTGTAGCCGCTCGTTCCGCCGGGGTACTGGCCGGCGACCAGACTCTGGTTGGCTGAGAACGGGAACGGGTTGGCGGGATAAGCGCCGAACGGCAAGATACCGTATTGGACGAAGCCGGTCAACTGCAGAGAGAACGCCGGATTGGGCTGGGCCTGAATCCCAAACGTCTGCCGGTACGGGAAGGTGAACGTCTGACCATAGACGCCATAGACGTTTGCTCTTCCCAGCTGCTTGCGCGCACTGAAGCCGACCGCTCCACCGTAATCGACGGTGAGGTCGAGCGTCGTGAGCCCGAGCGCGCTCCCGATCGTGTTCTCGATCGGCGAGAGGAGCCTTTGCGTGAACTGCGCATTGAGCAGGCTGAACGCTTGCTGGTTGACGCTGATCGTCCCGTTCTGCTGGCTCACGAGCCCCGGGGGCAACCCGCCGACGACGACGCTCGGCGCGCCGCTGATCTGCCCGCCGACGGTTTGCGGTGCCCCGGTATACCCCCCGAAGTTCACCGCGCCGACCGATGAGGCGCCCAAGAGCAGTCCCAAGATCTGCTCCTGCGAGTACTGAGGTACCGACGTCAAGTCGATCTTGAGGCCGGTCACCGGCCCCGTCACGTCGATCGTGATGTCGGCCGTCCCCGTCGGATTGCGCGCGACGTCCGGATCGTTATTAGGAACACGCGTCGTCGCTTGCGCATCCATGATCGGGACGATCCCTTCGTTCGGATCGAACGCCACCGTCCCGCGGACGATGCGGAAGACGCGGTTGAAGTAGACGAGCGTCCCGCCCGGGCTCGCATCGAGCGTCCCGCCGAGCCGAGGATCGCCGAGCGTCCCGGTGAGATCGATCGTCCCCGAACCCCCGATATCGATCGCGCCGCTGCGCACCCGTACGTTCTTCCCCGCCGTCATCGCAAGATCGAAGCCGACGTTCGTGGGGAGCGGCGAGCTGCCGCCTTTCGCGGTCGCGGCGAAGAGCGCGTTGAACGGGATGACCGCGTTGCTCACCGTGACCGCACCGCCGAGCAGCGGTCGTACGGGCGTCCGCGTCAAGCTGACCTCTCCGTCGACCTGGCCGCTGAAGAAGCCGGGGACGGTCAGCATCGCTTGACGGGCGGTGGCCGTAAACGCGTAATCGAGCGAGCTCCCGGCGACGGGGAAGACGATCCGACCGGAGGCGTCGATCGCCCCGCTCCCGGCATCGGCGTGCAGCCGATCGAGCCTGGCAGTCTGATGGTCGAACGAGAGCGACCCGGTAATATCCTTGAGGGGGGTCTGGCCCGAGAGCCCGAACGCGCCGCCGGTCAAGGTCATCCCGCCGACGAGTTCGGGGCTCGACGCGGTCCCGGTCACCCCGAAGCGGCCGTCGAGCGTCCCCGCGATCGTCGAGCCTTTCGGCAACAACGAGGCGAAGTCGGCGAGGTCGAGGGAGCGCGACTCGACGTCGAACGACAACCCTGCATTGGGGGGGCCGATCCCCAGCGGCGCCAGGGTGAGCGGTAACGAGCCGGCCAGCGCCAGTCTCCCTCTAGGCAGATCGACGTCGGTGTTCTGGAGGATGAGGCTCCGTCCGTGCAGTGCGAACGAACCGGTGACGTGCGGGACGGGGAGTGCCGCGACCCGTGCGTCGGCGATCTCGAAGCTGCCGGCGATCGCCGGGGAAGCGCGGGTCCCCGAGACCCGCAGCATAGCGTCGGCGGCCCCGGCGAGGCTGAAGGGGAGAGGCCGCAGCAGCCCGGTGAGCGCCCCGATATCGTCGCTGTGGCCGCTCAGCGAGAGCGCAACCGGCGCGTTCGGTGCGACGCCGATCGTCCCGTCCCCGCTCAACGAGAGGTGAGGGAGCGCGGCTTGGAACGACTGGATTGCGACGCTCCGCTGGGTCGCGTGGGCGAGGAGAGTCGCGCGTTGGATCGGGACGCGCGCGATCGTCCCATCGGAGAGGTCCCCGTCGAAATCGATCGTCGGTGCCCGCCCCCGACCGCGCGCCGTCGCGGTGACGTCGAGTTTCCCGGTGACTACCGGCGAGGCGATCCCGGCGAGCGGGAGCCACTGATCGACCGCGAGGTCCGCGATCCGGGCGCGCAGATCGTAGCCTGTACTCTCGATGAGCCCACGGTTTCCGCGCGGCAGCGCGATCGTCCCCGCGAGATCGAGCGATCCTTTGGGCCCGCCGAGCCTCAGTACGGCGTCCGCGATTCCAGCGCGGCTCGCCCAGTGCGCGCTCAGATCTCCAAGGGGGACGCCGCGGTACCGAACCCCGTTCAGGCCGATATCGCCGGTGGTCGACGGGACACCGATCGAAGAGTAGGCGAGCGCGATGTGTCCTCGCCCTCCCAGCATCTCGCCGACATCGAACAAGTCGTTGAAATCCGAGAGGTCGGCGGCGTCTGAACGCAGATCGAGCGCAAAGCCGCCCCGGGTGTAGCTCGCATCGAGCGACGCTCGCGTCGAGCCGACGCGCAGGGAGCCGTTGCGCAGCCTGATCGCCCGCAAATCTCCGCTGACCTCGGCCGAGGCGTCGGCGAACGACAGGCCGTTGATCGTCCCCTCGGGGACCGTGAGGAGGCCGTCGACCCGCGGATCACTGCTCGTCCCGGTGAATCGCAGGTCGGCTCCGAAGCTCGCGCTCAGCGGGGGATGACGGCCCCCGAGCGCGTTTACCAACGGCTCGAGTTCCGCGGCTGGGACGCGGCCGCGCAGATCGAACGAGGGCTTCGCCCCAAGCCCCTCGACGCGCCCGTCGATCATCCCGAGCTGGCCGTCGAAGACGAGGGTGACATCGCTGAGGTTCGCCTTGGAGCGGGCAAAGGCGACGCTACCCCCCACATCGATTCGGTGCGCTCCCAGGTTCCCGCCGCGCAGCGTCACCCCGCCATCGAACGAAGGCAGCCCGCCGGAGAGCCCCGCGCTCCCCACCAGGCTGAGCGCGCCCGCCCGTAGCGGGAAGCCGGCGGCGCCCAGCCGCTGCGCCGGGAGATCCGCCGCCGCGATCGTGACCCTCCCGCCGCTCCCCCGGGTCGCGACGAGCTCGCTCCCCGCGAGCCGAGCGCGCAAGCCGTAGACTCGGATCGCCCCGCTCGGACCGACGGCGAAGGTTCCGTCGAAGCCCTCCAGGGGGAGGCCGTGGATCCGAGCGCCACGCAGCCGGACTCCCCGTGTCTGGACCACGATGCGCGGTCCCTCGACGGCGACGGCGAACGGGCCCGAGGCCTCGCCGCTGGCGCCGATATCGCCGGTAAACTGCCGCAGCCCCTGCAGGGTCCCCGTAAAGTCTCCGCTCAGCAGGAAGGCCCCGGGGATCGCGGCCGCCCCGGCTCCGCGGATGTGTCCCCAGGGTCCGTGAGCGTCGATCCGTCCCAACCGGAGCTCGTGCAACGTCCCCCCGAAGGCGACCGAGGCCGCCGTCACCGGGATCCCGACGAACTGCATGTCGTGCCCATCGACGCGTCCGCCGAGCGTGAAGTCCGAAGGCGCGCCGCCCCCGGCGAACGCCCCGTCGAGGACACCGCTGAAGGCTGGAAACTCGGGCAAGACCACTCCGGGGAGCCGGGCGGAGCCGCTGGGACCCCGGAAGCGATAGCGGCGGCTCCAGGCCCAAAAGCCGCTACGAGACGTCGGCCGATCGAGCGCGAAGCTCCCGCTGAACTCGCCGCCGTCGGCCCGGCGAAAAGTCAGCGGTCCCAACTCGCCGCGTCCCCGCTCATCGACGGCGACGAAGCCGGAGAGGCTCGTCTGCGGTCCCCGCCCGTAGAGTACGCCGCGCGCATGCAATGGTAAGTCGCGACCGGCGACGACGGCATCGCCATGGAGCATCAGGTCGGGCGCGACGCGATCGAGGTACGGAATCGCCCGGCCCGGCCCGGCCAGCCGGGCCACGAACTCGGAATCGATGTGTCCCGAGAGCCCCATGTTCCCCCGCACGACGACGTCGATCGGACCGTAACGCCCTTCGAGCGGCGCCATCGTCACCTCGTCCGCGTAGAACGCGATCAGCCCGTCGCCGCGGCGAAACGGGAACGTCGACCACCGGACGTCGGGGAGCCGAACGCGCGCATAGATCAGCGGCTTCCCGACGCTCCCCTCGATCAATGCCGTAAAGGCGACCCGGCCCTGGACCGGCTGCGTCTGCAGAAACGTGAAGAACCTGCGCAGCCTGCGCAGATCCTCACTCCCGCTGACCCCGATCCGAAATTGCGGATGGGCGAAATCGTAGAAGCCGCCGCCCGCCGCGATCGGCGTCCCCTCGATCGCACCGTCGAGACGCGGCGCGAGGATCGCGTTGTCGGAGAGATAGAGTCGGCCGTGCAGGTGAGCGACCGGCGCTTCGATCCCGATCACCCGTGCGGCGATCCCCGCGACGCTGACCGAACCTCCGAAGTGAAGCCGCGAGCCGGGCGAGCTCGCCAGGGAAAACATTCGCAGGTCCAAATCGCGCGCGTCGCCGCTCAAGAATCGCGCCGCCGGTGAGTCGACGAAATAGTCGACGAACCCCGCGACCGGGAGGTCCGCGGCCTGGATGCGATGCATCGCATACCCGCGATCGCGATCGATCGTCCCGTTGATCGCCAGCCGGCTCGAACGGGCGGCCGGGTCGGAGGGGGCACGCAGAATCCCGGCCGTGAGGCGATAGCGGGTCCGGTGCTCGGAATTCACGTAGGCATCGAGAGCGACGTCCTCGATGCGCAGCAGATGCGCCGCGGGCGACGGGTTGAACGGATCGCGGATCTCGATCGAGCCGTCCCGGACCCGGGCGCTGAAGGAGAGCGGCGAGGGGAGTTGAGGCCCCCTCGGGCCGCCGTGCGGCAAGACGATATTGAGCGAGTGGTCTTTGTGCCGGATGATCGTCACGTGCGGCGCCTCGACGCTCAGGCTGATGAGCCCGAAGCGATGGGCTCCCCCGCGCAGGAGCTCGCCCAGGTCGTAGACGATGTGGATGCGCCGCACCGCCAAGACCGGTTCGCCGTGCCGCCGGACGTTCAGGTCGGCGATCACCGCCTGCCGTCCGTCCACCCGCAGTTCACCGATCCCGATCGCATACCCGGTCGCGAGCCCCGCTCCGGTCGAGACCGCCCAGACCAAAATCGGCCCGCGAAACAGGACGAGTAACGCGACGGCGAGGGACGCACCAAGGATCGCTAGCAGGCGGGCGGGCGACGTCACCGCCTACCCTTTACCCCGCTACGAATCGAGAGCGAGTCGGCCCAAGCGCACGCTCACCTTAGAGATCAAGGTTCTTCACGCTCCTGGCGTACGTTTGGATGAAGTCTTTGCGCGGCTCGACTTTGTCGCCCATGAGGGTCGTGAACATCTCGTCGGCGGCGACGGCGTCTTCCAACAGGACGTGCTTCAAGCGGCGCGTCTGCGTCTCCATCGTCGTCTCCGCGAGTTGCTCGGCATCCATCTCACCCAACCCTTTGTATTGCTGAACCGTAAACTCTTTGGGATCACGATCACCGAAGATCTTCTTGAGTTCGTCGTCGCTATAGGCGTACCACTGCGACTTTCCGCGTCTGATGCCGTAGAGCGGCGGCTGGGCGATATACACGTAGCCGTCTTCCACGAGCTGCCGCATTTGCCGGTAGAAGAACGTCAGCAACAGCGTCCGGATGTGGGATCCGTCGACGTCGGCGTCGGTCATGATGATGATCTTGTGGTAACGCAGCTTCTCCACGTTGAACTCGTCGCCGAAGCCGGTCCCAAGCGCGGTGATCATCGTCCGGATCTCCTCGTTCGAGAGGACTTTATCCAAGCGAGCCTTTTCGACGTTGAGGATCTTGCCGCGCAACGGCAGGATCGCCTGCGTGTTCGGATCGCGGCCGCCTTTCGCCGTCCCGCCGGCGGAATCGCCCTCGACCAAAAACAGCTCGCTCTCCCTGGGATCCTGATTCTTGCAATCGACGAGCTTGCCCGGCAGACCGCTCCCGTCGAGCGCGTTCTTGCGCCGAGCGAGGTCGCGCGCCTTCTTCGCGGCTTCGCGTGCGCGCGCCGCTTGCATGCACTTGTCGACGATCACGCGTGCGTACTTGGGATTTTCCTCGAAGAAGAACTCGAGACGCTCGTTGACCAAGCCGTAGACGATGCTGCGGACCTTCGCGTTCCCGAGTTTGGTCTTGGTCTGTCCCTCGAACTGAGGTTCTTGCAGCTTGACCGAGACGACCGCGGTCAAACCTTCCATGCAATCGTCGACGGAGAGGTTGCCGTCGGCGTCTTTGAGCATCCCGCGCTTGCGCGCGTACGCGTTCACCGCATTGGCGACCGCCGTGCGGAAGCCGAGCAGGTGCATCCCGCCTTCGATCGTGTTGATGTTGTTCGCGTACGAGAACACGGTCTCGGTGTACGTGTCGGCCCACTGCAGCGCGCACTCGACGTCGACGCCTTCGCGCTCGCCGTGTGACGAGATGATCGGATGGAGCGGGTCCTTCTTGTCGTTGAGGTGCTCGACGAAGCTGATGATCCCGCCTTCGTACTGGAATTTCCGCTCGCGCGGCTCCTCGGGCCGTTCGTCGCGCAGGGTGATCGCGAGGCCCCGATTGAGAAACGCGAGCTCTCGCAGTCGCTTTTGCAAAACGTCCCAGTGGAAATCGCACGTCTCGAAGATCTCCGGATCCGGCTTGAACCACTGGTACGTCCCGGTCCCTTCCGCCGGTCCGAGCTTCTTCAGCTTCTGCACCGTCTCGCCGCGTTCGAACCGGATCTCGTATTCGAAGCCGTCGCGCTTGACGCGCGTCACCATCGCCTCGGAGAGGGCGTTGACGACCGAGATCCCGACGCCGTGCAGCCCCCCGGAGACTTTGTAGCCGCCCTTACCGAACTTTCCGCCGGCGTGCAGCATCGTCATCACGACCTCGACGGCCGGCATTTTCTCCTCGGCGTGGATATCGACCGGGATACCGCGGCCGTTGTCCTCGACCGAGCACGATCCGTCCTTATAGAGGACGACCTTTATCGCCGTCGCGTAGCCCGCCAGCGCCTCGTCGACCGCGTTGTCGACGGCCTCGTACACGAGCTGATGGAGCCCGCGTTCCGCGGTGTTCCCGATGTACATACCCGGGCGCTTGCGGACCGCTTCGAGCCCGCGCAGTACTTCGATGTGTTCGCCAGTATAGTCGTTCATTCGTACAAAAGAGTCATGAGGTCGTCGCCCAGGATGTTACGGACGACAGCCGGGGTGATGCGTTGCGGCTCCCATCCGGTCTGCAGGAGCACGTACGAACTCGCTATCCTCCGTTCGCGACCGTCGTCCGATACCCGGCCGGCAGCCTTGGCACGCGACAAAAGCGCCCACCAGCGTTCCAAGAGCGCGTGCCGAATCCGTTCATACTCCTCTACCGTCAACGTCTCGATGAGTTCCGCCGTTCCGCCGTAACCCAGCCACGGAGCGTCGTACATGAGCCGTTGCACCGCGACTTCCCGTTCTGCGGCGATCGAACCGGCACAGGGAGCGCAATGCATCCCGCGCTGGATCAAAACACCGCAACGCGCGCAAGATTTCCACCCGTGCGCACGTTTTGCTTGCCGGTTTTCCTCGAAACGTTCACGCATCCGCGCGAGCGCCTCATCGATCGAGGCGGCCGGCGCGAGCTCCGGGCGCTGCGGCCGGGCCGCTCCTCGCCCGGGAGGGGCGGGCGCACCGGGTCCGGCCCGTGCGGGCGTGCGGACTCGCCCCACGCGAAAGCGCAAGCGTGCTATCCCCCGCCCCTCGCTCATCTGGTGCAGTGCGCGCAAGATTTGCGGCGAGAGGAGCGAGAGCTGATGGCTCCAAGCGCTCGAGGAGGTGGTGACGACCAGCGTCTCTTCGACGATCGCGGTCGGTCGGGTCACGCGGGCCAGCTCCGGCCCCACGAGCTGGGACCAGGCCGCCGTTATCGCGACGAGCGGGTCGAGCAGCGAACCGCCGGGACGGGGCGTCCAGGCTTCCAGCGCGGCGCGCAGCGGCTTCAGCATCCTACCCGTTCGACGTACCCGTTCTCGATACGGTAGAGGCGCGAATGCAGCGCCGAACCGGCCTGCGCGGCGGTCGTCGTGAGAAACGTTTGTTCGAGCGGCGCGACGGCGTCGAGCAGCCGCCGTCCTCGTTGCTCGTCGAGCTCGGAGAGGACGTCGTCGAGCAAGAGCAGCGGTGCTTCCCCGGTCTGCCGAGAGAGCGCTGCATATTCGGCCAAGCGCAGCGCCAGGCCGGCGCCGCGCTTTTGCCCCTGCGAGCCGAACGCCGCCAGGGAGCTCCCGTCGAGCAGGAGAGCGAGCTCGTCCCGGTGCGGGCCGACGAGTGGAGTCCGCCGAGCCAGCTCCTGCCCAAGCGACTCCTCCAGCCGCTCGCGCAGCCTCCCGCCCTCGACGTTCGGCCTGTACTCGACTCGCAGTGATCCCGCCAGCTCGAGCCGCGCATACGCCTGCGCGGCAGCACTCCCGAGCATCTCCACGTAGGCGCTGCGAGCGGCCAGCAAGGCTTCGCCGCTCGCGGCCAACTGCTCGTTGTAGGCGGCGAGGAGCTCGCGATCGGTGCTTTGTCCCTGCAAGAGCGCCCGCTTCTGCGCCAGGGCTTTGCTGTACAAGGCGAGCTGCCGATAGTAGCGCGGGTCGCTCTGCGAGAGAGCGCTGTTGAGCATCGCGCGCCTGGCCGTAGGCGGCCCGTCGACGAGCTCGATATCGCGCGGCGAGAAGATCACGGCCCGAACGCTCCCGAGGTAGCGGGCGAACTTCCGCGCCTCGCCATTGACCCGGTACGTCTTGCGCACCCCGCCCGGCGAGGCCGCGATCTCGCATGCCAACTGAACCGTCCCGGCCGCTACGACCGCGTCGCCGCTCACGAGCGCACGGGTCGCGCCGTGCCGGACGAGCTCACCTTCACGGGAGGTCCGAAACGACTTCCCCATGGCGAGCATCCCGACCGCTTCGAGGAGATTACTCTTCCCTTGAGCGTTTTGCCCGACGAAGATGTTGAGTCCGGCCGCGAAGTCGATCGTGAGGTCGACGTAGTTGCGAAGATCAAGCAGGCGCAAGCGGCTCAGCCGCACGGGCTATTGCCGCAACGGCATCAGCACGTACAACTGTGAGCCGCCGGGGCTGGTCTCGAGCGGGCGGATCGCAGCGGGCGAGAGCGGCCCGAGGAACTCGAGGACGACTTGCGGAGAATCGATGTGGTTGAGGATCTCGATCAGATACCGCGCGTTGAACGCGATCGTCAAGTCGTCGCCGGTCTGCTCGACCTCGAGCTCCTCGTACGCGTTCCCGGCGGCTTCGGAGTTCGCGGTGATGATCAGCTGCTGGTTCCCCAGGCTCAGCTTCACCATGCTTGCGCGATCGCCGGCGACCAGTTCCGCCCGGCGCAGGCTCCCGATCAGGGCGCTCGTGTTCACCGTCGCCGACCGGTCGAATTTCGCCGGGATGACCTGGGCGTAGTTCGGATACTGCCCGTCGACGAGGCGGACGATGATCGAGGTCGCACCGGCTGCGAAGGCGAGCTGGTTGTTCTGAGCGCCCAGCGCCGTCATCTCGACGATCTCGGCGGCACCGAGGTTGCGCGCCGCCTCCGCCAAGGCGCGCGACGGGACGATGTACTTGACCGAACCGTCGGTGAGGCCCCGCTCGAGCGTCGTCTGGAAGCGCGCGAGCCGATACCCGTCGGTGGCGACCATCGTCAGGTTCGTCCCTTCGATCTCGAGGAGCGTCCCCATCAGGACCGCACCTCGCGCCTCCTCATTCGACGCCGCGAAGATCGTGGCGTTCACGCCCTCACGGAAACGCTTCGCCGAGATCGCCAGGCTCGCGCCCTTCTGCGCCGCCGGGAGGGGCGGGTACTCTTCGGGTGGGAGCGCATGGAAGTCGTAGTTCGAGCGCTCACACTTGACGCTGGCGCGCGTCGCGCTCCCCGACAGTTCGAGGACGCCGGCCGGTAAATTGCTCAGATACCCGCTGAACAGCTTGGCCGGGAGCGTTACGCTCCCGCTCTCGCTCACGTCGGCCGCAAAGGTGTGCTCGAGCGTCAGCTCCAGATCCGTGGCACGAACCTTCACCACCCCGCTCTCCGAAGAGAGCAACACGTTCGAAAGGATCGGAACCGTCGTGTGCGCGTTGACGACCTTGCTCGCCGCGCCGACTGCTTGGGCGATCTCTTTGGTGCTACAGCTGAATTTCACTATCCACCATTCGGCGGGACACCGTCTCCGGCTTTGAGGTTAAAGACGTTGCTCGACGTATCAGTAATAAGGCGGTGAGCACTGTGGAGATCGCCTCGCCGCCCGATGGCTGCACGGTTTGCGGCCCGGGAGGAGCTGTGGACGGCCTCGGGACAGGCTTCCACATACTCACGGGCCTACCGGCGGAATCGTTTTATCCACGTTCGCAGGCAGGCCCTGTGCAGAGGTGTCCCCGGGTTATCCGACGGCGGTGCGGGCTATTCGGCTTGGCAAAGGGCGATCAGGGAGCGGACTTTATTGCGGTAGGCTTCGTCCCGTAGCATGAGCTCTTTGACCTTGTCGCGGGCGTACATCACGGTCGTGTGGTCCTTTTTGCCGAAGTCGCGCGCGATCTGCGGGAGCGAACAGTCGGTGAGCTCGCAGGCGATATACATCGCGATCTGACGCGGTGCGGCCAGCCGCTGATCGCGGCGTTGGTGGTCCATCTCCTTGACGGTGAGTCCGTGGGCTTTGGCGACGCGCTCTTTGATCAACGGGATCGTGACCCGATGGACGGGCGCCTGGGCGACGGCGTTCTTGAGGACTTCCGAGGCGAGCTCGACGGTGATCGGCGATTTCGTGAGCGAGGCGAAGGCGACGACCCGGATCAGGGCGCCCTCGAGTTCACGGATGTTCGACGGGATGACTTTCGCGATGAAGAGCGTGACGTCGTCGGGGACGGGGACTTTCTCGGTTTCTGCCTTTTTCCGCAGGATCGCTTCACGCGTTTCCAGATCGGGCGGCTGGATGTCGGTCAGGAGCCCCCACTCGAAACGCGAGCGCAGCCGGCTCTCGAGCGTTTGGATCTCCTTGGGCGGGCGATCGCTCGAGATGACGAGCTGACGATTCGCCTCGTGCAGCGAGTTGAAGGTGTGGAAGAACTCCTCCTGGGTTTGCTCTTTGCCCTCCAGGAACTGGATGTCGTCGATCAAGAGGACGTCGACGTGCCGGTATTTGTTACGAAACTCGACGGTCTGATTGTTTTTGATCGCGATGATGAACTCGTTGGTGAACTTTTCGCTCGAGACGTAGACGACGTTGGCCCGAGGATTCTCGGCCAGTACGCGGTGCCCGATCGCATGCATCAAGTGGGTCTTCCCCAGCCCCACGCCGCCATACAGAAAGAGCGGGTTGTAGGCGCGGGCGGGCGCTTCGGCGACCGCTTGGGCCGCTGCATGGGCGAACCGGTTGGAATTCCCGACGACGAACTCTTCGAAGGTGTACCGAGGGTTGAGGCTCGCGGTCCGTGCCTCTTCGTGGGCGACGGTCGAGTTGAGGGGTGGCGAAACAACCGAGCGGCTGCTCGTATCGGAGCCCTCGGAGACGGTAAAGTGCAGGCTTACTTCCCGCCCTAGGAGGGCCTTGAGGACCTCGCTGATGTCGCCGCGCAGCCGGTTCTCGACCCAGTCGCGGGCGAAGTTGCTATGGACGCTGAGGACGACATCGGTCCCGGTGAGGCTGACCAGGCGCATCGGCTTGATCCACATCTCGAAAATCGGTTTGGAGTACTTGCGCTCGAGCACCTCGAGAGCCGAAGTCCAAAGATCACTCGTGATCGCAGTTTGACCGCTCGCCGCTGTCATGCACACTACCTACCAAGAACGAGATTTCCGACGGGGTCGAAGGGCACTGGCACTCTGTCGACCCCCCTGGAGTAGGCCGGGTCAATTAGCGGCGAGCGACTGCGTTCCTGCGCTTTGCGAGCACGATTTTATCCACTTATCCACAGACAAATTAGCGCCGTCGAGAGCGCGTCAAATCGAGGTTTTTCGGCCTTATCCGCAGCGAATTCGAAGCGCTGTCGCAGCGAAAAAATGCGATGGTTGCTCTACTCGTCGTGCGGGCCCGCGCGAGGATTTCCACAGCCTTGTCCACAGGTGTGGAAAGGGCGCGAAGCATTCCCAGGTCGGGTGTTTTCCTTGACGGGAGTTCGGCCCGCGCCGTATACTCGATGACTGCGGCCGCGAGCTGTCGGCCGACTCGTAGAAAGGCTTCGATCCTCCTCGATGAAGCGGACGTATCAGCCGCACAACACCCGGCGCAAGCGCGTACACGGTTTCTTGGAACGGATGCGTACCAAGAACGGGCGCCGCGTGCTGGCGGCTCGCCGGAAGAAAGGCCGCAAGCGGCTCACGGTCTAACCGTGAGCCTCCAGAGCCTCAAGCGGCGAGCCGACTTTGCGCGTGTACGCGGGCGCGGCCGGCGTTTCCAATCGCGCCGGCTCGCGGTATACAGCCTCATGAAACGGGAAGGGCCGGTTCGGTTGGGGATCGTCGTCGGCCGAGAGGTCGGTAGTGCGGTCGTCCGAAACCTCGTTCGCCGGCGGCTGCGCGAGGCCGCCCGCCGGCTCGTCGGGTCGCGACCCCGGGACATCGTGATCATCGCCCGGCCGGAGAGTGCGCGGGCCGACTTTGCCGAGTTGAGCCGGGATCTGGCGGAGGCGCTGTGATCCGGGTGGTGTTACTCGCTCTCTTGCGCTGCTACAAGCTCTTTGTGTCGCCGATGCTGCCGCCCGCTTGCCGCTTCGCCCCGTCCTGCTCGCAGTACGCCTACGAGGCCGTGTTGAAGCATGGGGCCTGGCGCGGCCTCCAGCTTGCCGCGCGCCGTCTTCTGCGCTGTAATCCGTGGAATCCGGGAGGCTTTGACCCGGTCCCGTAAGGTGTGGGGCCCTTCGCGCCCTCGAAAGGCACTCGTTGTTTCTCGCGTTTAATCCGCTGCAACCGATCGTCGATGCGCTGATCCAAGTCATCGTCGCCCTCGACGGCGTCATCCACAACCTCGGCTGGAGCTTGATCGTCTTGGCGGCGCTCGTCCGCATCGCGTTCTTGCCGCTGACGATCACGCAGTTCAAGTCGATGGCGGAGATGCAAAAGATCGCTCCGCACCTCAAGGCGCTGCAAGCCAAGTACAAGGGCGATCCTCAGAGGCTCAACGCCGAGACGATGGCGCTGTATAAGGAGCACAACGTCAACCCGTTTGCGAGCTGCCTCCCGCTCCTCTTGCAAATGCCGATCCTCTTCAGTCTCTACTACGCGATCATCGCGGAACAGAAGACGTTCACGAGCGAGAAGTGGCTGTGGATCGGGAGCTCGCTCTCGCACAAGTTCCCGACGATCCTCGCGACGAGCCTGGCCGCGCCCGACTACATCCTGCTCGTCCTCTACGTCGTCTCGATGTACTTCAGCGTCCGCTACGGCAGCCCGCCGTCGACCGACCCGCAGCAAGCGCAGACCCAGAAGATCATGGCGTTTACCTCGCCGCTCTTCATCGCCTGGTTCGGCCGCTCGTGGCCCTCGGCGCTGATCTTGTACTGGCTCGCGATCAACCTCTTCACGATGGGCCAACAAGTCTTCATGCTGCGGCGACTCTCGCGGGCGGCCGCCGGCGCGCCGGCGGCGGAGACGGCGCAGCCGGCCGCCTCGTCGCGCAACGGCTCCGCCGCTCCCGGGGAGCGAGCCGAGGCGGCGCCGCGCCGGAAACGGCGCTCGCGCCGTTGAGAGAAGTACAGGGTGGAGGAGGACTCGATGGACGAAGAAGGCGAGCGCAAGGATGAGACGCAGCCCCGCCGGGCTCACGGGACTCGGCGGCGCGCAGGCCGAGCGCGAGGGAACGCGCCGGCCGAGGAAAGCCCGGCGCGCCGTTCCCGCCGCAGCCAACCGGCGAATCCCGAACCGGAGTCGGTCCGGCCGGCGCGCGAACTGCTCGAAGGGATCTTGGCGCGGATGGGCGTCATGGGCGCCGAGGTCCGCTACATCGCCCGGACCGAGGGCGAGTACCTGGAGATTCGCGGCCCCGACCTCGCGAATCTGATCGGACGCCACGGGCATACGCTCGAGGCGCTGAATCTCGTCTTCAATAACATCGTCAATGCCGGCGTGCGCAACAATCGGCGGTATTATTCGATCGACGCCGAGGGGTACCGAGCCCGCCGCGCGGATCAGCTGAAAGCCGTCGCGCTGGCGATGCTCGAACGCGCGGTCCGCGAAGGCAAGCCGCAGATGCTCGAACCGATGCTCCCCTCGGAGCGGAAGATCATCCATCTCGCACTGGCCGACAATCCCTACGTGAAAACCGAGTCGACCGGCGTCGATCCGGAACGTCGCGTCGTCATCTCTCCGAAATAGGTCTGCAGAACGACACGATCGTCGCGCTCGCGACGCCGCCGGGTCGGGGTGCGATCGCGATCGTTCGGATGAGTGGACCCGACGCGCAGCGGATCGGGCGGCGTATCTTCCGCGCCCGCGATGCGCTCTTGGACCGGATGATGACCTACGGGACGGTCCTCGACGCCGCCGGCGAGCCGCTGGATCGGGGGCTGGCGGTCCTGATGGTCGCGCCGCGGACGTACACGGGCGAAGACGTGCTCGAGCTGCACCTCCACGGCTCGCCGGTCGTCGTTCGGGAGACGCTGCGGGCGGCGCTTGCGGCCGGGGCTCGCCTGGCCGGGCCCGGCGAGTTCACGCGGCGCGCCTTTCTCGCGGGGAAGCTCGACCTGTCGGCGGCCGAGGCCGTCGCGGACTTGATCGAGGCCGAAGGGCGCTCGGCGGCCCGCTCGGCGGCGGCTCGTTTGGCCGGCGGACTGGTCCGCGTCGTCGAGGATCTTCGGGGGCGGCTTACGGCGATGCTCGAGGAGCTGGCCGGGTCGCTCGATTTTCCCGATGAGGTCCCCGAGCCGGATCGTCCCGCATTCGTCGCTCGTCTCGAGGCGATCGGCGAGGAGCTGCGCAGGCTGCGGGGTTCATGGGAGACGGGCCGCCTCGTCCGCGAGGGGGTGAGCGTCGCGATCGTAGGGCCGCCGAACGCCGGGAAGTCTTCCTTGCTCAATGCGCTCCTCGGGGAGGAGCGAGCCCTGGTCTCCGAGATCCCGGGGACGACGCGCGATACGATCGAGGAGACGCTCGCGATCGATGGGGTCATCGTCCGGCTGGTCGATACGGCGGGGATTCGCGCTCACGCGGACCGGCTCGAGGCCGCGGGGATCGAACGGGCACGCCGGACGCTCGAGCAGGCGCGGATCGCGCTGGTCGTCGTCGACGGCGCCGTCCCGCTGGGCGACGAGGCGCGCGAGCTGCTCGAGGCGACGCGGGCGCGTACGCGGGTCGTGTTCTTCAACAAACGCGATCTTGGGAGCGTCGGCTACGAGATGCGCGAGCCGGCGGAACGCGATGCCTTGTTCGGTTCGACGCGTGAACCGAGCGACGTCGCCGCAGTCCGCGGTGCGATCGCCCAAGCAGGCTGGGGCGGGACCCTGCCCGATCTCGAGCGTCCCCACCTCGCGAGCGCGCGCCAAGCCGGCTGCGTCGAGGCGGCGTGCCGGGCGCTCGAGCGCGCGAGCCGAACGCTCTCCGAGGGCGAGCCGCTCGATTTCATCAGTACCGATCTGCTCGAGGCGAGCGCCGCGCTCGGCGGGGTGACCGGCGACGGTGCGACCGAGGAGCTGCTCGACGGGATCTTCGCGCGGTTCTGTATCGGGAAGTAGGCTACGCGGCGCGCTGCAAAAACGCGCGCAGTTGTGCGTGCATCGTCGCTGCGGGTTGATGCACCCGCCTCCCGTGCCCCGGGAGGACCCAGGTGAACTCGTACCCGGTCAGTTTTTCGAGCGAGGCGAGCTGCCGCGGCCACGAATACCAACAGACCTCGCGGCGGGCGACGAGCCGCCGCGCCCGGGTGTCGTAGGCGAGGTGATCGCCGCTGAAGAGGTACTCGTCGTGGAGTAGGACGGAGTGGCCGCGGGTGTGGCCCGGCGTCGGGATGATCGTGAAGCCGGGGATGAACGAGATCTCGGCCTCACCCTCGAGGATGATCTCGGCGTCGGGGCAAGCGCTCCGATCGCCCGCGTGGATGATGCGTCGGGCGCCGAAGTGCGCCGCGAACAGGGCGGCGTCGGCGACGTCGTCGCGATGTGTCAGGAACAGGAAGCGTACGCCCCCGAGCGCCTCGAGGCGCTCGACCAACGGCCGGACGAAACGGGGCGCGTCGACCAGCCAATTCCCGTCGGGATGGACGATGAGATAGCTGTTCGCCCCGTAGGAGCTTCGCGCGTTGAACCCGCAGTAGGCCACGCCGCGGCTTGCCGGGTCGCCGTCGATGAACAGCGGGAAATCGTGGACGGCCTCGTTGCGTCGATGCTCGCGATCGCCGATCGCGCCGACCGGACACGCCGAGATCGCGCGTTGCGCCGCCCGCAGCTCGTGCACATCGCGCGGCTGTGCGCGGACGAACGAGGTCGGCGCTCCTTCGCCGAAAAGGCCGGGAGCGAGCTGGCGGCACGCATCGCAATCGATGCAGCTGGCGTCGACGAAGAGCGAGCCGGCGACGTTCTCGCGAACCGCACGCGCGGGATCGGCCATGGTATTCGCTACAACCCGACCGGGGTGAAGATGGTGGCCCTCTCTTCGCCGGCGCGTTACAATACCCCGGATGAAGCACTACGACGGCGCCGGCGTCATCGTCGTCGGCGGCGGACACGCGGGCGTCGAAGCGGCGCTCGCTGCGGCGCGCCTCGGCGTCGAGACCCTCCTGGTCACCGCCGATTTCAGCCGCGTCTGTACCTTACCGTGCAATCCGAGCATCGGCGGGAGCGCGAAGGGGCAGCTCGTCCGCGAGATCGACGCACTCGGCGGCGAGATGGGCCGGCTCATCGACCGCAGCTCGCTGCACGTCCGGTTCTTGAATGAGAGCAAGGGCCCGGCGGTCCGGGCCCTCCGAGCGCAAGCGGACAAGCCGCTCTATGCACGGCTCGCTCGCGAGGTCTTGAGCGCGCAGCGGGGACTCGAGATTCACGAAGCGCTCGTCGAGGATCTCATCGTCGAAGCCGGGGTGGTTCGGGGCGTCGTGACGAGCGGCGGCGAGGGGCTCTTCGGGCGGTGCGTCGTCCTGGCGACGGGGACGTTCCTGGGCGGGCGAATCTTTCGCGGCGAGCACTCCGAAGCGGCCGGTCGCCTCGATGAGCCGCCGGCGATCGGGCTCTCGCGTGCGCTGCGGCGCCTGGGGTTCACGATGGGGCGGCTCAAAACCGGGACGCCCCCGCGGATCGACCGCGATACCGTCGAGACGAGCCGGATGGTCGAGCAGCCGCCGAGCCCCGTCCCTCTCACGTTTTCATACCGCAGCCCGGCGGTCTTCGCCGGTCCCCAGCTCCCGTGTTACATCACGCACACGACGCCGGAGACCCATCGGCTGGTCCGCGAAAATCTGCACCGCTCCCCGCTCTACGGGCTCGACCTCATTCGGGGGATCGGGCCGCGCTATTGCCCGTCGATCGAGGACAAGGTGGTGAAGTTCGCCCACAATCCGAGCCACCAAATCTTCATCGAACCCGAGGGCTGGGACGAGCCGACCTGGTACGTGGGCGGCTTCTCGACGTCGCTCCCGGCGGAGGTCCAAGAAAGGATGCTGCGCAGTCTCCCCGGCCTCGAAGGCGTGCGGATGGTGCGGCCCGGGTACGCGGTCGAGTACGATATGGTCGCGCCGACCCAGCTCGAGTCGACGCTCGAGACGCGTCGGATTTCCGGCCTGTTTCACTGCGGACAGCTCAACGGGACCTCCGGCTACGAAGAAGCGGCGGCGCAAGGTCTGGTCGCGGGGATCAATGCCGCCTTGAAGGTAAAGGGCAAGCCGCCGCTGCGTTTGGGGAGGACCGACTCGTACATCGGGACGATGATCGACGACCTCGTCACCAAGGGCGTCGACGAGCCGTATCGGATGCTCACTTCGCGCGCGGAACATCGCATCGTGCTGCGGCACGACAACGCGGATCTGCGGCTCTCGCCGCTCGGCCATGCGATCGGGCTGCTCGACGACGAAGCGTACGAAGCGTTCGTAGCGCGCCGCGGCGCGATCGAAGCGGGGATCGCTGCCTGCGAGCGGACCCGTCTGCCGGAATTATTAATTAATAATGTAAGGTTGGCCGCGGGGACGACGCTGGCCGAAGCGCTGCGACGGCCGGAGATCGGATTCGCCGACGTCGCGCACTTGGTGGAGATCGAACGCGAGATCGGCGAGCGGGTCGCGATCGAACTCAAATGCGCCGGCTATGTGCGACGCCAACAGGTCGCGATCGAACGGGCTCTGCGTGACGAAGCAGTCACGATCCCCGACGACTTCGCTTTCGATGAGGTACGTGCGCTCTCGCGCGAGGCGCGGGAGAAACTGAGCCGGCATCGGCCGCGGACGCTGGGGGCGGCGGGACGAGTCCCGGGAGTCACCCCGGCCGATGTCGCGATCCTCTCGATCCTGCTGGCCAAACGCGCGCGCGAGCGGCCGGCGGCCGTTGGCGGTTGAACGGGAGGTCGGCGCGCTCCTGGTCGAGGCGGGCGTCGATCCGGGGCTGGTCGACCGGTTGGCGGCGTATGCTGCGATCCTCTTGGAGGCGACCCGAACGGTGAATCTGACGGCGGCGCGGACGCCGCAGGCGCTCGTCCCCCATGTGCTCGACGCCCTTTCCCTTGCCCCGCTGACGCGCGGCCCGTTGATAGACGTCGGCTCGGGCGGAGGCCTCCCGGGGATCCCCCTCGCTCTGGCGACCGGGGTCCCGGTGACCCTCGTCGAGGCGATCGGGAAGAAGGCCGCGTTCCTCGAGCGCGCGACGGCGTTGCTCGGCCTCCCCGCCACGGTTTGCCAGGGGCGCGCCGAGGCGCTCGGCCACGATCGGGCGCTGCGCGGCCGGTTCCTGACGGCGACGGCGCGTGCGGTCGGGCCGGCGACGACGGTCGCCGAGCTGACGCTCCCGTTCCTGGCGATCGGGGGCTGGGCGCTTTTGCAGCGCGGGGCGATCGACGAGCGGGAGCGGGCGGCGGTCGCCGACGCGGCGCCGGTCCTTGGCGGGGAGCTGCTCGAGGAGCGCCGGCTCGAAGGCGAGCGGCGCATCCTCATCGTCGAGAAGCGAGGCCCGACGCCACAGCGCTTTCCGCGCCGGATCGGCGTCCCGGCGAAACGGCCGCTCTGTCATGGCTGAACAGGTCCCGGACGTGAGGACGATCGATGCCCGGCTCGCGGCGGTCCTCCCGGCTGGATCGCTCTATGCCGTCGGCGGCCGAGTTCGCGACGAGGTCCGCTCGCAACTCGACGGAGTCCCTCGGCCGGCGAAGGACCTGGACTACGTCGCGACCGGGCTGACGCTCGATGAGCTGGTCACGAGGCTCGCTCGGGTCGGGCGGACGGAGGTCGCCGGGGCGTCGTTTCCCGTCGTGAAGTGCGTCGTCGACGGCGTGACGGTCGACGTCGCGCTCCCGCGGCGGGAGCACTCGACCGGGGTCGGGCATCGCGCCTTCGCCCTCGATGCGGCCGGACCCGAGGTCTCCTTGGAAGACGACCTCGCGCGGCGCGACTTTCGGATGAACATGCTCGCCCGCGCGATCCCCTCCGGGGAGGTCGTCGATCCCTACGGCGGGACCGCCGATATCGCGGCGCGCCGGATCGATATTCTGAGCCCGGTGGCGTTCGTCGAGGATCCGCTTCGGATGCTCCGTGCTTGTCAGTTCGCGGCACGGTTCGGCTTCACGCCGACGGAGGCGACGATGAAGGCGATGATCGAGGCCGCTCCGCTGGTGAGGACGGTCTCGGCGGAACGGATCCACGACGAGCTGGTCAAGCTGCTGGGCGAGGCCCCGAAGCCCTCGATCGGGATCGAGCTCATGCGGCTCGGCGGGATCCTCCGGTACGTCTTACCGGAGGTGCTGGAGGGCCTCGGTGTCGAGCAGAACCAGTGGCATGCCTATGATGTCTATCGGCACAGCCTCGAGACACTCGACGCGACCGAGCCCGGCGATGTCGTCCTCCGGCTGGCGGCGCTTTTGCACGATGTCGCAAAGCCGCGGACCAAAGATGGACCGCATTTCTACCGGCATGAGATCGTCGGCGAGGAGATGGCCGGTGAGATCCTCCGTCGGCTCCGCTTTTCGAACGAGGAAGTCGAGCAGATCTCCCGGCTCGTCCGGGAGCACATGTACGTCGCCGCCCCGGAGCTCTCGCCCCGCGCGATTCGGCGATTCATCCGGCGCGTCGGGGTGGAGAACCTCGATCGGCAGTTTCGCCTCCGGCACGCCGATATCGTCGGGAGCGGCCTTCCGAAGCGGGACGACAGCAACGAACGCTTTGAGGAACGCGTCCGAGCGGTCCTGGCGGAGCGCCCGCCGCTTTCGGTCCGTGACCTCGCCGTCGATGGGGAGGACGCGCTGCGAATCCTCGGAGTCGCCGACAACCGACGCGGCGACCGCCGGGTCGGCCCGATGTTGCAGGCGGTTCTCGACCGCGTGTTGGATGACCCCACACTCGACCGCGACCGACAACTTCAAATCCTCGAGGACGCTGCGACGACGTTCCACGTGGAAACTTGAAATGGAAGCATACTTCGCATTGCGAAACATGGCGGCTCCCACGTGAGCCGGGTCATCGCGATCGTCAACCAAAAGGGCGGGGTTGGGAAGAGTACGACCGCGGTCAACCTCGGCGCATCGCTCGCGACCCTCGGGCGGAGGGTCCTGCTCATCGACCTCGATCCGCAAGGGAACACGACCACGGGGCTGGGGATGAATAAACGCGAGCTGGAGCTCTGCGTCTACTCGGCTCTCCTGCGGGACGTCGCGCTCGAGCGGATCGTCGTCACGACCGAGATCCCCAACCTCTTCGTCGTCCCGGCGACGCTGAATCTCGCAGGTGCGGAGATCGAGCTCGTCTCCACCCTCTCGCGCGAGACTCGGCTCAAGGCGGCCCTCGCACCGCTGCGCGACGGCTATGAATTCGTCCTCATCGACTGCCCTCCGTCGCTGGGCCTGTTGACGATCAACGCGCTCACCGCGGCCGACGAAGTGATCGTCCCGGTCCAAGCGGAGTTCTATGCGCTCGAAGGGCTCTCGCAGCTGACCACGATCATCGACCGCGTCTGCGGCGCGCTCAATCCGCGGCTGGTGATCTCGGGCGTATTGATCACGATGTTCGACGGTCGCACCAAGCTCGCCGGCGAGGTGCTCGACGAGTTGCATCGCTACTTTCCCCGGCAGGTCTTCAAAACGCAGATCCCGCGCAACGTCCGTCTCTCCGAAGCGCCGTCACACGGAAAACCGGTGATCGTTCTCGACGTCAAGAGCCGCGGTGCGCAAGCGTATTTGACCCTGGCACGCGAAGTGCTGGGTGAATTGGAGGCCGTCTCATGAGTGCCGTCCGCAGGGGCTTGGGAAGCGGTTTGGGAGCGTTGCTCGGCGAGAGTGCCTCCGCATCGCCGGTCCGCTCGATCGCCGTTTCGCAGATCCAACCCAATCCGCAACAGCCGCGCTCGCACTTCGACGAGACGACTCTCGCCGAGCTCCAGCGCTCGATCGAAGAGCTCGGGGTCCTCGTCCCGGTCATCGTCCGGCGCACCGACCATGGTTATGAATTAATAGCTGGCGAGCGGCGCTGGCGAGCGGCGCTGGCGGCGAAGCTCGAGACGATCCCGGCGATCGTGCGCGAAGCCGACGATCGGGAAAGCCTCGAGGTCGCGATCGTCGAGAACTTGCAGCGCGAGAACCTCGATCCGCTCGAAGAAGCGATGGGCTTCTCCCACCTCATCGAGAGTTACGGCTTGACGCAAGACGAAGTCGCCGAACGGGTGGGGAAAGGGCGGGCCACCGTGGCGAACGCGCTGCGCCTGCTGACCCTCTCGCAACCGATCAAGGCCGCCCTGCGGAGCGGCGCGATCACCGTCGGCCATGCGAAGGCCCTGCTCGCCCTTCCGGAGGGCGAGCGGGAGCGCGTCGCAGCCCAGATCGCCGCGACCGGGATGACGGTGCGCGCGGTCGAGGCGCTTGCACAGCGCCGGAAATCCCGCAAGCGCCCGGCGCCGAAAGCGAGCTCGCCCGACCTCGACGCCGTCACCGAGCGGTTACGCTATCGGTTGGGTACGCACGTCGCGATCGTCCCGCGGGGCGGCGGCGGGACGATCGAGATTCGCTATGCCGATCAGGGCGACTTGACGAGGGTCGTCGATCTCCTCCTGGGAGGATAGCCGCCGTGACGCCGCGCGACCGTTGGCCGTCGCTCGCCGCCGGGATCTATGGGATCATCGATACCGCCTTCACTTCCGACCCGGCGGGGTTCGCTCGAGCGCTCGTCGCCGGCGGGATTCGGGTCCTCCAACTCCGTGCCAAAGAGGGTGTCGACCGGGAGCGACTCCGGGAGCTCGTCGACTGCGCACACGCCGCTGATGCGCTCGTCATCGTCAACGACGACGTTGCGGCTGCGGAACTCGCCGACGGCGTCCATTTGGGTCAGGAAGACGCGGCGGTGCTCGATCTTGCGGCGGTCCGCTCGAGGTTGTCCGAGAAAGTCCTGGGGCTTTCGTGCGGGACGGCGGAGGAGGCCGTGAGCGCACAACGCGTCGGCGCCGATTACGTCGGCGTCGGACCGATGTTTGCCACGGCGAGTAAAACCGACGCCGGTCCGCCGATCGGTGCCGAAGGGGTCGCGCGGGTCGTACGCGCCTGTACGATCCCGGTCGTCGCGATCGGCGGGATCGACCAGGGACGCCTCGCGGAGGTTCGTAAGAGCGGGGCTGCGATGGCGGCGATGATCTCGGCACTGACCCGCGGGAACGACGTCGCGGCGACGGCGGCGGCGCTGGTCCGCGCCTGGACGGCGCTATGTTGAGCGCGCGTCAGCCCGTCATCTGCTCGATCGGGACGACGCATCCGTGGAACGTCGCCGGGCTGACGCTCGACGTCCTCGTCCTGCACGAGCTCGGCGGGCGTTCCGTCAGCATCATCGCGGGGGTCAGCGCGCAAGGGCCGGACGGCGTGGTCGCCCGAACCCCCGTCCCCGGACAAACGATCGCGGCACAGTTTGCGGCCCTACGGCAGGCGCAAATCGACGCGTTTCGCGTCGGCGCGCTCGTCGCGCCCGAGAGCGTCCGCAGCGTCGGCGCAGGGCTCGAGCGCGCCTACGGCGTCCCGGTCGTTTGCGATCCGGTGATCGCCTCGAGCGACGGCGGGATCCTCGCCGACGAAGCGACGGTCAAAGCATTGCGTGAACGCCTTTTGCCGCGCTGCGACGTGGTGACGCCGAATCTCGAGGAGGCGCGTATTTTACTCGGGAGCGAGATCGTAATCGACGACGTCGCCGGGATGGATCGCGCCGCCCGCGCGCTCGGCGAATTGGGGGCGCGTGCCGTCCTCCTCAAGGGAGGCCATTTGGCCGATCGCGCGGTCGACGTCCTCTACAACGACGGGCGCACGACGATTTTCGAAGATATCCGTGTCGCCGGCGAGATGCGCGGGACCGGTGACGTGCTGGCCGCCGTCATCGCTTTCGAGCTCGCCCGTTCGACGCCGCTCACCGAGGCGGTACGGCGCGCGCGCGTCGTCGTGCGCGACAAGATCGCGAACGCACGGAGGTTCGCCCACATGCGGGTAGCCTATTGAAAAGGGCGCTCGAAAGCGCCCTTTTATGAGTTACTAACGATAAGCCGAGCGCGACCGCTGGAAGCAATCGCGGCAGTATACGGGCTTGTCCCCGCGCGGCTGGAACGGTACTTCGGCCGGCTGCCCGCACTCGCTGCAGGTGACCGAATACATCTCGCGTCCGCCGCTATAACCGCGGCTGGGTGCCATCGAGGCGGCGCCCGATCCGGCGCGCGCCGCCTTGCGTGCGGCGCGACAATCCGGACAACGATTCGGCTTGTTTTGAAATCCTTTGCTGGCGAAAAACTCTTGCTCGCCGGCGCTAAATACAAACTCCGCGCCGCAATCGGTGCAGGTTAGTCGTTCGTCAGTATACAAAGCGAGGCTCCTTGTTGATGATGGGACGGTTTCGACTCGCTAAGTACCTGAAGCGGATAGCACTCCAGCTGTCCCGGGACCGCGCGTGGTTCGAAAGCCTGGGTTACGATGCCCGCATCGTAGCATACGGCTCCCAGGCGCGCAACTGGCGTTAAACCTATAGTGGTCGGCGCGGAAACGAGCTCCAAGCTGCGCGTGATGTCGGGCATGCGGCCGACGGGCCGCTTGCATATCGGTCATCTCGTCGGCGCCTTGACCCAATGGGTCGAGTTGGCGAAGACCGCCGAGGCGTTCTATGAAGTCGCCGACCTCCATGCGCTGACGACGGGTTTCGCCGACACCGGTGAGCTTCGTGCGAACGTGATCGAGATGGTCCGCGATTGGCTCGCCGCGGGGGTGACTCCGTCGCGCGCGACCATCTATGTGCAATCTCGCATCCCCGAGATCCCCGAGTTGCACGTCCTCCTCTCGATGATCACCCCCGTCTCGTGGTTGCAACGCGTCCCGACCTACAAGGAGCAGATCGAGCAGCTCGGCGGCGAGATCGCGACCTACGGCTTCTTGGGCTATCCGCTGCTGCAGACCGTGGACGTCGCGGCGATGCAAGCGAATAGAGTCCCCGTCGGGCGTGACCAGTTGGCCCATCTCGAGTTCGGACGAGAGGTCGTGCGTCGTTTCAACCACCTCTATGGGTCGACGTTGGTCGAAGCTGAGGCGACCCTCTCGGAGTTTCCGGCCATGCCGGGGACCGACGGGCGGAAAATGTCGAAATCCTACGGCAACACGATCGACATCGCCGACGACGACGCGACGACGACCAAAAAGGTCCGCGGGATGTTCACCGATCCGCAGAAGATCCGCAAGAACGACCCCGGACGGCCGGAGGTGTGCCCGGTTTTTGCGCTGCATCATCTCTCGAACCAGGCTCGCGTCCCGTGGATCGCGGAGCATTGCCGTTCGGGCGCTCTCGGCTGCGTGCAGTGTAAGGGCGAGCTCGCGGAGACGATGAACCAGTGGCTTCGTCCCATTCGAGAGCGCCGTGCGCAAATCAGCGAAGCTGAGGTCGTGCGGATCATCGATGAGGGGAGCGAGAAGGCGCGCGCGGTCGCCTCACAGACGTTGCAAGCGGCGAAACGGGCGATCCGCTTACCCTAAAAGGACGGGGTAACCGCGACGCAGCCCCGCAGGCGACCGCGGAACCGTTCTTCGCTCCCGGCTCGCGGCGAGGGGAGCGCCGCTATTCCCGATACTTGGCGATCCCGTCCCGCATCCGCGCGAGGCCCTCACGGAGTTGCTCGATCGAGCCGGCGTACGAGATGCGCAGATGTCCCGCGCCGGCCTCTCCGAACGACGATCCGCCCAGGACCGCGACCCCGGCTTCTTCGAGCAAATAGCGCGCGAGGCGTTGGTCGTCGTGCGTGATCCGCGAGATGTTCGGGAACGCGTAGAAGGCACCGCGCGGCGTCGTGCACGAGACGCCCGGGATCGCATTCAACCCCTCGACGATGACGTCGCGCCGACTGCGCAGCGTCCGTGCCATCTCCGCGATCGGCTCGTCGGGTCCGGTCAAGGCCGCGATCGCGGCGAGTTGGACGAACGTCGATATGCACGAGAACGTGTTGTTGTTGAACAGCGTGACGGCGTGGGCCAGCCATTCCGGCATCACGCCGTAGCCGATCCGCCAGCCCGTCATCGCATACGCCTTGGAAAAACCGTCGATGAGGATGGTCCGCTCGCGCATCCCCGGGATCGCGACGATCGAGAAGAACGGCTCCTCCGTATAGAGATGTCGGCGATAGATCTCGTCGACGAGGACCATGCAGTCGTGCCGCTGCGCCAGCTCGGCGACGGCCAGCAGATCTGCCTTGGACAACACGCCGCCGGTCGGATTTTGCGGAGTGTTGAGGATGATCAGCTTCGTCCGCGCGCCGATGCACGAGGCGAGGACGTCGAGATCGAGTGCGAAGTCGCGCGACTCGAGCAACGGGACGAGGACCATCTTCGCCTGTAAGTACGAGAGCGCCGACGAGTACGCCGGATAGCCCGGGTCGGTGAGGACGACCTCGTCTCCCGGATCGATCAGCGACGAGAGGACGTTCCAGATCACCATCTTACAGCCCGGTCCGACGACGACGTTCTGAGGGCCGAAGGGTGCGATCCCGCGTTGGGCGGCGGCATGCTGCGCGATCGCATCGCGCAACTCCGGGATCCCCGGGACCGGAGCATAGTGCGTATGGTTGCTCTCGATCGCGGCGATCCCGGCGCGCTTGATGTGTTCGGGCGTGTCGAAAGCCGGCTCGCCGATCTCGAGGTGGACGATCGAGCGGCCTTCCGCTTCCAACGCTCGCGCGAGACCGAGGACCTCAAACGCTTTTTCGCTCCCTAAGCGAGAGACGCCGTGTGAGAGTCGGTCGGTCGGGCGGGCCGTAAACATCGATGAAAGGACTTCCCCAAAGAGCGCTGTCAAGGTCGGCTGCATTGCTGCGCCGAACTTCCGTCGGGCAGTATGCGGACCCTGACCGAAGTTTTCGCGCCGGGTGCGTCACCGTTACCCGAAGGGTTACGAACGCTCGTCGTTTCTCCCGAACGCTTCGTCGAACCTGGGATGACGGTCCGCGCGACGTTCGCCTTCTACAACATGGGCGGGGCGCCTGCGACCGGATTGCGGGTACGCTTCAACCTCCCGGAGGGGTTACGCTACCTCGTCGGGAGTGCGCAAGTCGACGGCGTCCCGCTGGACGAGCGTGACGGCGAGACGGCTTTGCTCTCGATCAACGGGGCGGACATCGGCGAGGTTCCGCCGGTCGGCGAGCGCCGGATCTCGCTCTCCTATTTGGTCGCGCCGACGATCGAGAACGGTACCGTGATCGAGCTCCAAGCGGCGCTCGCCTCGCTCGAGATCCCGGTCATCGGCTCGAACATCGTGCGCCTGGTGGCACGCAGCGCCCCCGAGCTGCAAAACGCAGCGACGGGCGTCTCGCTCGAGCCGGTCCGTGAGGCACGGCCCGGCGAGGAGATCCGGATCGCCGCTCGCGTCTTCAATGCGGGGCAGTCGAGCGCGCATGACGTGATCGCCGTCCTCCCGATCCCGGATCACACGACGTACGTCCCCGGGAGCGCGCGGATCGACGGACGCGAGGTCGCCGTCGACGAGCGGGGCGATCCGTTCGGGTTCGCCCATGCGCCGGTCGCCGCCACGACGCTCGGCGCCGGGGCGGCGGTCTTGGTCGAATATCGCGCGCGCATCGCTGTCCCGCTCGAAAACGGGACCGTCCTCGCCGTCGACGGGGCCGTCGCTTCGGCCGAGACGCCGGAGTTCCCGTTACCCCGGGCCGAGCTCGTCGTCGAATCGAAGAGCCGTTTCGACGGCGAGGAGACGGCGCTCGTCGTCTCGGGCGAGACCGAGATCGAACCCGGCGAACGGATCCGCATCGCGCTCGTCGCGAAAAATACCGGGACGTGCGACGCGCGCCAGGTGAGCGCGCGGATCGAGCTGCCGCCCGAACTGCGCTATGCGGCCGGTTCGCGAACGATCGATTTGCGCCCGATCGGCGAGGCCCCGGAGCCGGGCCTGTACACCTTCGATCGGATCGCCGCCGGACAACGGATCGAGGCGGCGCTCGAAGCGTATGCGATCACGCCTGGGCGCGACGGGACGCATCTGCCGCTGCGCGCGACCTTGACCTGGTCGACCGGGAGCCGGACCCTCGAGCGGGCCCTGACGCTTCGTGCGCGCCCTCGTTTCCTCGAGGGCCGCAATCGCATCGAGGTGCCGAGGGGCTCGCTATCCCCCGGCGAACCGCTCTCGATCGTCGTTCACGTCGTGAACGACGGGACGACGCGCGCGACCGGCGCTCGACTCTCGCTCTCCTGCGACGACGCGCTGCAAGACCGCCGCTACCGGCTCGACGACGGTGAGGAAGACGAGTTGAGCGCCGAGCCGATCGATCTCGGGACGCTCGAGCCGCTCGAGCCGCGGACGATCACGTTGCATGCGCGCGTCGCTTCACCGCTCGCCGACCGCACCGAGCTGCGTGTCGTCGCGAGCCTCTCGACCGCGGAGCTGGAGCACGCCTGGCGCGGGAGCGTCACCCTGGTCGTGCGCTCGCGTCCCCGTTTTACACCGACCGGCTCCCGCTTGATGCGCCTTGGGACCGAGCCGTTACGCCCCGATCGAGCGACCGACGTCCGCGTGCGGATCGAGAACGAGGGGAGCGATGTCGCGCGAGACGTCCGGCTTGCGTTACGGATCTCGCCCGAGGCACGGATCGAAGCCGTCGACGGTGCCTCGCGAGACGGCGCGACGCTGATTTTCGGCGACGTCGACGCGGGCGCGGTGGCGGAGGCGACGGTTCGGATTCGGCTCGAGCGGTTCGTCGATCACGGGAGCGTGATCTCCGTCGACGGACGGCTCTCGGGCGTCGGCTTCCTGACGTTCGGGCTCTATCCGGTGACGATCACGACCGAGGCGACGCCCGAGTTCCGGGACGGCGCGGTGCTACGAACACAACCGGCCGAGACCGTCGAGAGCGGGGCGCCGGTCTCGTTCAGTTTGATGCTGCGTAATACCGGAGACGGTTCCGCGCGCAAGCTGACGATCGCAGTCCCTCCGGTCGCCAACACCGTCTACATCCCGGGGAGCACGTCGGTCAACGAGGTGGCGCTCCTCGATGTCGACGGCGGGTCGCTCCTGTGGCACCACGACGGGCTCGTCCTCGAGGATATCGCCCCCGGCGTCGAGGTGATCGTCCGCTGGGCCGCTATCGTGAATACGCCGCTCCCGCTCGGGACGGTGATCGAGGCGCAGGCGCAGCTCGCCTGGGACGGCGGCGCCCGCCACGTCGTCGAGGCGCAGCCGCTGCGGGTCCGCTCGATGCCGGCCTTCGCGGTCCGGGCGAACGGTCTGCCGTTCAACGTCTCCGGCGTCGCGGCACCCGAGAGTGCGGTCGATCCGGCGAGCGGAGCGTCGCGGGCGCGGACGGGGACGAGCGCGATCACCGCGTCCCCGGCGATCGCAGCCCTGCCGCGCGCAGTCCCGATCCGACCCGAGCAGTCGGCGAACATCAGCGACGCGGAGTTCGTCGATGCGGGATCGGAGTCGATCCCGCTGGTACCAACGCCCTCGGTATCGGCGCCGACCGTCGTCCTGGAACTCCCCGAAGAGCGCTTGGGCCGGACCTTGCGCTATCTCGAGCAGGTCGACTTTCAAGGCCTGATCACCCACGTCTTCGCGTTGCGCGCGCTCTTCCCGGACGCGATCGTCGGGGTCGACGAGCCGGTTCAACGCAAGCTCGACGCCCTCCGTGAGTCGCTGCGAGCGACGCTCGATCGGCTGTTCATCAAACTCCGCCTGCCTCGTTATGCGCTGACGTCGAAGGATCTCGAAGACGGCGCCACCCGCACGGCGTTGCAGGCCTTGCTCGACGCGATCGCGTCGTCGGGCGTACACCGTGCCGCGCTCCCTCCGTCGCCAAACCTGCGGATCGTCGGGACGCTCGATCTCGCCGATCTCGCGGCGAAGAGTTCCTCCCTCGAAGGGGCGCCGCTCGGTTCGGTCGCCCCCTGGCTCGCGCTCGTCCCGCTGATCGGCTCGACGATCGAGCAAGGCTCGAACACCTCCGACGCGGTAGGGCGCTATGCCGAGGCCCTGGCGAACGCGCTCACGCGCGTCGCGCCGCTCCCGCTCGGCGAATTTCACCGCGTGTTGACCAGCAGCGCGAACGCGGCGCTCGACGAAGCGCTGCACGACGTCGTGCGCGTCCTGCGGCGCTCTCTGGAGATGCAAATGTCGGTCGGAGATCGAGCCTAGGCGTCCGCCCATGATGGTCTGGCTCGCGGCGATCGTCCTCGTAGCCCTGGTCGGCGTCGCCTTGCTGATCGTGCGCAGCCGCGGCTCGGCGCGGCGACCCGGCCCCCTCCTCATCCCTGCGGCGCGGACGAGCGAAAAGACCCGCGGCGAGCCGAGACCGCTCGGACCGCGCTGGCCGACGCACCTCGATCTCGACCCGGAGCTCACCGACGACGAGACGCGTTTCAGGCTGGTCGAGGGGTTCGGGGCGTTAGGCGATCCTTGGGCCGTCGCGGTCTTGACGCAGGCATACGAGGAGGAGCGCGACGCTGCGATCCGCTTGCGGATCCTCGAGGGGCTCCGTGACGCGGTTACGCCGCAAGCGCGCCCCGCACTCGAGCGCGCGGCAGGCTCGGGCGAAGAGCTCGAGCGCAGCATCGCCTACGAAGGACTTGCGGCGCTGGGCGCGTTCGATCTGGTCGAACGCGGACTCGACGATCCGTGCGTCGGGGTCGCCCAGACTGCATGCTTCGAGCTGATGCGCCGCGGTCGGCGCGATCGGGTCGCGAGCTACCTGGGCCAAGCCCAGGCGCAGCGCGCCGCCGATCTGCGCGTCGTCATCGACGTCCTCGACTTCCGCTAAATCTTTTTGTGGAAATACTCGGCCATGATCCGCTGGGCGATCGGTGCAGCGACCGTTGCGCCGTAGCCGCCGGTCCGCTCCATGAAGACGGCCATCGCGATCTTCGGATGGTGCGTCGGCGCGTATGCGACGAACCAGGTCGTATTCGGCCCGTTCCCTCCGTCGGTCTCGACCGTCCCCGTCTTCCCGCCGTACGGCAATCCCGGGATCGCCAGGCCGTAGGCCGTCCCGCCCGCTGAGGTGACGAGCGCCATCCCCTCTTGAACTTCTTTGATCGCCTCGCGCGTGACGGGGACCTTGCGGATGATCCGGGGTCCGAAGCGTTTGATGATCTTCCCGTCCGGCGACTTGATCGCGGCGACGAGGTGAGGGCGATAGAGCGTCCCCCCGTTCGCGACCGTCGCGGTCACGTTGGCCATCTGCAGCGGCGTCGCTTCCATCGCGCCTTGGCCGATTCCGAGGATGCAGACGTCGCTCGGTTCGAGTGGGACGTGATAGACCTTCATCATCCACTCGTTGGTCGGCCAGTTCCCTTCGAATTCGCCGGGGAGGTCGATCCCGCTCTTCGCAGCCAGGCCGAATTGCAGCGCATAATAGCGCAAGCGCTCGTGTCCGACGCGATCGGCGACTTGATAGAAATAGCCGTCCGAAGAGGCGGCCAGTGCCGGGACGAAGCTCACCGTCCCCAGACCCGCGGCGGCTAAGTCGGTGAACGTCACGCCGTGACAGTAGTAGGAGCCGCTGTCGTAGAGGACTTGATTCGGCTTGATCGCACCGCTACTGATCGCCGCCGAGCCCGTCACCATCTTGAAGGTCGATCCGGTCGGCGTTGCAGCCCCGATCGCGCGGTCGTAGAGCGGTTGCAGCGGATTGCGCAGGTATGCCTCGTAGCGCGACGCCTTGATCCCGTCGGCGAAGTCGTTCGGATCGAAGTTCGGATTCGAAGCTAAGGCGAGGACGTCGCCGTTGTTCGGGTCGAGAACGACGACGGCGCCGGCGACGCGGCGGCCGCGCGCTGCCGAGACGGCGGCGATCTGATCGGCCAGCGCGCGCTCGACGATCATTTGCAGGCGCCAATCGATCGTGAGGATGAGGCTATCCCCGGGCGTCGGTTCGACGTATCCCAGACGACGGACGGGGGCGCCTTGTGCATTGACCTCGATCTGCTCCCCGCCGTATTTTCCGCGCAAATAACGATCGTAGACCGCTTCGAGGCCGTCTTTGCCGATCACGTCGTTCGGTGAGTACCCTTGGCTGCGCAGCGAGCGATACTCGTCCGCCGTGATCGCGCCGACGTAGCCGAGGATGTGGGAACCGGCGGTCCTGTACGGATAGTCCCGAATAGGCTGCTCTTCCAAGTCGACGCCGGGCAGATCGTTGAGCGCCTCCGCCAGGCGTGCCATCTGAGCGGTCGTCAGATCGCTGGCGAGGATGATCGGTCCGAACGGCTCGGCTGCAACGAGCTGGTCGAAGTTCGCGTAGTCGGCTCCGCGGTGGTGGAACGTTCGCCGGTACAGAACGCTGCGGTCGATCCCAAGGATCCGAGAGAGCTGGTCGAGCGTGCGGTCGACGTCTTTGATTTCTGCGGGGATCAGCGCGCAGACGAACGACGGTCGGCTGCGTGCGATGACGACGCCGTGACGGTCGAGGATGAGGCCGCGAGGCGCGGCGACCGGGATGCGCCGGACTTGGTTCGCGCGTGCCGCCGCCGCGAAGACGCGCCCTTGCACCAACTGCACTTGCGTGAGGCGTGCGACGATCGCGAGCGCGGCCAGGAGGAGCCCGGCGAGAAAGAAGGCGAGCCGGACTCGATTTCTGACGGCCGGCGGCGCCTCGCTGGTCTTTGCGGCCATCCCTTAGGTTGCGCGGAAGTCGCGCAGTTTGACCCGCTGCACCGGACGTTCCCGATTACGGTCGAGGTACAAGATGAGCGGGATCGCGACGAGCGTGGTGTAGAGAGCTTGAACGAGCGCGGTGTGCATGTGCGTCACGGCGAGTCCGCTCGGGTAGCCGCCGAGGCTCATTGTGATCCAGAAAGACGCGCTGCGCAAGAGCGAGCCAAGCGCGATCGCGGTCGCCAGAGCCGGCGGCGAATCCGAAAAGAAAAAGCGCGTCGTCGTCCCGGCGACGATCGCGACGAGCGCGGTCGCGATGGTGAAACTCCCGCCGGTACCGCCGGTGAGCGTATCCTCGAAGAGGCCGCCGAGCGCGCCGACGAGCAAGGCGCGCTTGGTCCCGACGCGCAACGCATAGAGGACGACGATGATGACGACCAGGCTCGGGACCGCGCCGCGGATCATGAGGACGTGCAAGACGGTCGCCTGCAACACCGTTGCGACGGCGAGCGCGACGACCGTGACGAAGACCGACGGCGCACTTGCCGCCGCGACCTCGCGATCGCTACTTCGGAAGGACAAGGACGTGGTCGAGGCGACCGAAGGCGACCGCCGGCTCGACGAGTGCCGATTGCGCGAGGGCGCCGGCTTGCATCGGCTCGATGCGGATGATCGTCCCGATCGGAATCCCGGCGTGGAACGAGCGGCCCTCGCCGGTCACGACGCGATCACCGACCTTCAGGTGTGCGTCTTGCGAGACGTACTCGAGCTTGACGCGGGTCATCGTCCCGTTGGCGATCCCCCACCAGCGGCCGCGTTGCACGACCGCAGGGAGTTTGCTCGTGACGTCGGTGATCAGCAAGACCTTGCTCGTCAGCGGATCGACCTCGATGACGCGCCCGACGACCCCGTCGTCGGTGATCACCCCGTCGTCGCGACTGACGTGGGCGTTTGCTCCTCGATCGATCGTGACGACCCGCATCGCGTTTTCCGGATCGTAGCCGATCACGGTCGCCGGTATCCCGTTGAGGAAGCGTGCTTCGACCCGCCGCTGCGCCTCCTCGGAAGGGATGAGCGCGACCTGTTCGCTCAATGCGTCGTTCTCCGCACGCAGGCGCGCATTCTCCGCGCGTAAGCGGGCGTTGTCTCTGTAGAGCGTCGGGAGACTCAGCGTCGCCTCGACGGCGTGCTGAATCCCCTCGGTGACGCTCGAGATCCCGATTTCGAGGTAGGCCGAGAGGGTGGTGACGGTGAGCGAGAAGGGGCTTGCTTTTCCGTCGCGAGCGTATTCGAGTTGAATGAGAGCGAGCAGTGACGCAACGATGACCGTTGCGATCAGCGCGAATAGCTTTCTCTCATCCCGATACGTAAAGATTGGTACCACCTCGTAACCCGATCGGTCGTCGGGCGCAAACGCTCGAGGAGCGACGGCGTCGCCAAGATCTCACCGGCACCCTTCGCAACACAAAGCATCGGTTCCGGCGCAACCATCGTCGGCACGTTGGTCAACTGGCCCAGTTCACTCGCCAAGCCCGGGATCAACGCGCCGCCGCCGGTCAATGAGATCCCGCTATCCAACAGATCGGCGGAAAGGTCGGGCGGCAATTCCTCCAGGACGGAGACGATCGCTTGGGCGATGTGTCGGATCCCCTCGACCATCGCTTCTCCTACCAACTCCTCGGGGACGTCGCGCGAGCGGGGGGCCGCGGCGGCGACGTCGGTGCCGCTGACGCGCAGCGGTCCGCGTCCCAAGGGCCGACCGGCGTAGCCTCGTTCGATCTTGAGCCGCTCGGCGGTCAAGGGGCCGATCAGGAATCGCTGGGCCCGCAGGCGGTTCATGATCGCGGCATCGAACGTGTCGCCCCCGACCTTGATCGATTCGAGCGCGACGACACCGGTCAGCGCCAAGACCGCGATCTCCGTCGTCCCGCCGCCGATATCGACGACCATCTGGGCCCGCGGCTCGGTGATATCGAGTCCCGCGCCGATCGCCGCAGCGACTCCTTGCGGGACGAAGACGGTGCTCCTGGGCCCCGCGGCACGGACCGCCGCCTCGACCGCCTTGCACTCGATGTCGGTTGCGCACCCGGGGACCGAAGCGACGACCCGCGGCGCGACCCAGCACCGACCAGCGAGCGCACGCTCGACGGTCGCTTTGATGAGAGCTTGCGCCCCCCTGAAGTCCGATATCGTCCCGCCGCGCAAGGGATGGACGACCCGGATCCCGGCCGGGGCGCGCCCGTCGAGGACCTTCGCCGCATGCCCGAGCGCGACGATCTGCGCCTCCTCGTCGTAGGCGACGACCGACGGCTCCGAGACGATCATCCCATGCGCGTGCGCGTAGGCGACCGTATTCGCCGTCCCCAGATCGATCCCGATATCGGGACTCAACGTCGAGCGAAGCGTGCTGAACAGACTCATGGGAGTGAAGCCTTTGCGGCATCGTGGAGGCGCAGGGTCCAACCGAGTCCCCGAAGGCGGCGCACGAAGGCTCCAAGCGGGAAGCCCATGACCGTATAAAAGTCGCCGTCGATACGCTCGACCAACGGGGCGCCGACGCCTTGGATCCCATACCCGCCGGCTTTATCCGCGCCGTCGCCGGTAGCGACGTACGCCTCGATCTCGTCGTCGTCGAGCTCGTAAAATCGCACGGTCGTCGTCTCGGTATGCTCGGCGGTCCGCCCGTCGGGCGTGCGTACGAAGAACGCCGTGTGGACTTGGTGTTCCCGCCCCGAGAGCGTCCTGAGCATCGCCCGCCCTTGGGCCTCGTCTTGCGGTTTTCCCAGCGCGGTCCCGTCGACGTCGACGACCGTGTCCGCGGCGACGAGCGGACTCCCGCGAGCGAACAGCTCGCCCGGCGCGCCGTCGAGCTCGGCCCCCAGCGCCTTTCCCCGGGCGTGCCGAGCCGCGAGGATACGCGGCGGGAGCGGCTCCGGGGTCACTTCTTCATAACGACTGGCGACCACGCACACATTCAAGCCGAGCGAGCTGAGAAGCGCTCGACGGCGCGGCGAGGCGCTCGCGAGAATGACGGTGCGAAGTGTATCCACCTTACTCAAGTATACGGCCGCTGCGCGCCGATTGTATATCTCCGGGCGGCGAATTTCAGTCGTACCGGCGCCCGTCGACCTCGACGAACCCGCCGGGATGACGCCCGCTCGGATCACGATGCGTCCAGTGGATGACCCCGCCCCGCGGATCGTATTCGTATTCGCCGCGGACGATCGCGGCCCGGCCTTCGCGAACCGGGAGCGAGCCCATGAGGTCGAGGTTGGATTCGACGCGTACCGTGAGGCCGTGTCCGCCCGGGCCGGTGAGATGGAGCAAGAACCCTTCATGCTCGCCGCTTGGGCCGTTGCGCGTCCCCAAGACGCGCGCGACCACGCCCGTCCCCTCGACCTCCACGTGCGATCGCCCGGCACGCCACGCTTCATAGATCTCCCTGTTCCCCGCATCGCCGACGCTTTGCACCGTGCAGGCCGCCAGCGAGAGGAGAAGAGCCGCTAGCGCAAACCTAGGAGTCGCGCCGGGTGATGTCATCGAGTGTCTCGCGGGCGACCGCGAGGCTGTGCGACCCGCCGCCGACCCAAACGACGGCCGGGCGGGCGAACCGGTTGTAGTTGCTCGCCATGCTGAAGGTATAGGCCCCGGTCGTCGTCAGTGCGAGCAGATCGCCGCAGGCCAGATCACGCGGTAAATGCGTCTCGACCATCTCGTCGTTTTCGCACGAACGTCCGCAGATCGTCGCTTGAGTCGCCGGCTCGACGGCCTTCGACGAGGCTACGACCGGTTGATGAAAAGCGCCGTACAGCGCCGGGCGCGGATTGTCGGCCAGCCCGCCGTCGATGACGACGAAGCGGCGGGCGCCGAAGTGTTTGGTTGCGACGACGCGATAGAGCGAGGTCCCCGCCCGCGCGATCATCGCGCGTCCCGGCTCGACTCCCAGGCGCAACGGTCCGATCCCGAGCTCGCGCGTCGCAGCGTCGGCGCGCCGACGCATCTCGAGGAAGAGCGCCCGGAGATCGAGGTCCTCGGCACCGCGCTCCGCCACACCGAAACCGCCGCCGAAGATCGCGAGCTGCGGAGCGAAGCCGGCTCGGACCGCGCGCGCGACGTAGCCGATCGTCGCGTCGACGTTCTCGAGGAGGGGCGCCGCTTCGAAGATCTGCGAGCCGATATGCGAGTGGATTCCGAAAAGCGGCAAGCCCTCGGTCCGCCGCAGCAGCGCGAGGGCCTGTGCGAAGTCCGCTTCGCTCAGACCGAACTTCGTGTTCTCGCCGGCGGTACGGACGTAGTCGTGGGTGTGCGCTTCGATTCCGACGTTGACCCGGAGCACGACCTTGCAGGTTCCACCGCGTCGCATCGACGCCAGGCGCTCGAGCTCGAAGAGGTTGTCGACGATGATCACGCCGACGCGCCCGGCAAGCGCCGCCTCGAGCTCCTCGTCGGTCTTCCCGCAGCCGTGGAGATGCATTCGGTCGGCCGGGAAGCTTCCGCGTTCGGCGGTGTGCAGTTCCCCGAGGGAGCACACGTCGAGTGCAAAGGTCGTTCGCGCAAAGTAGCGCGCCAGATCGGTAAAGAGCAACGCCTTACCGGCATAGGCTACTTCGATGCGGGCCGCCTGCGCGGCGTTCGTAAACAGATGGACCGTCTCGTCGAGGACGTCGCGGTCCACGACCAAGAGCGGCGTCCCGTAACGGCGTGCGAGCTCGTCGGCGCGCGTACCGCCGATGACGAGCGTCCCGTCGACGTCGCGCCGCTGCCCGTACGCCGTGAGGTTTTTCCAATCGGCCGTCTCGATCATGGGCGCGCCACGATCGAATGGCGATACAACCGGTGCCGTTCGATATACCGGAAGACGGGCTCGGGGATCAAGTAGCGTGGGCTCTTTCCCTCACCGAGCCGAGCGCGCACGAGCGTCGCCGACTCGGTCACGCGCGGCAGATCGATGACGACGACCTTCTTGCGCAGCTCGTACGGGACCTCGCCGAGCGCTTCGTCGAGCTCGGCTTGCGATACGGTTCCGCGCGGTGCGACGATGAACCGATCGAGCATCGTCAACACTTCGGCTAGGCGGAACCACGGAGAACGGACGAGCGAGTCGCCGCCGGCGATGAACGAGAGATCGTCGTCGGGATATTTTTCCTGCAGACGCGGTAAGAGATCGACCGTATAACCACTGGCCGCCGGATCGAGATCGGAGAGGTCCAAGCCGAAGTACGGATTCGACGCGATCGCCAGACGGATCATCTCCGCGCGATCCTGGGGAGAGGCTTGCGGCGGATCGCGATGGCGACCGCGCAAGGTGGGGACGAACAGGACCCGATCGAGCGCACATTCCTCGCGCGCGACTTCCGCTACGAACAAATGCGCGTCGTGGATCGGATCGAAGGAACCGCCGAAGATGCCGAGTTTCACGAGTAGGTGAATTCGGTCCGGCCGATGCGGACCGTCGCGCCGTCGTGGACGCCGAGCTCGCGGAGGCGGCGCTCGACGCCCAGCCGTTCGAGGATGCGCTCGAAATGGGCCAACCCTTCGTCGCTCTCGAAGTTCGTCATCGCGGCAAGACGTTCGATCCGCTCGCCCGAGACGACGAAGACGCCGTCCTCGATCCGTACGTCGAAGGGTTCCTCGCCGCGCAGTACGATGTGCACGGGCTCGGGCGTCGCGACCGCCGGCCGCGGCATCGCGGAGATCGTCTCCCATACGGCCTGCATGAGCTCGCGAACGCCTTCGCCGGTCGCCGCCGAGATGCCGCGCAGCCCCGGCCACTCGCCGCGCAGTTCTTCGAAGCGCTCCCGTGCGAGCGGGACGTCGAGTTTCGTGATGACCGGGAAGCAGGGGCGCTCGAGCAGGGCGGGATTCCAGGCGCGCAGTTCGTTTTCGATCGTGGCGCGATCGGCGAGGAGCTCGTCGCGGCCCTTCGCCCCTTCGATCAGGTGGATGAGGACACGGGTCCGCTCGATGTGTCGCAGGAAACGATCGCCCAGCCCGGCCCCTTCGTGAGCGCCTTCGATCAACCCCGGGATATCGACCATGACGAACGAGGCCTCATCGTCGATCCGAACGACGCCCAAGTGGGGCTCGAGGGTCGTGAACGGATAGTCGGCGATCTTCGGGCGGGCCGCCGAGACGACCGAGAGCAGGGTCGATTTGCCGGCATTCGGGAGCCCGACCAGACCGCAATCGGCGAGCAGCTTCAGCTCCAGCCGCAGGACGTACCGCTCACCAGGCTCGCCTTTCTCGGCGAATCTAGGGGCCTGTCGGGCGCTGGTCGCAAAGTGCTGATTCCCCAGTCCCCCGCGGCCGCCGCGGGCGATCAAGAAGCGCTGGCCGGGTTCGCTGAGGTCGGCCACCAAGCGTTCGCACAGCGTCTCCCCGGGTGCCAGATCCTCATCGAGCGGCCGGCGATAGACGAGTGTCCCGACCGGGACCCGGAGGGTGAGGTCCGCACCGCTCCTCCCCGATTTGTTGGCGGGGCCGCCGGCCTTCCCCGACTCGGCGGCGAACTGCCGTTTGTAGCGGAAATCGACCAGCGTCCCGAGCTCGGGAGTCGCTTCCAAGTACACGTCTCCGCCGCGCCCGCCGTCGCCGCCGGCCGGGCCTCCCTTCGGGACGAATTTCTCGCGTCGCCAGGCCACGATGCCGTCCCCTCCTCGCCCGGCGGCGACCGTGATCGTGACCTCGTCGATGAATTGCATAGGAGCTATCCAAAGCAAAAAGGGCCCGCAGGCCCTCGAAAGTTCCGCTTCGCGCCCGCCTCAGGCCGTGGCGATCACGCTGACGTGCTTCCGATTTTGCTTCGTCGAGAAGCGCACCGTCCCATTGACGAGGGCGAAGAGCGTATGGTCCTTCCCGATCCCGACGCCCGGGCCCGGGTAGAAACGGGTCCCGCGCTGCCGGACGAGGATATTCCCCGCGACGACCCGCTCGCCGCCGAAACGCTTGATCCCCAGGCGCTGCGCATTGGAATCGCGCCCGTTCCGGGTCGAGCCCGCGCCCTTTTTGGACGCAAAGAGTTGGAGGTCGAAGAGCTGCATCGGCTCCCGAGTATACCAGGGATCTCCGGCGGAACGCAACCACCGGCAGGGACCCGTGCGGGCCTACGGAACTTGCGGTGGTTTTGGAAAAACGGCGGGTCGTCATTACGGGTCTTGGGGCGGTCACCCCGATCGGGAACACCTGCCCCGAATTCTGGGATGCTCTGGTCGGCGGCGCCAGCGGGGTCGCGACGATTACGTCTTTCGACCCAAGCGAGTTTCCCTCGCATATCGCCGCCGAGGTCAAGGGTTTCGAACCCGACGAGCTGATCGGGAAGCGCGAGGCGCGGCGGATGGATCGCTACGCGCAGTTCGCGGTCGTCGCCGCCGACGAAGCGGTTCGCGACGCCAAGCTTCCCGAGGATCAATCGTTCCGAGACGAAACCGGGGCGATCATCGCGACGGGGATCGGCGGTGTGATCACGTTGCAAGAGGCCGATCGCCGACTCCTCACCGAGGGGCCGAATAGAATCAGCCCGTTCTTCGTCCCGATGCTGATGGCCAACGCCGCCAGCGCCCAGGTCTCGCTCCGTCATCGGCTGCGCGGACCGGTCTACGCGGTCTCGAGCGCCTGCGCGAGCGCCAACGACGCGCTCGGGGTCGCTTATCGAACGATCGCCCAGGGCGAGGCGATCGCGATGCTCGCCGGCGGCGCCGAGGCGACGATCACACCGCTCACGTTCGGCGGCTTCTGCGTGATGAAAGCGCTCTCGACGCGCAACGACGAGCCCGAAAAGGCATGCCGTCCGTTCGATGCCCAGCGTGACGGCTTCGTCTTGGGAGAAGGCGGCGCGGTCCTCGTCCTCGAGGAGCTCGAGCACGCGCGCCGGCGCGGCGCACGGATCTACGCGGAGATCATCGGCGTCGGGCAGTCGGCCGACGCGCACCATCTGGTCGCACCCGAACCCGAGGGGTTGGGGATCGCACTCGCGCTGCGCCGCGCGTTCGCCTCGGCCGAGATCACCGCGGCGGACGTCTCTTACGTCAACGCGCACGCCACCTCGACGCCGCTCGGAGACGTCGCCGAATCGAAAGCGATCGAGAGCGTGTTCGGGGAGGCGGCCACGAAGGTGGCGATCAGCTCGACGAAGAGCATGACCGGCCATTTGCTGGGCGCCGCAGGCGCCGTCGAGGGCGTCGCAACCGCGCTTGCCGTATATCACGACATCATCCCCCCCACGATCAATTACGAGTTCCCCGACCCCGAATGTCGGCTCGACTACGTCCCCAACGTCGCCCGCCGCACCCGGGTCGAGGTCGCGCTCTCCAACGGTTTCGGGTTCGGAGGACACAACAGCGTCGCAGTCTTCAAGAAGTATCGTGGCGGGTGAGACACGACGGCGGCGCCTCAGGGCGATGCTCTCGCGCTGTAAGTTGCGGGTCGCGCTCGACGCCGTCGAGCCGGCCTTCGTCCACGACAGCGCCGCGCGCGAAGGTGCGGGCGAATCGAACGAGCGGCTCGAGTTCATGGGCGACGGGATCCTCGGCTTCGTCGTCGCGCGGTGGCTGTATGAGCGTTATCCGAGCGCGAGCGAAGGCGAGCTGCATCGCAGGCGAGCCGCGCTCGTCAACGCCGAGGCGTTGGCGACGACGGCCCGGCGTTTGGGTTTCGGCGAACTCCTCGTCCTCGGGGTCGGCGAGCAAAAGAGCGGGGGGCGCGATCGTACCTCGATCTTGGCCGATGCGTTCGAAGCCTTCGTGGCCGCGCTCTACCGGGCCAAGGGACTCGACGTCGTCGCGCGCTTCCTGGAGCGCGAGCATCTCACCCAACTCGAGCATCGGATCGCGCTCATCGATCCGAAGACCGAATTGCAGGAGCTCGTGCAAGCGCGGACCGGTGCCGTTCCGGTCTATTTCGAGACCTCCGAGGGAAGGCCGCACGAACGGATCTTCACCTCGCGCGTGAGCGTCGGCGGTGAAGTGCTCGGCGTCGGGAGCGGGCCGAGTAAGAAAGCCGCCCAACAGGGCGCCGCGCTGCAGGCTCTGGCGACCTTGAGGAAACGCGATGCGTCTTAAGGCGTTGCGCCTGTTCGGCTTCAAAACGTTCGCCGAGCAGACGACCGTCGAGTTCGAGCCCGGTATTACGGCCGTGGTCGGGCCGAACGGTTCGGGAAAATCGAACCTCGTCGACGCGATTCGTTGGGTGTTGGGCGAACAGAGCACGCGGAGCTTGCGCTCGCAGCGGCTCGAAGACGTGATCTTCGCGGGCAACGCGACGCGCAAGCCGCTCGGCATGGCCGAAGTCTCGGTGACGTTCGACAACGGCGACCGTCAGTTGCCGCTCGATTTCAACGAAGTACAGATCACGCGCCGCGCCTACCGCGCCGGCGAGAGCGAATACTTCATCAACCGCAACGCCGTGCGCTTGCGCGACATCGTCGATCTGCTCAGCGGGACGGGGCTGGGTCACGGTTCCTATGCGATCGTTTCGCAAGGACAGATCGACGCGATCCTCTCCTCGAAGCCGACGGAGCGGCGCGGGCTGTTCGAGGAGACGGCGGGGATCGGGCGCTTCTTGGCGCGCAAGGCCGAGGCGTTGCGCCGGCTCGAGCAGACCGAGCAGAACGCGATTCGCGTGAGCGATTTGATCGCCGAGCTCGAGCGGCGTATCCCCGAGCTCGACAACCAAGTGCGGCGCGCACGGCGATTTCGCCGCGTCAGCGAGCGCGTGCGCGAGCTCGAGATCCTGTCGTACTTGCGAGCCAGCGCGACTCGCCGCGCGGAACGCGAGCGCGTCCGTGCCCAGCTCGACGAGATCGACGCGCGTAAGACCGAAGCCGCTGCGCGAGCGGCGACGCTCGGTGCGCAGCTCGCGCAGACCCGTTACGAGCTCTATCGACGGGAGCTGGAACTCGAGGAACAGCGCGCCGCCGCTCAGACGGCGCGCAGCGAACTGGCCAAGCTCGAAAGCGATGCGGCGGCCGCCCTCGCGCGTCGCGAGGCGCTCGAGGCGCAGGCGTCGGCGACCATCGCGGATCACGAGCGGACGATCGCCGAACGCGAACGGATCGAGAGGATGTTGTGCGAGCTCGACGGACGCATCGCACCGCTCGAAGAGCGGATCGAGGATGCGCGCGCCGCCGAGCTCGAGGCGAGCGCCGCGGTGGCGGCGGCTCGCAGCCGCCTCGATCGGCTGTTCACGGAGTTGCGCGCGGTCGAGGCGGCGGCTGCGCAACGCGCGGCGAGCGAGGCCGAGCGGCGCGCCCAGATCGAAGGCGGCCGCGCCCACGTCGCGCGCACGCGGAATGCGATCGCGCGCGACGAAGACGAGATCGCCCGGACGACGGCGGTCGTCGAAGAGCGGCGCGCACGCTTCGGCGATCTCGAGGCTGCGACGATCGCCGCGGAGAGCGAGGCGGCGGCCTGCGCGCAGGCGCTCGAGGAGAGCGAGGCGCGCGTCGCGCGGGCGGCCGAGCGCGTCGCCGAGCTGGGCGAACAGGTTCGTGAACTCTCGAACGAACTGGCCGGCGCGCAATCGCGTTTGCACACGCTCGAGGAACTCGAAGCCTCCCTCGAAGGGCACGTCCCCGGGACGCGCGCGATCATCGAACGACGAGCCGCGGTCCCGGGCGTCGTCGAGGTCGTCTCGAACCTCATCGACATCGACGAGCGCTATGCGCGCGCGCTCGATGCGGCCCTGGGATCGAACCTCTCGAGCATCGTCGTCGAACGCGCGGCGGACGCCGAGGCGGCGATCGCACTCTTGCGCTCGCAGGAATTGGGTCGAGCGACGTTCCTTCCGTTGGATTCGCTCGCCGATCGCGCGACCGAACCGTCGGAGCGGCTCGCAGATCGGCCCGGCGTCATCGGGTATGCGAGCGATCTCGTGCGAACCGATCCGCGCTATCGAGCGATCGTCGCTTTTCTCCTCGGCGAGGTCCTGGTCGTCGAGACGTTCGCGATCGCGATGCAGCTTTTACGCGAGGGATTCCGCCGATCGATCGTCACACTCGACGGCGACCTGATTCTCGACGGCGGAGCGATCATCGGCGGGAGCGATCGACACGACGCATCGATCCTCGTGCGGCGCGCACAAGCGCATCACCTGCGCGAAAGCGTCGCGAAGCTGCGGGCGGACGTCGCCTCCGCGCAGCGCGCCCTCGAGGAAGCACAGGCCGAGAGTGAGGCCGCGATCGCCGCACGCGAGGAGAACCGCAGGGCGCATGCACGAGCCGCCGCGGCGCAAGCCGAAAACCGGACGCAGCTCGCGGCGCTCGCGGTCGAGATCGAGCGCTATGATGCGACGCTCCAGGTCGCGCGAGAACGGGTCGCCGCGTTGCGTGCGGAGCTGGCCGACGCACAAGCTCGGCTGAGCGTGCTCGAACGTTCGGCCGTCGCCGAAGTCGAGGACGACGAAGAGCGCGAGCGTTTGGAAAGCGAGCTCGAAGCCGCCCGGACGGCGATCGCGGAACGCGAAGCCGAACACGCCGAGGCGGCGACCCATGCCGGCCGTTTGCGCGAGCAGCATGCCGCACTCGTCGCCGAGCGCGAAGGAAATGCAAAACGCCTCGAGCTCCTGGGCGTCGACGCGGAGCGCGCCGGCGCCGCTCGGGCCGCGATGCTCGAGGAGATCGAGCAGCTGCGAGCCGCGGCCCGGGAGTCCGATCGGGCGATCGCCGAAGCGAAGGAGCTGGTCGCGGCGCTCGATCGCCGGGTCGAAGACGTCCGCGCACGGCGTGAAGAGCTCAACGCTCGGGCCGCACAGCTCGAGGCCGACGAGAAACTCGCCCGGGCGCAAGAACGGGAAGCGAACGACGCCGGTGAGGGGGCGCGTACCCGATTGGCCGAGATCGAGGCGGAACTGGGGATGCTGCAGTCGGCGTTCGCCCAAAACCCGGCGAGCGATCAGGAGTGCAGCGAGGTACTCAGCCGGTACGAGGGTGAGCCGGACGCCGTCGTCGACGAATTGCCCAGATTGCGCGAAGAGCTGGCGCGGCTCTCCGTCAACGTCAACCTCAACGCCGAGGCCGACCGCGAAGAGCTCGTCGAACGAGAGCGCACCCTGCGCGAGCAGATGGACGATCTGACTCGCGCGCGGGAGACCTTGATCGCCTCGATCAAGGAGATCGAGACGGAAACCCAGGCGCAGTTCAATCAGACTTTCTCCGCGGTCGCCGAGGCGTTCAAGGAGATGTTCGCGCAGCTGTTCCCCGGGGGTGAAGCCCGGATGTGGCAGACCGATCCCGAGAATATCGCCGAAACCGGGATCGAGATCGCCGTCGCACCGCCCGGTAAGAAGATGATGGCGCTTTCGGCGCTCTCCGGCGGTGAGCGCGCGATGACCGCCGCCGCCCTGATCTTTGCGCTCATCCGGGTGAAACCGTCGCCCTTTTACCTGCTCGACGAGGTCGACGCCGCCCTCGACGATGCGAACGTCGAACGCTTTTCCGAGATGGTTCGTGAGCTCTCCGACCAGGCGCAGATCTTGATCGTCACGCACAACAAGAAAACGATGGAGCTCGCGCAGCGCATGTACGGCGTGACGATGCGCGAACCCGGCGTCAGCTCGATCATCTCGGCGGCGCTCGACGAGTTCCCGAGCGACGGCGTCGTCAAACCGTCGGAGGCGGCCCTTGCCCGCTGAGCACAGACCCGCGGCGCTCCTCTCGGTATACGAGCGTCGCGGCTTGGCCGAGCTCGCACGGGCGTTGAGCGCTTCCGGTCTGGTTATCTACGCGACCGGCGGGACGCGCGCGTACTTGCTCGAGCACGGTATCCAAGCGCATGACGTCTGCGAGCTGACGGGTTTCCCGTCGCTCTTCGACGGGCGGGTGAAGACGCTGCATCCCCGGGTCTTCGGCGGGATCCTGGCGGATCGCGCAAACCCCGCCCATCGGGCCGAAGCGGAGTCGCACGGCGTCCCGACGATCTCGACCGTCGTCGTCAATCTCTATCCCTTCGAACGGACCGCCGCGCGCCCGGGAGCCTCGCTCGAAGAGGCGCTCGAGCAGATCGACATCGGCGGCGTCTCGCTGATTCGCGCGGCGGCGAAGAATTTCGAACACGTCACGGTTTTGGTCGACCCGGACCAGTACGGAGAACTGACGCGCGCGCTCCCCCAAGGTGTCGACCGCCAGACGCGGCGCCGCTTCGCGATGCGCGCGTTCGAGCGGACGGCCGAGTACGACGCGGCGATCGCGCGCTATCTGGAGGCGGGCTCGACGGCGAACGGATTGCCGGACTCGCTCGCGCTCACCGTCCCGCTGGCACAATCGTTGCGTTACGGCGAGAACCCCCAGTCACGGGCCGCCTTTTACTTGGGGCACGGCTATGCCAAACCCGAGCAGCTGTGGGGGAAAGAGCTCTCGTACAACAATCTGCTCGATCTCGACGCGACCTTGCGGCTCCTGGTCCGGGCGCCGCTCCCTGCGGGTACGGCGGCCGTCCGCCCGCGATATCGGGCCGCCATCGTGAAGCATACGATCCCCTGCGGCGTCGCCGAGCGCGACGAGGTCGCGGCCGCCGTCCGGCTCGCGCTCGACGCCGACCCGACGTCGGCCTACGGCGGGATCATCGCCGTCGACGGGAAGATCGATCTCCAAAGTGCCCGAGCGCTCGGCGATTTCTTCCTCGAAATCGTGGGGGCGCCGGAATTCGACGACGACGCGCTCGCTCACCTCAAGCGCAAGAAGAATCTGCGCATCATCCGCTACGCACCCGCCTTCCCCGCCCAAATCGCGCGCGAGCTGCGTCTGCGTAGCGCCCTGGGCGGGATCCTCGCCGAGGAGGACGACCCCGCGGCGCCGCCCGAGGAATGGCGCGTCGTCTCGAAACGGGAGCCCAGCCTGAGCGAATGGCGCGATCTGGTTTTCGCCTGGGACGTCGTCCGTCACGTAAAGAGCAACGGCGTCGTCGTGGCCCGCGACGGGGTTTCGCGGGGTATCTGCGCCGGGCAAACCAATCGGGTGAGCGCGGTGAAGATCGCCGGGGAGCGGGCGGGCTCGTTTGCGCAAGGCTCCGCTTGTGCGAGCGACGGGTTCTTCCCGTTCGCCGACGGCTTGATCGCGGCGGCCGAGGCGGGCTGCAGCGCGGTGATCGCGCCGGGCGGGTCGATCCGCGACCAAGACGTCATCGCCGCGGCCGACGCGCGCGGGATCGCGCTGGTCTTTTCCAACTACCGCCTTTTCCTGCACTGACATGTCCGCGCGATCGTTTGCCGCCTTCATCACCCGCGTCATCGTCTACGTCGTCTTCATCGGGATTGCGGCGTGGATTGCGCAGTCCATCTGGAATTTCTACGATCTCGACCGAAGCGCGGAACTCGCCGCATTGCGCGCCCAATTCAGCCCGCTGCTCGTGATCGTCCCGGTCATCTGTGCGATCTTGGCGGGCGTGGCGCGGCCGCTCGGCGTTTTTGCCGCATGTTACGTCGTCGGGGCGATGCTGACGGCGCCGTTCGCGCTGTTGCACGCCGTTCCGCGATAGGTTACAACAAAACCATGCCGCGCTATTTGCACACTTCGATCTTCGTCAACGATATGGCGAAATCGATCGATTTTTACACCCGGAAATTGGGCCTCAAGCTCCTTCGCGGGCCGGTCCATTACCCGGGGAACGCCGACATGGCGTTCGTCGGAGCGGATTGGAACGCATATATCGAGTTGGTCTACGACCTGGAAGATCACGCCCCGTATGAGCTCGGGAACCGCTACGAACACCTCGCCGTCGAGGTCGAGAGCGTCCCCGAGACGATCGAACGCCTGCGCGCGAGCGGTGTGAAGATCGTCAAGGAGCCGAAGAAGTCGCCCGACGGCGAGCGGACGATCGCGTTCGTCGAGGATCCCAACGGTATCCCGGTCGAGCTTTTAGAGCCTCGACCCGATTGAGGAGCGCGCGCCGGCCGGAGCTGGGCGCTCGGGCGTGAATACTCGCCCCTTGATGGCAGCACCCAAGATCACGGCGCCGCGGGGGACGGCCGACGTCTATCCGCCGGAGTCGGCCGAATGGAATCGTCTGGAAGCCCGGATTCGCTCGCTCGCCCATCGCTTCGGTTACGGCGAGATCCGCACGCCGATATTCGAGGCGACCGAACTCTTCGTCCGCGGCGTCGGCGAGACGACCGACATCGTCGAGAAAGAGATGTACACTTTCGTCGACAAAGGCGGACGGAGCATGACGCTGCGTCCGGAGTGGACGGCTCCGGTCGTTCGCGCCGTCTTACAGCACAACTTGCTCGCCCGGGGACCGCTGCGGCTCTATTACATCGGGCCGTTCTTTCGGTACGAGCGGCCGCAAGCCGGTCGTTATCGCCAGGCCAACCAGTTCGGCGTCGAGTGCTTCGGGTACGCCGAGCCCGAAGCCGACGTCGAGGTGATGCAGCTGGCGATGGCGCTCGTGCTGCAGCACGGGATCACCGACGCCAAACTGCAGATCAACTCGATCGGCGACGCGCACTGCCGCCCGGCGTATCGCGAAGCGCTGCTGGCCCACTTTCGTCCCCACGCCGCCGAGTTGTCGGAGGATTCGCAGCGGCGGCTCGAGCGCAATCCGCTGCGCTTGCTCGACAGCAAAGCACCGGCCGATGCGCCCTTCATCGCAAACGCGCCGCGCTTCATCGATTATCTTTGCTCCGAATGCCGGGCGCATTTCGAAGCGATCACCCGGTATCTCGACATGCTGAGGATTCCGTATGCGGTCGATCCCCTGATCGTCCGCGGTTTCGACTATTACACGCGGACCGTCTTCGAGATCCGCAGCGATGCGCTCGGAGCGCAGAGCGCGCTCTGCGGCGGCGGCCGCTACGACGGGCTCGTCGAGTCGCTCGGCGGGCCGCCGACGCCCGCCGTCGGCTTCGGCCTGGGCATCGAACGTTTTCTGATGGTGCTGCGCGCGCGGGGCGGGGAGGCCGAGGAGCCGCGCAGCGGTTTTCAGGCCATCGCCCTCGGCGAGTCGGCGCGAGCCTTCCTCGTACCGATCGTGAGCGCGCTGCGCAACGGCGGCGTCCCGGCGTTCATGGAGTACGGCGATCGTAAGCTGACCGCGCAGTTCAAGATCGCCGACCGCAACGGCGCACGCTTCGCGCTGATCGTCGGCGACGACGAGCTGGCCAAGGGCGAGATCGTCGTACGCGACCTGCTCGCACGGAGCGACCGCCGCATCGCGGTGACGAATATCGAGGAGACGACGCGCCGGCTCGTCGAGGCTGCGACCCGATGAACGACGAGAAGGCGCGGATCGAGAGCTTGCTCGCGATCATGCGCGAGTACGGTCTCGAGGCGCTCACCCTGCGCGTCGAGGGGACGACGTACGAACTCGTTCGCCCCGAGGCGACTACCCTCGCCGCGCCTCAGCCCGGGCCCTACGCCGCCCCTCAACCCTCGCCGGCGCAGTCGGTGGACGAGCCCGGACCGAACGTAAAGAGGGTGACGGCACCGTTGGTCGGCGTCTTTTACCGGGCGCCGTCTCCCGAGAGCGCTCCCTACGTCGAGGTCGGCGATCGCGTCGAGGTCGGGCAAGTCGTATGTATCGTCGAAGCGATGAAGATGATGAACGAGATCACGACGGAGCACGCCGGGATCGTGACGCGCATCCTCGCTCGCAACGGCGAGCTGGTCGACGCCGGTGAGGATCTGATGTGGATCGAATCGTAGACGTCAAGGGTCGTCGAGGGTTCGCCGATCTCATCGCGGAGCGTCGCGGCTTGATCGAAGCACCCCACTACGAAGCGCAAGTCCGGGCGATCGCCGCGGCGCTGGTCGCCGCGTTTCGAGCGAAACATCGGGTCTATTGGTTCGGCAACGGCGGGAGCGCCGCCGACGCGCAGCATCTCGCGGCCGAGTTCTCCGGGCGCTTCCTGCGCGAGCGTCCCGCCTTGCCGTCCGAGGCGTTCTCGGTCAATCCGTCGGCGGTCACCGCGATCTCGAACGACTACGGCTACGAGCGCGTTTTCGAGCGCCAAGTCGAAGCTTTCGTCCGAGCCGGCGACGTCGTCGTCGGGATCACGACCAGCGGGAGGTCGCGCAACGTCGTCCGGGGACTCGAGGCGGCGAAACGCATCGGTGCGACGACGATCGCGTTCAGCGGGAACGGCGGGGGGCCCGCCGCCGAAGTCGCCGATCTCGCACTCATCGGCCCCGATGGGCACGCCGCGATCGTCCAAGAAATCCACATTACGATGGGGCACATCATCTGCGATCTGGTCGAACAAGAACTCTTCTTATGAAATCGGTTTTGCTCGCAGTGAGCGTGCGGCGACCCCTCGGGCCCGGCGCAGGGGGCGGGCGCGGAGCACCTGCCCGATGAGAAAGGCCGTGTTTTTGGATCGCGACGGGACGTTGATGGTCGATAAAGCGTTTGTCGCAGACCCGAAGGACGTCGAGCTGATGCCGACGGTCGTCGAGGGATTGCGCGCCTTGACCGAGGCCGGTTTCGCCAAGATCGTCGTCAGCAATCAATCCGGGGTCGCACGCGGCTATTTTCGGGCCGATGCGGTCGCCCGCGTCCATGCGGAGCTGCGGGCGCAGCTGCGGGTTCGGGGAGTCGATCTCGATGCGTTTTACTTCTGTCCGCACTACGACGAGGGGTGCGAATGCCGCAAGCCCGCACCCGGGATGATCGAGCGGGCCGCGCGCGAGCACGGTCTGGATGTACGGCGCAGCGCGGTCGTCGGTGATCGCGAAGCGGACATCCGGCTGGCGAACGCGCTCGGACTCCCGGGCGTCCTGGTCTCGTCGACGATCTATCCGTATCATGGGCCCGAGCCCGCCTATCGCGCGCGCTCGTTTTCCGATGCAGCCTCTTGGATCATCGCGCATGTCGGACGCTAGGACGATCGCGCCGAGCCCCCAGGAGTTGCTCAAGCGCATGGCGGGGCGACGTATCCTCGTCGTCGGGGATGCGATGCTCGACGAGTGGATTTGGGGGTCGGTCACCCGGATCTCGCCCGAAGCGCCGGTCCCGGTCGTCGCCGTCCGTGATCATTCGTTCACGCTGGGCGGAGCCGCCAACGTCGCCAACAATTTGCGCGCCCTCGGCGCCGACGTCGCGTTCGTCGGGGTCGTCGGCGACGACGTCGAAGGCCGGCGCCTCCGGCAACTGTTCGCCGAGAAGCAGATCGACGCCGCCGGATTGACCGTCGTCGACGATCGTCCGACGACGCGCAAGACGCGGATCGTCGCCCACAATCAGCAGGTCGTTCGCGCCGATTGGGAGTCGGTCACCCGCTTGGGCCGGCTCGATCGCGAGCGCGTCCGTACGGCGGTCGAACGCGCCGTACGAGGTTGTGAGGCCGTCGTCCTCAGCGACTACAACAAGGGGCTCTTTTCGCGCGAGATCGTCGAGGCGACGCGCGGGGCGAACGTCGTCGTCGCCGATCCGAAACCCCAGAACATCGATCTGTTCGCGGACGTGACCTGCGTCGCGCCCAATGCGGCCGAGGCGTCGAGTGCGACCGGGCTGCCGATCAGCGACGACGCATCGCTCGAGCGCGTCGGGACCGAGCTGCTCGCACGCTTACGCTCGCGCTACGTCATCATCACCCGAGGCGAGGCCGGGATGGCGCTCTTCGGAAGCGCCGGTGAGCGTGCCACGGTCCCCTCGGTGGCGAGGACCGTCTTCGACGTCAGCGGCGCGGGCGATACGGCGGTCGCGGTCTTGACGCTCTCGCTCGCGGTGGGTGCGCCGATCGTCGCGGCGATGGAGCTTGCGAACTATGCGGCCGGCGTCGTCGTCGAGAAGCTCGGGACGGCGACGACTTCCGTGGACGAGATCGTCGCCTTCGTGAATCATGATGGATGAACGCTTCGCCCCGCTCGTCGAGGTCGAGGAGGCGGTACGATGGCGTGAGCGGCGGCGTTCGAGCGGCGCGCGCGTCGTCTTCACGAACGGTTGCTTCGATATCATCCATGCGGGCCATGTCCGCTATTTGGCTTGGGCGCGCGAACAAGGCGACGCGCTGATCGTCGGCCTGAACAGCGACGATTCGGTCCGGCGCATCAAGGGGCCCGAACGCCCGTTTATGCCGTTCGAAGACCGTGCGCGCGTCCTGGCCGCGCTGCGCAGCGTCGATCTCGTCGTCGGGTTCGACGAGACGACGCCGGAAGTGCTCATCGACCGCATCCGTCCCGACGTTCATGTAAAGAGCGAACAATATCGGATCGAAGATCTGCCCGAGCGCGTCGTCGTCGAGCGGCACGGCGGCCGCATCGTCCTCGCGCCGCACGTCGCGGGACGGAGCACGACCGATCTCATCGCGGCGATCCGCGCGAGGAGCTATTGATCCTCGCGCTGACCTGCAACGGGCCCGGCGAGTTCGCCGGCTGGGTTCGGCCGCTGTTGCACGAGCTCTATGCCCGCGATCCGGCGCTCGACGCGCACTTGTTCTTCGTCCCCGACGATTATGCGACCGGACGTGAGCCGGACGTCGCCGCCGCGCTCTTTCCACGCCTACGCGTCTATCGGCCGCGCGAGTATATCCGCGTTGCGTTCGGAGGGAGCGTCGAAGGGTTGCCCAAACGCGTCGACCGCGTCCAATACCTCGGCGGCGACCTCATGCACGCGGTCCGCCTGCAGCGGCGGCTCGGCGGTGCGGCGAGCTCGTATCGCTTCTCGCGCCCGCGCTATCGAAGGACGTTCGAGCGGGTTTTCGCCGTCGACGAGAGCAATCGCGCGCAATTGGTGAGATGGAAGACGCCGCTCGAGCGGATCGAGGTCGTGGGGAACCTCGCGATCGACGGCGCGCTGATGGAGGCCGGCGGGACGTTCGCCGAGGGGAGCGAGCGCGAACGCGAGCTCGCGCGCGGCGGCTTGATCATTTTGCCCGGCTCTCGGCGCAGCGAGATCTGGAACATGCTCCCGATGTTTTTGGGGGTCGCGGTCCAGCTGCGCCGCCGTGAGCGTGAACTTCCGATCGCTTTCGGGATCTCGCCCTTTACGACCGAGGACGAACTGGCCCGCGCCCTCGCGAGCGGCGGCGATCCGCTTGCATACGGGACGCGCGGGAGGCTCGAGCATGCCGACGGTTTGACGTTCATCGCCGCCGAGAATGGGGAACGCTTCCCCTTGACGCGCAGCACGATGCGGGCGGCGCGGGCGGCGCTGCTGGCGCTGACCATCCCCGGGACGAAGGTGATCGAGCTGGCGGCCCTGGGTATCCCCGCAGTCGTATGCGCACCGTCGAACAAGCCCGAGGTCGTCGTCATCAACGGTCCGCTGCAATATCTCGATAGGCTACCCCTCGTCGGGACGCAGCTCAAGCGCTCGGCGGTACTGGGGGTCGCCCGTCGGTTTCGCTTTCTCGCGCAGCCGAATATCGACGCCGGGCGGATGCTCCTCCCGGAGATGCGGGGTACCCTTACCCCCGGTCGGATCGCCGGCGTCGTTCGCGAGCGACTGGCCGATACGGCCTGGCGTGCCGGGGCGAGCGAGGCGCTGCGCGCGCTCTACGCTCGGCGTGCGGGCGCCGCAGAACGAATGGCGACGCGATTGCTCGAACCGCCGGCTCCATGATCTCCGTGATCGTCGCGACGAGGAATCGCGCCGACTATTTAGAGCGAGCGCTCGATTCGCTCAGGCGGCAGGTCGACGCGCCGGCCTTCGAGGTGATCGTCGTCGACAACGGCTCGACCGACGCTACCGCGGACGTCGCCCGCCGCGCGGCCGAGCGTCTCGATCTGACCTACGTGTGTGAGCCGCAGCCCAATCGCAGTGCGGCGCGTAATCGCGGGATCGCGCACGCGCAGGGGGGGACCGTCCTGTTCGTCGACGACGACGTTTGGCTTCCCCCGCGATTCCTCGACGCGCACGCGAGGGCCCATCGCCGCGGGGGCGGACGCGTCGTGACCGGGCCGATCATCAACGTCCCGAGCTACGAGCACAAGCCCAAGCCGAAGCCGGCGCACTACTCGCGTGCCTTCTTCTGCACGTGCAACGTCTCGTTGCCCCGTCCCGCGCTCGAAGCGGCCGGCGGGTTTGACGAACGTTTCGATCTCTACGGTTGGGAAGATACGGAGCTGGGTTTGCGCCTGCGCGCAGCAGGCCTCATCCGCACCTTCGTCTGGGACGCCTACGTGTATCACATCAAACCTCCGACGGTCGATACCCTTCACCTCGCGGCGCGGCGGACGATCGAAAAGGCGCGCATGGCGGCGCGGCTGATCGAGACGGCCCCGTCGCTGCGGACCCGCTTGGCGACCGGAGCCTATCCGCTCAATCTCCTCCGCGGCCGCCTTCTCGCTCCCCGCTGGGCCTTGCCGTTGTACGCCGGCTTGGCGGAGCGAGGCGGTTCTCGTACGATCGCACACCTGGCCCGCGGCTTGCTCCTCGACGGACTCTACGTCGACGAGCTCAGCCGGGCGCTGAACGGACTACGATGATGCAAAGCCACCAGACGACGCTCGTCCTCGTCGAACCGAGCGTCGAGTACCGCGACTCGTATATCGCCGCCCTGCGTGAGCATCAAGCGCAGGGACGATTCCTTGACAATCGCCATATCGAGAACGACGTCGGTGCGCTCACCCGTGACTTCGAGCGTTTGGTACGGACGTTACGGAATGCGGCGAATCCGGCTTACGTGAGGCCGGGTTTCGTCCCCGAGACGTTCCTGTGGATGATCGAGCTGCCGGGAGACGAGCTCGTCGGCCGCTCTTCGATTCGGCACCGGCTCTCGGATGAGCCGTCGTTGCGCGACATCGGACACATCGGCTACGATATTCGGCCGTCGCGGCAGGGTCGCGGGTACGGGAAAGCGATCCTCGGCCTCACGCTCGACGTCGCGCGCAAGCTCGGGATGGAGCGCGTCTTGGTTACCTGCGACTCCAACAACCTCCGTTCGAAATCGATCATCGAACACTGGGGCGGGGTCTTCGAGAGCGCGGTCCCGCTGGCGGGGCGCGATTACGTCCGCCTGCGCTATTGGATCGACTTGCGTCCACCGGAGTCGCCTGCTGATCGGTCCTAAGCGCATCTTGATCGTACGCGTCGACGGGATCGGCGACGCGCTCTGCCTCGTCCCGCTGCTGTGCGCCTTGCGCGACGCGGGACACGAGCTCGGGGCCCTGCTCTCGACGCAAAACGCTCAGATTTTCGCTCCGGGCGTTTTCGTTCGGACGCACGTCCTCGAGCGCATCCCCTGGCCGGCGCACGGTTCGACGCTCGAAACCTACAAGATCGCGCGGACGCAAGCTCGTTTGGCGGGATACGACGTCGCGCTGATCGCCTCCGAGGAGCCGGAAGCCTATCGCTTTGCGAAGGAGGCGGGGGTCGCGATCCGAGTCGGTTTCGTCAACGGCTGGGAGAAACCGCTGAAATCGCTCGCTACGCGGCGGCTGCTCACCCGCTCCATCGTCCGTCCGGCGTCGGCCCGGCGCGCGGTCGAACACGAAGTCGAGACGCTGTTTCGCCTCGGCGACGGCTGGCACGACGAACCGGCCGCGACGCGGGACGTACGGCGACTCCGGCGCGCGCTCGTCGAGGACGAGACCGAGTGCCGCCGGGACGATCGCGTCGCGCTGCAGATCGTCCCGAAGGCGTTTGCGCGTCCGAAGGAGGGATTCGCAGAGATCGCCCGCACGATCGCGACGGCCTATCCCGTCGTCGTCGTCGGTTCGTCGGCCGACCGGGATATCGTTCACGCCGCCGCACTCGCCGCCGATGCGCCCGCCCTCGTCTTCGAGCGGGTCGCCGATTGGCGGGACGCATTGCTCGGGATGCGGGCGATCGTCACCCCCGACAGCGGTGCGGCCCATCTCGCCGGGATGGCGGGGATCCCGTGCGTCGACCTGTTCCCCGCACGGCGCGACGTGGTTCTTCAGACGATGCGTTGGGCGCCCTGGGCGGCGCCGTCGAGGACATTGATCGTCGGACCAGAACCGTCGGGCAACGGACGCGCGGTCCTTGCGGCGCTGCGCGATGTGCTGGACGGAGATGCGAGATAATGCCCGCGCCCTCTTGATCGCGGCGGGCGGCGGTTTCGGAGATACTTTTTTGGCCTCGATGTGCGCGTCGGCTCTACGCTCGAAGTATGCGGCCGTCGACGCCGTCGTCTTGCCGGGACACATCGACGCGCTGCTGCACGGCGCCGACGTCGACGAGATCTATTCGGCGATGCAGCCCGCGGGGGAACTCGCCGCCGAGTTGCGGGGGCGTCGCTACGCCGCCGCCGTCGTCACCTGGGCGACTCCTGCGACCGCCCTCCTTGCCGTACGCAGCGGTGCGCCGTTGCGGGTCGGTCAAGCCCGGCGGCTCTATTCGTTTCTCTTCAACAGACGGGTCGTCGTGCGCAGCGAGCTCGGTGACGAAAAGACGCATTGGAGCGAGATCCTGCTCGATTATCCGCGAGCGCTCGGTTGCGAGACGGCCCTCCCGTGGCCGCGTTTCGAGATCCGGACCGAGGAGGAGGCGGAGGCCGACGAACTCTTGCGCGCCCTCGCCGTGAAGGGCGAGTTCATCGCGCTCCACCCGGTTTCGGCGATCGCCCCGCGCAGGCCGTACTGGCCGGTCGACGGTTGGCGGCGCGTCGTCGAGCGGATCGGGGAGCGCTACGCGCTCCCGGTGGTCATCCTCGGGAGTGCGGCCGATGCGAAGATCGCCGACCGGATAGCCGCCGGGACCGGCGCGATATCGGCGGTCGGACGAACGACGTACGGCGGTTTGGCCGCGGTCGCACGCCGTGCGGCGGCCGTCGTCGGTCTGCACAGCGCGCCGATGCACATCGCCGCCGCCGCCGGTGCGCCGACGGTCAGCGTCTTTCCGTTACGGGTCGACTTCCCCGACCGTTGGCGTCCGCTCGGACCGCGGGTCGCGATCGTCCGGAACAGCTATCCTTGCCCGCCGGGCCGCGCTCATCGGATGGAGACCTGCGCACGCTACGAATGTATCGCGCATTTGGACGTCGGCGCGATCGAGGCGGCGATCGAAGAGGTCACGCGCCGGCCTCGCGCTTCGCTGCGCCACGGGATCGCGACGTAGATGCGCGCCACGCTCCAACTGTGCACCTACAATCGGGCGCATCTTTTGAGACGCGTTCTCGAAGCGTGTTTCGAGCAGACCGTGAGCGACTACGAAGTCGTCCTCGTCGACGACGGCTCGAGCGACGATACACCGGCGATCATCGAGGACGCCCGAGCCTGCGCGACCGTCCCGTTCATCGTCGTTCGCCAGGAGAACGCAGGGTTGGCGAAGGCGCGCAACGCCGGTTTGCGGCGCGCCAGCGGCGAGCGCATCATCTTCATCGACGACGACGTCCTCCCGATGCCCAACTTCGTCGCCGAACATCTCCGCTCGCACGAACGGACGCCGGACGCGATCGTTCGCGGCGCGGTGATCAACACCGAGAGTTTCGACGAGCTGCCGCCGCCGTACTGGACGATCGCCAACTTCAGCGCGAACTACTTTTGGACGAGCAACGTCTCGGTTTCGCGGGAGCGCCTCGCCGCGGTCGGCGGCTTCTTCGACGAGCGTTTCTCCGAGTACGGGTGGGAGGATATCGAGCTCGGCTTGCGCCTGCGATTCGCCGGGACGCGCTCGGTCTTCAATCGCTTCGCCGTCGCGTTTCATTACAAACCGCGGCCGTCGAGCGCCGACGTCGATCGCATCCTGCAGCGAGCCCGCGCGCAGGCGCGGAGCGCCGTGCAGCTGCGCCGCGCGCATCCGCATTGGCGGACCGCGCTCGCGACCGGGGATACGCCGGTGCAACGCGCTTTCGGGAAGCTCGTGCGGGCGTTGCCGGGCGCCTCGCTCGCACGCTTGGCCGGTGCCGGCGGTCCGCCGCGCCGGTTGAGCCGCATCGGTCTGGCTGCGGCCCGGGCCCTGGCGACGGCCGCGTATTACGAAGAGCTGGAGCGTGCCGCCCGACGATGAACATCATCTTGACGCGGACGGACCGAGTCGGCGACTTGGTCCTCTCGACGCCGGCGATCGCTTCCTTTCGCCGCTCTTTCCCGGATGCGCATATCACGCTCGTGTGCAGCGACTACAACCGAGCGGCGGTCGAGCGCAATCCCGACGTGGACGAACTGATCGCGATCCCGCCGCCCTGCCGGCCGGCCGCGATCGGTTCGGCTTTGAGGCGGCGCTGGGATCTCGCGGTCGCGCTCGCGCCGCGGTTCGTCGATTTTCGCATCGTCTCGGCGACCCGCGCGGCGCGCCGGATCGGCTACACGTATACGCGCCGTTATCTGGCGCGGCTCGCGGCCCGTTTGTTCCTCACCGACGTCGCCGTTTCGGAAGCCGACCCGTATCGGTGCGAGGTCGATCCGGGCTGCGTCGTCCGGCACGAAGTCGATCAAGTCCTCGCCTTGGTCGAGCTCGCCGGCGGCCGCGTCCTCACCCGCGACCTCGTCATCACGATCGACGACGCCGATCGTGAGCAGGTCGCCGACGTCCCGGCCGGAGCGATCACGCTCCACCTGGGCCACCGCTGGGCGACGACCGGGAGCACGATCGAGAACGTCGTGGAGCTGATGCGCGAGTTGCAACGTTTCGATCGCCCGCTGGTGGCGACGTACGGCGACGACGGCGAGAGGATCGCACGAGCGGTCCGCGAGGCGGGAGTCGCCGACGTCCTCCTCGGCCGGCTCTCGTTCCCCGCCTGGGCGGCGGTGTTCGAGAAAAGCGCCCTGATCGTGACGGTCGACACGGCCGCGACCCACGTCGCAAGCGCAGTTCGCAGGCCGATCGTCGTCCTCTTCGAACACCGCTATTTTCGTCTCAACTCGCAAGAATGGTCACCTTACCGCGTCCCCAGCGCCGTCCTGCGCAAGCCGTCGGCTCCAACGGAAGAGCTCCTGCGCGCCTCGCGCGCACAGGTGATCGAATCGGTCGAGCGGCTTTTGGCCCATGCTCAAGATTTCCGTAGTCGTCCCGACGTATAACCGGCTCGAGACGCTGCGGGTCGTCATCCCGTCGCTGCTGGCCCAAGACCTGCCGCCGGAGAGCTACGAGATCATCGTCGCCGATTCGAACTCGAACGACGGGACGGCGGAATACCTTGCCGAGGTCGCGCGCGCCGCACCGCGCGTCCGCCATCTCCCCGGGGCCTACAGCGGGCGGGCGATGGCGCGTAACGCGGGGATCGCGGCGGCGCGGGGTGCGATCGTCCTGTTTACCGACTCCGACATCATCGCCTCGCCCGATTTGCTCGCGCGCCATCTCGAGCATCATCGCGAGCCGCGCGCGCAGGCGGTCGTCGGTATGGAAGTACAAGTCGAGAGCTACCTCGACTACGTGCGAAAGCGCGACGATCCGCGGCTGCGCAAGCCGCTGCACGGAACCGCGCCGAAACGCTTGAGCTGGCTCTATTTCCTGACCGGGAACGCCTCGGTGCGGCGGACCGATCTCGAGCGCGTCGGCGGATTCGACGAATCGTTCACCGGGTACGGGCACGAGGATCTGGAGCTGGGGTACCGCCTGCAGCAGGCGGGCGTGCGGATCGTCTACGAGCCGCGTGCCGTCAACTACCACTGGCAAGCGACTCCGTATCGTGAGCAGGCGCGTAAGATGGAGCTCGCCGGACGCTCGACGGTGCGGTTCTATCGGAAACACCCGCACTTCATCGTGAAGGCCCGGTTGGGGATGACGCCCCTCTCGCTCGGTCTCCACGGCGTCCTGGCACGCGTCCCGCGCGCCGTCGAGTGGCTCGAACGGCTGGGCGAGCACAACGGGCTGGCACGTACCATCGCTTATCAATATCACTATCTCAACGGGGTGAAGGCTGCTCTCAATGGCAAGTAGCGGTGCGCAGAAGCTCTCCTGCGGAGCACTGCGGCTCCAACACGTCGGGTCCAACGTCGAGATCAACGGCTGGGTGCATCGCCGACGCGATCACGGGGGACTGATTTTCGTCGACGTCCGCGACATCGACGGGATCACCCAGGCGGTCTTCGATCCCGCACAGAGCGAGGCGTTCAGCCTTGCCGAGTCGCTGCGGAGCGAGGACGTGATCCAGGTCGTCGGGACCGTTCGCCGGCGTCCGGCCGGGACCGAGAATCCGCGCCTGGGCACGGGGGAGGTCGAGATCGGCGCCGAGCGCGTCGTCGTCCTCGGGCGGGCGAAGACGCCGCCGTTTCAGATCGCAAGCGACGAGAACGTCGACGAAGCTCTGCGCCTACGCTATCGCTATCTCGATCTGCGTCGCCCGCGGATGCAAGAGAACTTGCGGGTTCGCCACCGACTCGTCAAGGCGATTCGTGATTACTTCGACGAGCTCGATTTCCTCGAGATCGAGACTCCGTGCCTCATCAAGACGACGCCGGAAGGCGCGCGCGACTACATCGTCCCCAGCCGCCTGTATCCGGGACAATTTTACGCGCTCCCGCAGTCGCCGCAGATTCTCAAGCAATGCCTGATGATCGGCGGCTTGGGCCGCTATATGCAGATCGCCCGCTGCTTCCGCGACGAAGACCAGCGTGCCGACCGGCAACCGGAGTTCACCCAACTCGACGTCGAGATGTCGTTCGTCGATCAAGAGGACGTGATCCGGGTGATGGAGGGCTGCATGGTTTACGCCTGGCGCAAAGCCCTCGGGATCGAGCTGGGCCCCTTCCCGCGGATGCGCCACGCCGAAGCGATCGCGCGTTTTGGGCTCGACAAGCCCGATTTGCGCTTCGGTCTCGAGCTCGCCGACGTCGCGCCGCTCTTCGCACACTCCGAGTTCACGCTGTTCCGCACCTTGGCGAGCGACGAGAAGAATCGAATCGTGGCATTGCGTTATCCGGCCGGAGCGGCACTCTCGCGCCGCGACTTCGACGCGCTGACCGAGACCGCGAAGGCGTTCGGTGCGAAGGGCTTGGTGTGGATCGCGCTGGCCGCCGACGGGGTAAAGAGCTCGATCGGACGTTTCCTGAGCGATCGGCTCGTCGAGAAGCTGTGCGCCGCGGTCGAAGCGGAACGCGGCGATGCGATCCTGCTGATCGGCGACGAATACGCCGCAGCCTCGGATGCGGCCGGGAAGCTGCGCTTGGAGATCGGCGAACGCTGCAAGCTGCGCGATCCCCGAGCCTTCGCCTTCGCCTGGGTCCTCGACTTCCCGCTCTTCGAGCGCGATCCGCAGACCGGCGGCTTGGCTCCCGCCCACCATCCGTTCACCGCTCCGGCACCGGATCAAGAGGCTCTGATCGAGAGCGATCCGCTGGCCGTGCGGGCCCAGCACTACGACATGATCCTCAACGGCTACGAGCTCGGGAGCGGCTCGATCCGTATCCACTCGCCGGCCCTGCAGCGGAAGGTCTTCGAGCTCATCGGTCTGACCGACGAAGAGATCGCGCAGCGCTTCGGCTTCTTCATCGAAGCCTTCGACTACGGCGCCCCGCCCCACGGTGGGATGGCCCTCGGGATCGATCGGATCGCGATGATCGCCTGCGGCGAGACGAGTATCCGCGACGTCATCGCATTCCCGAAAAATCAAGTGGCGCGCGACCTGATGATCGACGCGCCGTCGCCGGTTCCTCAGGAAGCCTTACGCGAGCTGTCGCTCGAAGTTCGGGTCCCGGCCGCCAAGGGCGAACGTGCCGGCTCCGGTTGAAAGGCGCCGGCGCGGCCGTCTTCACGACCGATCGTCCCGAAGCAGCGACGCAGCGGTTCGAAAAACGGCGTCGAGCATCGCTTCGGTGAGGACGCCCGTATTGGTGTTCTGGCGGCTCGGGTGATAACTCGCAAGGACGACGACGGCCCGGCCCGCTTCGTTTTCATAGCACGTTTGGGCGCCGTGCGAGAAAGGGGCGCGTTTTCCGCGCAACCGATAACGTTCGCGGAAGATCGCATGGATCGTGTCGTCGGCGATTTTCCCCAAAGTGACGACGACGCGAAGACGAGGCATCGCTTCGAGCTCTTCGAGCAGGAAGGGCAGACAACGCTTCCGCTGCACCGGCGTCGGCTTGTTGCCGGGCGGAGCGCAGCGCAGCGCGGCCGTTATGAAGGCGTCCCTCAATTCGAGCCCGTCGCCGATCCGCTCGGAATGCGGCTGGTTCGCGAATCCGGCGCGGTGCAGCGCTCGATAGAGCCAGACGCCGGAGGCGTCTCCGGTGAACATGCGGCCGGTACGGTTCGAGCCGTGCGCACCGGGGGCCAGGCCGACGATCAACAAGCGTGCGTTCGGGTCGCCAAAACCGGGGACGGGCTTGCCCCAGTAGGTCCAGTCTTGGTATTCGCGCTTCTTGAGGCGCGCGATCCGTGCGCAGTACGCGCGCAGCTCCGGACAGCGCTTGCAGGCGACGACGCGACGCCCGACGGCGGCGAGTCTTCGTTCAACGAAGGCCGGGAAATCCAAGACGCTCGAGTGCGGCATAGGCGACGATGCCGACGCTGGTGGAGAGATTGAGGCTGCGGACGGTCTCCGCGCGCATCGGGATGCGCAGCACCTGCGAGCGATGCCGCGCCAGGACCTCGTGAGGCAGACCGGCGGTCTCTTTCCCGAAGACCAGCGCGTCGCCGGGGGCGAAGGACGCCTCGCTGTATCGCCGCTCGCCGTGCGTCGAGAAGAGCCACAATCGGCGTCCTTCCCAACTGCTGAAGAATGCCCCGAGCGAGCGGTGCAGGACGAGGTCGATGGACGCCCAGTAATCCAGTCCGGCACGTTTGAGCCGGCGGTCGTCGATCGAGAAGCCCAGGGGCTCGACCAAATGCAGTGCACAACCCGTCGCCGCGCAGAGGCGCGCTACGTTCCCGGTGTTCGGCGGGATCTGCGGTTCGACGAGGACGATGTGCAACGGGGCGGTATCGACGCTGTCGGCGGCGACGATTCGCTCGGCGGGTTGGGTGCTCATCCCTGGTTGGCGAGCGCGACCGGGTCGGGGCCGCGAAACGGCGCGATGACGTACGCGATCCCGCCATGCGCGAGCCAGGCGCGCTCGAACTGCGCGAGTCGATAGGTGACGCGCACCCGGGGGTGCGCCGGATCGTTGACGATCGGATCACCGACGGCGTCGAATCCGCGCAGGACGGCGAGATGGCCGGTGCTCCGTTCCAGCGGTGCGCCTTCGAGCTCCCCGGCAGCCCAGGCGTAGGAAAGCGCCAAAGGCAAGCCGCGCGAGACGAAGGCGTAGGCGTGCCCCAGATCGCGCAGATATGCGACGAACGAGCGTAGGCCGAACGTCGACGCATAGGCGACGTTGAAGGCCCAATTCCCCGTCCCGCGATACCCCGCGTCGTAGACTCCGCGCGCCACCGTAGCGACGTCGACGTCGTAGCCGTGAAAACGCAGCAGCATCGCGACCGACGCGGGGCTGCACCATCCGCGCTCGTCGTCCACATATTGTGAACAGGTCGGGACGTCGAGCTCGACGGGGACCGGGGCGTGCATCGGGCGCGGCGGATCCTCCGGGGGCGTCGCGAGGGCGAATGCATCCATGCGCTGCGAGGCGCGGACTTCGAGGGCCACGAACGGTTTGGTCGCGACGATCCTATCGGCCTGGATCGTCACCTCCTCGTCGCGCGGACTGAGCGACTCGCGTTTGTGCGCCGACCATTTCACGTACGGCAGCCATGCCGAGCGGTACCCGTTCGCGAACCGCAGGCGCAGTGAGATCGAGCCCTCGGCGGCGCGGGTGTTCCAGCTGAGGACTCCGGTCGTCGACTGCGCCGAGTGCAGCGTCGTCTCTCCGTCGGAAGGGCGTACGAAGGTCACCGGCATGCGGCTATATCGACCATTCCCACGAGTTCCAGAAGCTCGTGATGAATTGCGCCGGCTTGTAGTTTTTCAAATCGCTGTTGTAGGCGGCGAATTGATTTTGCCAGTAGAGGAAGACGGCGGGGACGAGCTCGTGGATGCGTTCTTCTTCTCGCTGATAGAGCGCCTTGCGAATCGCTCGATCGTAGGTATGGGTCGCGGCGATCGCGGTTTGCGAGATGATCGAGTCCGCCAGGAACGTCGTGTTCGACCCGTGCGGCGGGATGAATTCCGCCGCCCAGCTCCCGGCGTTGTCGGGATCCGGGCCGTTGGTGTCGACGGACCATGACATGTCGTACCGTCCGCTGTAGAGCGGGCCGTCCCGAGCGAAGAGGATGCTGACCGGATAATTCTTGATCGTCAGGTCTATCCCGACCGCGCGAAGCTGCTGCTGCATCTGCACCTCGGCCTGCTCGTTGGGTTGATTGTCCGTGCTCGATGAGATGCTGATCCGCAGCGCCAGGTTCCCTTTGTGCCGGATTCCGTCCGGACCGAGGTGCCATCCGGCCGCGTCGAGGAGCCTGCGGGCGTCGCCGGGATCGTACCGGTAGAGCGGGATGGTCGGGGCGGCCCAGGAGGTCGGGATGATATCGCTGTGAGCGCGGATATTGTAGCCGTGGTAGGCGAGCGCATTGATACGGTCCCAGTCGACGGCTTCGGCGATCGCCAGGCGGACCCGGCGATCGTGCAGCGTCGGCTTTCGGGTGTTGAAGGCCAGATGGCGCCAGTTCGCGCTCAGCCGTTTCTCGACGGTGATCCCGTCGAGGTGCGCGAGCTCGTCGATGTGGTTGACCGCGACGCTGTCGATCAGATCGATCTCGTGCGTCCGCAGTTGGGTGAAGAGGACGTCGGGGTTCGGGACGATGCGATAGCTGATCGCCTTTAGCTTGGGAGGTCCGCGCCAATAGCGCGGATTGGGTACGAACTCGAGCGACGCACCGTGGTTCCACTTCCGCAAGAGCCAGGGGCCGCTCGAGATCGGAGCTTCGTTGAATGCAGCCGTGTTGAGGTCGGGGAGCTTGCCCAAGAGGTGTTCGGGGAGGGGCGGATACGCGCTACCGCCTCCGCCGCCGAGCGCTCCGAAAAACGAGACGCTCGGTTCGCGCAAATGGACGATCGCCGTATGGGTATCGGGAAGATCGATCGCGACGATATCGTCCCAGCCTGCGCGCAGCTTCACGTTGTTGCGCGGGTTCATCACGGCCCGCCAGGTGAAGCGGAAGTCGCGCGCGTCGAGCGGCGCCCCGTCCGACCAGGTGACGCCCTTGCGAAAGTGGAGGACGATCGTCTTTCCGTCTTTCGAAATCCCGCCGTTTTTGTAGGTCGGGATCTGGGTTGCGAGTTCGGGGACGAACTCGCCGTGTTGATCGTAGCGAAAGACCGGCGCGAAGATCAGCGCGTCGATCTGATCGGTCGCGTCCGTATGAGCGAACATCGGGTTGAGATTGTCCGGTTCGTCGGTCGAACCGATCCGAAGCAGGCCGGGGACGGTCCAAGGATGGCGCATCCCGTTCGCCGGGGGCGAGCCCACCCGCGTACAAGCACAGAGCAGAACCCCTACGACCAGGGCGGCGAAGCCGCGCTTCACGCTGTGATCGGCTGACGTTTGGTCAACGAAGGGGCGATCGCATCGTAGAATGCCCGTCCGCCGAAGCGGACGACGTCGTCGGCCGGGAGTCCGGTCCGGGCACGCGCGTCTTCGATCGCGCGCCACGCCTCGGCGTCGCTCAATCCGTACGTGTTCAGAGCGATCCCGACGACTTTCGCCGGCTTCACCCAGGCGCACAGCGACTCGTACGCGCGAATCAGCTCGGGATACGGGAGGATCGGGGTCCCGTAGCCTTCGATCCGAGTGCGCGACGCCAGGTGGCAGAGGACGAGCGCGTCGGGCGCCGTCCCGTAGAGGAGGGCGAGCGTCACCTGACCATAGGCCGGGTGATTGATCGCCCCTTGCCCCTCGATGAACAGGAGATCGGCGTCGCGGGCCGCTTCGCAGACGAGCGATTCCGCGGCACCGGGTGCGAAATCGCTGATGACCCGGTCGATCGAAATCCCCCACCCGGCGATCATGATCCCGGTCTGTCCGGTGGGGACGAATTTGGCATGGCGGCCTTGCGCGCGGGCGATCCTCGTCAGTTCGAGGGCGGTCGTCATCTTGCCGACGGCGCAATCGCTCCCGACGGTGAGGACACCGACCGCGTCGAGCCGGTAGACGTCCCCTGAGAAGAGCGGCGACGGCGGGGGGATGCGGACGTCCCAGATGCGCGTCCCGTGTTCGGCGGCGAGTCGGGCGAACTCGTCGTCGGCACCGAGCACGTCGTGCAAACCGCTGACGATCTCGAGCCCGGCGCGGATCGCGACCGCGATCTCGGCCCGCCACGAGGCGGGGAGTTTCCCACCCGGCGGGGCCAATCCGATCAGGAGCGACGTCGGCTCGTACCACAGTCCCGAGGCCACGTCCTCGACGATCGGCGCGTCGCTGCGCAGATGCGGGAGGACGTCGCAGACACGCTTCCCGCTCAACGTCGGATCGACGACGGCGACCGTCGGGTCGTCGGCGTAGGCGATGACGCCGTGCGCCGTCTTCGCGCCTCGGTCGGCGAACGCGCCGGGTGCGAGGATCAGATAGCGCCGCCGTGCGGTCACGAGCGAACCGTCGAGCGCGAAGGGGCCGACTCGACGACGCCCAAGCCGGGTCGATCGGGGAGCCGAAGCCTCCCGTCGGGGTCGTACTGAAGGCCGCTGAACGGATCGTCGGCGGTCAAGAAGGGACCGTCGATATCGGCCCAGTCGGCGAGCGGGGAAAGGTGGGCGGCGGCCGTCGCCAGGATCGCGCTCTCGACCATGCAGCCGAGCATGACTTTCAGGCCGAGCGCGCGCGCCGTATGAATCATCGCGAGCGCCGCGCGCATCCCGCCGCACTTGATCAATTTCACGTTGACGCCGTCGACGCAACCGATGAGCCGCGGCAAATCTTCGGCGCCGCGGACGTCTTCGTCGGCGACGATCGGGATCCCGACGCGCTCACGAATCCAGCGCAGCCGTTCGGGCGAGCCGGCGGGGATCGGCTGCTCGCAGCATTCGATCTCGAACCGCTCGAGCTCCGTGAGGATCCTCACGCTGCTCTCCGGCGACCATCCTTCGTTTGCGTCGATCCGAATCGTCCCCCGGTAGACGCTGCGGATCGCCTCGATCGTCTCGATCTCCCGGCCGACGCCGAGCTTGATCTTGAGAATGGGGTGGGTCCTCACCTCGAGGACTTTCTCGACCATCCGCTCGATCGTATCGATCCCGATCGTGAACGACGTCGTCGGTGCGGCTTGGGGATCGAGGCCGAAGAGCCGCCACAGCGGGCGGCCGAGGTCGCGTCCGATGAGGTCGTGCAGCGCGAGGTCGAGGCCGCAGCGTGCCGCTACGGGGATCTCGGCCAGGATCGTCTCGAGGCGGTAAGGGTCGTCGCTCGGGAACCGAAACGTTGCGAAGAAGCGTTCGATCGAATCGATCGTCTCCTCGTAGCGCGGCGTCGGAGACGCTTCTCCCAGCCCTTCCAGCTCACCCCAGCGGAGTCGGAACACGAGCGTCTTGGCGACCGACTCGGAGCCGCGAGCGATCGTAAACGTGTGCACCAAAGGGAGCTCCAGCCGTGAGAGCGAGAGCGTCAGGGGAGGCACGCCGGCGACTTCAGCGCTCCTCGGAGCCGTCCCCGCCGCATCGCTGCTTCCGAGATGAGCGATGCGGCGCGTCCTCGCGAGCGTGGAATAGAACACGTGTTTGGATTGACGCGGATGGGATAATACCGGCTAGACGACTACTGCGCTGTGCGCGAACGTACCGTGGTGTTGGACCAACGCCCATACCAAGGGAGCATCAGCTCCGGATACGATAGGCGCGGACGATCGAAACGACCGTCCCCCTAGCGCCCGGGCCGCACCCACCTGCGAGAACGCAGGTTCAAACCAGGTACGAAGACGGCAGACGCGGTTGGCGTCGCTCACAGAGCTCCCGGCGCGCTCGTTCGAGCAGCGCCGGTAGTTCGTTTTGCGGGTCGTCGCCTTCGTAGTGCAGGCAAACGAACCCGCGGACGTTGCCGAGCCTCGCGATGCTGCGCGCATACGCGATGACGACGCGCGGCTCGAGCGAGTGGCGTTCATCCCCCACCAAGACGTCGTCGTCGAGCGCGAAGCGCAACCACGCCGAATCGATGTCCTTCGCGAAGCGCTTCAATTCGAATGCGCTCGCACCGATCGTAGCCGGCGCGTTGCGGATCGCGAGCGTGACGTTGGTCGCTTTCGCCGCTCGAGCCGCGAGCTTGGCCGCACGGACCGTTTCGTTGTATCCCGCCGCCGGGACGTCGGCGGGCGGAGGGAGCGGCGCGACGACGAGCGGCGCGCCGAGCATGGCGGCGTCGGCGATGATCGTCGCGCGCGCCTCGTCGTCGGCTTCCCGAAAGAACCCGTTCGCTTCGAGCGCGGCGACCGTCAGCCCGCCGTCGACGCTCATCTTCTTGAGCTGGGCGAGATAGTCGCGATCGCGTCGCGGAAAATGGGCGAGATCGAAGACGACGCCGTCGACGTCGAGCGCGGTGGCGCAGAGCTCGAGCCACTCGAGTTGGGTCAGCTCCCCGGCGGCGAGGAGACGATCGAAGGCGGCGCTCGAAACGGCTAGCTTCATCCCGGCTCGTTCTACGGGTTTTCCACCTTACCCAGCGAAGACGCTCGTCTCGCAACGGAAGGAGTGGACGTGAAGATAGCCGTCGGGGCCGATCATGCAGGCTACGTGTACAAAGATCGTATCGCCGCCGATCTGCGCCGAGCCGGCCATGACGTCCTCGATTTCGGGACGCACAGCGACGTCGCGGTCGATTATCCGCCGTACGCCTACGCGGTCGGCCTCGCCGTGGCGAGCGGACGCGCCGAGCGCGGGATCGTCGTGTGCGGTTCGAGCATCGGGGTCTCGATCGCCGCGAACAAAGTCCCCGGCGTCCGCTGTGCGGTCGCGACCGAGCCGTACGCCTGCGAGCTCTCCCGTCGTCACAACGACGCCAACGTCCTCGCGCTCTCCGAGCGCTTGGTCGGCTGGGAGATGGTCGTCCGCCTCGTAGAGATTTTCCTGGGGACGCCGTTCGACGGCGGGCGCCACGCGCATCGGGTGGCGCAGCTCGAATTCACCGACGCCGAGCGCGCCAAGGCGGAACAGGCCCTTGCGCTCGGCGTAGTGACCGGTGCGCAGACGCCGAAGGAGCTGTTGCCGACATGAGCTTCAGATCGCCGCACGATATGGGCGGGCTCCCCGCCGGTCCGGTCGACACGAGCGAACACGCGAGCACGTTTTGGGAGCAGCGCGTCGATGCGATTCGGGAGCTGACGCGGAAAATCGAGCTCGACGGGCGTCCGCTGATCCGCGTCGACGAGCTGCGGCGTGCGATCGAATCTCTCGGCGCCCAGTCCTACGACGAGCTCTCCTATTATGAAAGGTGGATCCATGCGCTCAGCACGCTGCTGGTCGAAAAGGGCGTGTTGACGACCGCGGAGCTCGGCCGCAAGCTGGCCGAGATCGAGGCGCGAGAGGAAGGGACGTGAGCTTTTCGGCGGGCGATCGCGTCCGAGTCCGCGAGATGTACCCGCCGGGGCACGTTCGGACGCCCTTTTACGTGCGCGGGAAAGCGGGGATCGTCGAGCGCGTCGTCGGCGAGTTCGACAACCCCGAGGAGCTCGCATACGGTCGCGAGGGCGACAAGCGGATCCTCTACCGCGTCCGCTTCGCGCAGCGCGACGTATTCCCGCAGACGCCGTCGGGATCGGATACGATCGACGTCGAGATCTACGAGCATTGGCTCGTGCCCGAAGGAGATGGCCGATGAGTACGACGCACCGGCACCCCCACGTATATCATCCGGAGCACCACCTGCCCTCGACCTATTATGAAAAACTGACCGCGGCCGTCATGGAGCTCCTCGTCGAAAAGGGATTTTTCACGGCCGAGGACGTCCGGCGCGAGATCGAAGCGATGGACGAGCGGTGCCCGGAGCGCGGCGCGCGGATGGTCGCCCGCGCCTGGATCGATCCCGCCTTCAAGGCGCGGATGCTCGAGGACGGGAGCGCGGCGATGCGAGAGCTCGGCCTCGATCCCGGCGACATGCGGCTCATGGTCGTCGAGAACACGCCGAGCATCCACAACGTCATCGTCTGCACGCTGTGTTCGTGCTATCCGCGCATGCTGATGGGGCCGCCGCCGGCCTGGTACAAGAGTCGGCCGTACCGCTCACGCGTCGTACGCGAGCCGCGGAAAGTCCTGGCCGAGTTCGGCCTGCAGATCCCCGACGAGGTCACGATCCGCGTCCACGACAGCTCGGCCGATCTGCGCTATCTCGTATTGCCGATGCGTCCGGCCGGGACCGACGGCTGGAGCGAGGAGCGCTTGGCGGCGCTGGTCACCCGGGACGCGATGATCGGGACGGCGGTTCCGCGCGTCTAGCGATCCTTCGATGCACGAGAGGGCGGCGGATCTTATCGAACGCCTGGGGTTGCGGCGCCATCCCGAGGGCGGCTGGTACCGCGAGACGCACCGCTCGGCCAACATCGTCGAGTACGACGACCGCTATCGCACGGTCAAGCGTAGCGCGATGACATCGATCTATTACCTCCTCGAAGGGGAGGATTTTTCCGCCTTCCACCGGCTGCGCTCGGACGAAGTTTGGTACTTTCACGCCGGGACGACCCTGGCGCTCTATGCGATCGAGCCGTCGGGGGCGCTGCGCGTCCATCGGCTGGGCGACGCGTGCCGCGAAGGTGCTTGCACCTACAGTGTTGCGATCGCCGCCGGGACGTGGTTGGGGGCGCGACTCGAGGATAAGGAGGGGTGGGCGCTGACCAGCGCCTGCGTCGCGCCCGGCTTCGAGTTCGAGGATTTCGAATTGGCGGGACGGACCGTCCTCACCGCCGCATTTCCACAGCACGGTCCGATCATCGCTTCCTTGACGCGCGGCGGTTCGTCCTAAGACTTTGCCCGGAGGCGGCGAAGGAGCCTCCCATGAACCTCCTGGACGAATCGATCCTCGCCGCTCAAGACCCCGAAGTCTATGCCGCGATCCGCGCGGAAGAGCGGCGCCAACGTGACAACCTCGAGCTGATCGCGAGCGAAAACTACGCGAGCAAAGCCGTCCGCGAAGCGATGGCCTGCGCGATGACCAACAAGTATGCCGAAGGTTATCCCGGCAAGCGCTATTACGGCGGCTGCGAGTGGGTCGACGTCGCGGAACAGCTCGCGATCGATCGTCTAAAAAAGCTCTTCGGATGCGATCACGCCAACGTTCAGCCGCACGCCGGGGCGCAGGCGAACATGGCGGTTTTCATGTCGGTGCTCAAGCCCGGCGATTGCGTCCTGGGGATGTCCCTCGCGCACGGCGGACATCTTACGCACGGTGCGAAAGTCAGCTTCAGCGGGACGCTGTACAATGCGGTCGCGTACGGCGTGCGCAAGGACACCGAGCTGATCGATTTCGATGAAGTCCGTCGGCTCGCGCGCGAGTACAAGCCCAAGCTGATCATCGCCGGTGCGAGTGCGTATCCGCGCACGATGGAGTACGCGCCGTTTCGCGAGATCGCCGACGAAGTCGGCGCCGTCTTCATGGTCGATTTCGCGCACATCGCGGGTCTCGTCGCCGTCGGGTTGCATCCCTCGCCGATCCCCTTTGCGGACTTCGTCACCTCGACGACGCACAAGACGCTGCGCGGACCGCGCGGGGGCTTGGTGATGTGCACCGAGAAATACGCGCAGGTGCTCGACAAGACGGTTTTTCCGGGAATTCAGGGCGGACCGTTCATGCACATCATCGCGGCGAAGGCGGTGGCGTTCGGAGAAGCGCTCCGTCCCGACTTCAAGACCTATCAAGAACGAGTCGTCGCCAACGCCAAGGTCCTCGGCGAGGAGCTGCAGCGCGGCGGGGTTCGGTTGGTCGCGGGCGGGACGGACACGCATCTCCTGCTCGTCGATCTGACTCCGAAAAACCTCACCGGGAAAGCGGTGGAAGCCTACCTCGACGAAATCCGCATCACCGTTAATAAGAACGCGATCCCGTTCGATCCGCAGAAACCCGCGGTCGCGAGCGGTATCCGGCTCGGAACCCCGGCGATAACCTCGCGCGGCTTCGGGATCGATGAGGTACGCGAGATCGGAAAGATCATCGTCGAGGCGCTCGGGGACGTCCCCGCCAAGGCGAAACAGGAACGGCTGCGGGGTCGCGTCGCCGAACTGACGTCGCGCTTCGACGTCCCCTGACGTCCCCGACGAAGAGCGCCGCCGGCGGCGCCGCTCGTCGGCGCGGCTCGAGCGAGGGCGAAGCGAGACAAGCGACCGAATGTTCCGGAGCGTGAACTCCCTCCCGTCCCGTTCGGCCCGACCTACGTCGTGACGGACGTCGTCGTCCGTCCGCCGAAACGTATCCCTCATGCGCCCCGGGTGGGACGAATATTTCATGGAGATCGCAAAGACCGTCGCGACGCGGGCGACGTGTCCGCGTGCGGCGGTCGGATGCGTCCTCACGCGCGACCGACGCATCCTCACGACCGGCTATAACGGTGCGCCGCGCGGCGTCGCGCACTGTACCGAAATCGGTTGCCTGCTCGTGAACGGTCATTGCCAGCGCGCGACCCACGCGGAGGCGAACGCCGTCGTCCAGGGAGCGCTGCACGGCGTCAGCCTGGAGGGGGCCACGGCCTACTGTACGCACGAACCGTGCGTCAACTGTTCCAAGCTCTTGATCAGCGCCGGCATCGCGAAGATCGTCTACCAAGACCCGTATCCCGATTCGGTCGCTTCGGAGCTGCTCGCCGAAGCGGGTGTTCGGGTCGTCCGCTTCGGGCATCTCGAAGGCGTCGGGGGCCCGGCGCGGAGTTGCAGATGATCGGAATCCTGTTCGCCGCCGCCCTGGTGGTCGCGTGCGCCACGTCGCTCTTCGTCACCCCGTTCGTCCGGCGGCTCGCGCAGCACGTCGGGATGCTCGACGTCACCGGAGAACGGCGGATGCACGCAGATCCCAAGCCGCGCATCGGCGGGATCGCGGTGTATCTGGGTTTCGCCTTCGCCCTCTTCTCGACGGTCGGTTTCGCATTGCACTCGACGCCGATCTTCCACGACTCCGACCAGATCCACAGTTTCCTCGGGCTGCTCTTCGGCGGGACGCTCATTCTAGGGGTCGGCGTATGGGACGACGTGATGGGCATGCGTCCGCGCAACAAGCTCATCGCGCAGATCGCGGTCGCCCTGGTCTCGATGATCTACGGGTTCGTCATCCCGGGCTTCAACAATCCGTTCGATCACAACCCGAATACGAATTGGATCGCGTTCCCGCTATGGGTCGCGATCCCGTTGACCCTCGTTTGGTATCTCGGGATGATGAACGCGATCAACTTCATCGACGGGCTGGACGGCTTGCTCTCGGGCGTCAGCGCGATCTCGGCGTTGTCGCTCTTCATCATAGCGACGGAACACCGCCACAACGTGGTCGCGCTCGTGTTGGCCGCCCTGATCGGGGCGACCCTGGGGTTTCTCCCATACAACTTCGATCCCGCGAAGATCATCTTGGGCGACTCGGGTGCGCTCTTCATCGGTTACGTCTTTGCGACGGTCTCGATCATGGGCGTCTCGAAGAGCGCGATCGCGATCAGCTTGCTGATCCCGGTGATCGTCCTGGCCTTGCCGATCCTGGATACCGCCGCCGCGATCGTCCGGCGGACCCGCGCCGGACGACGGATCACCGAAGCCGACCGAGGGCACTTCCATCATCAGCTCGTCTTCCGTTACGGGCTCAACGTCCGTCAGGCGGTGCTCCTCATCTACGCCGTCTGCGTCGTGTTGGGTGCCGCGGCCGTCGCGATCTCGGGTGGTTTCCGTCCCGCGAATATCGCCGGCATCTATTAGCAGGATGACTCCCTCCCAAAGACCGCTGCGGGTGATGCCGGTCTTCGGCACGCGTCCCGACACGATCAAGATGGCGCCCGTCGTCCAAGCGCTCTACGCGGCGCGTCCGGCGATCGAGCCGATCGTATGCGTCTCGGCCCAACACCGCCAGATGCTCGACACGCTGCTCGACCTCTTCGAGATCAAGCCCGACTTCGATCTCGACATCATGGAAGAGCATCAGTCGCTCACCGACATCACCTCGCGCGTCCTCTACGGAATGGAAGAGGTCCTGCGTCAAGCACAGCCCGACGTCGTCCTGGTTCACGGCGACACGACGACGAGCACCGCCGCGGCGCTCGCCGCGTTCTATCGGAAAGTCCCGGTCGGACACGTCGAGGCGGGCTTGCGGACACGCGATCGCTACGAGCCGTTCCCCGAAGAGATGAACAGGCGGTTGACCGGAGCGCTGGCCTCGTTCCACTTTGCGCCGACCGAGACGGCGAAGCGGAACTTACTCGCCGAAAACGTCGAGCCCGAGACGATCGTCGTTACGGGGAACACGGTCATCGACGCATTCTTGCGGACGAGCCGCCGGGTCCGAGGGAGGACCCCGCCGGTCCTCGCCGGGATCGATACGCAGCGGCCGCTCATCTTCGTTACGGCGCACCGGCGGGAGAACCACGAGGCGATGGGCGAGATCGCGCGCGCACTCGCCGAGATCGCCGCTTTGCCGGAGCGCCCGCAGCTGCTCTGGCCCGTCCATCCCTCGCCGATGGTCGCGCCGGTCGCACATCGCGTCCTCGACGGCGTCGAGGGGGTGCACCTGGTCGAGCCGATCGATTACGCCGATCTGGTCGGGTGCGTCGCCGCGTCGCGGTTCGTCCTGACGGACAGCGGCGGGCTCCAAGAGGAAGCTCCGTGCCTGGGGAAGCCGGTCCTGGTGATGCGCGACGTGACCGAGCGGCCGGAAGGGCTGGCAGCCGGGACGCTCGAGCTCGTCGGGACGGACCGGGCCCGGATCGTCGCGGCCGCCCGCCGCCTCCTGACCGATCAGGCCGCGTATGGTCGGATGGCACGAGCGAGCAATCCCTACGGCGACGGGCATGCCGGCTCGCGCATCGTCGCTTGGCTCCTCTGGCGCCTGCGAGGCGGGGCGCGTCCGCAAGAGTTCGCCCTCCCGACCACGGCGGCATGACGCCTCTTCAGCTGGCGGGGATCGGAGCGACTTTTGTCGTGTGGGTCCTCGCCGGGTTGGCGGTCGGCATCTGGGCGGGGAGGGTGACCTCACAGTCCGTCTGGGTGTTGGCCGGGCTCTTCGGGGGGATCGCGCTCGGCGCGTTCCTGGCATTCCGCCAAGTCGTCCGCCGCATCGGGTAGCCGGAGGGCAAATGCGTCGCTCGGAGGAGCAGGGTTCGCAAAATATGGGCCCTAATAGGGGGAGCGCCGAAACGAAGGCTGATTTAAGCACATATCATGCGCTTAAACAGTCGATCGCCGTGCGGTCGCTGCTTGCCAGTCTCCTTTTTTCGGCAGCGCTCGCAGTGCGAATCCCCGTCATCGGACTCGATTTGGCCCTCGGAGGCGTGTGCGGAGTCATCAACATGTTGCTGGTGATGCGCGCCAACGAACGGCTGCTCGAGGGCCGAACCTCGATGGGAGCGCACATCGGGGGGACGCTCATCCGCCTCTTCGTGTTCGGTGCCGTCCCGGTGTATACGGCGACCATCGGCCCGGTGTGGGGGATGGGGGTCTACTTCGCCGGGTTCTTTACGCCGCTCGCCCTCTACATCGGGACCTTACAACGACGGTATAGACGAAAGATTTCGTGACAGAAGCTTCGCCCGGCACTCATATTCTCTGGAACTGGCCGCTCGTCGGAGAGGTCCACGCCGACACGATCGTCGTGACGTGGATCGCGATGGCGCTCGGCATCGCCTTTTTCGGCTGGCTCGGCGCCAGCTACCGTTCGCATCGCGTGACCAAGACGCAGACGACGCTCGAGGCCGCGATCAACTGGCTCTCGGACCTGGCCGTGAGCACGCTCGGGCGCAACGGTGAGCCGTTCGTCCCGTTCATCCTGTGCCTGTTCTTCTTCATATTTTTGCTCAACCAGATCGGGACGATCCCTTTCCGCGAGCTGGGCTCCGCCTTCGGCGGCTCGCCGACGGCCGACGTCAATACGACGGCATGCCTGGCGGTGATGGTCTTTCTGCTGATCCAGGTCGTCGCGATTCGGCGGCACGGGATCAAAGCTTACGCCCATCTGTTCAAGCCGTTCCTCATCCTCTTCCCGATCAACGTGATCGAGGAGATCGCACGACCGGTTACCTTGGCACTGCGGCTCTTCGGAAACATCTTTGCCGGCGAGATCCTGCTGTTCATCATCGCGAGCGTCATCATTCAGCACGTCTTGATCGGCCCGATCAACATCTCGATCGGCGCGGCGATCGTCGGGCCCGTCCTGGTCTTGCTGTTCAACCTGTTCGTGGGGACGTTGCAAGCCTTCGTGTTTACGCTCCTCACCATCGTCTACATGACTTCGGCTGTCGCCGAAGAGCACTAGCCACGAAAGGAAACCCACTTGACTTCTGAGAGCTTTATCCTGGGAGCGATCATCGTCGGCTTCGCCGTGATCGTCGCCGCCGTCGCATTCGGTTCGGCGATCGGCGACGGTATCGTCTCGTCGAAGGCCGTCGAATCGATTGCGCGTCAGCCGGAAGCGCGCCCGAACATCTTTACCTTCATGTTCCTCGGCGTCGGCGTCCTCGAGGCGTTTCCCGTCATCGGCCTGGCGCTTGCGCTCTATCTCTTCTTCGTCGTCGCGAACGTCCCGAGCTTGGTCGGGACCGTGATGAGAGCGGTCCACTAGGAAGCCGATGCTCTTCTCCCTCGACGGCACCTTCGTCGTCCAACTCATCAACTTCGCGATCTTCTTCGGCCTCGTGACCGTCCTGTTCATCAAGCCGGTCGGTGCCGCGATCGCGGAGCGGCGCCGCTACATCGACAGCGTGATGGCCGATTTCGACGAATACCAACGGCGGCTCGCCGAGCTGCGCCAGGCCGCCGAGGCGAAGCGGGCCGCCGCGCGACGCGACGCCGACATGCGGCTGGCCGCTGCCCGAGCGGCGATCGCCAAAGACGTCGAGGCGGTCAACGCCGAGTACGCGGGACGGGTGGCGAGGATCATCGAGGAAGCGCAGGCGACGGTGCAGCGCGAGATGGCGCAGGCCCGGAGCGCCGAGGACCGGCTCGTTCGCGAGCTGGCCGCCGAGATGTTGGCGCGGACGTTCGCCGCGGGCGGTGTGCGTTGAGTTACGAAGCCGTCGCCCTATGGAGCCGGATCATCGGGACGGTCGTCGTCCTGGCGATCCTCTGGTGGGCGTTTCGCCGTTTCATGGTCCCGGCGATCACCCGAGCGCAGCAGGCGAAGAACGAGGAGATCGCGCGGGCCGAGCAGCGCCGCGACGCCGCGAAGGCGGAGATCGCCGCAGCCCAGGCCGAGCTCGACCAGGCCGAGCGCGACGCGCAGGCGATCCGCGCTCGAGTCGAGGCCGATATCGCGCGCGAGCGCGACCAGGCGCTGGCCCAAGCGCGCGACGCCGGCGAACGAGCCGTGCGCAACGCGCAGGGCGAGCTCGAGCGGGCGCGGGCGAACGCGCTGGTCGCCTTGCGGATCGAGCTGATCGAGAAGGCGCTCGAGCTGGCGCGCCGCGACGCGGAAGCACGCGTCGATCAGGCCGCCAACGCCGAGCTGGTCGACGCGTTCGTCGGCGGACTCGAGCGAGGAGTGCGACGTGGCTGAAGAGACGATCTCGCGCCGCTACGCGACCGCGATTTTCAGCCTCGCCCGTGAACGCGACGCGATCGAGGAAGTCGGGCGCGATTTGGGCGCGATGCTGGACGCGATCACGGCCGACGAGACGGTTCGGCGCTTCTTTTATGCGCCGGTGGTCGATCGCAAGGAGAAGGCCCGGATCATCTCCGAGACTTTCGGCCGCAGCGTCCACGAAATTGCGCTCCATTCCGTCCTGCTCCTCATTCGTAAGCGGCGCGAGCGCTATCTGCGCGAGATCCTGGCGCAGTACCGCGCCCTCGAGATCGAGGCGAGCGGGCGCGAGCCGCTCGAGATCGTGAGCGCACGCGAGCTCGCGCGCGCCGACGTCGATGCGCTCGTCGACCGGCTCTCACGGCTGTACAACAAGCGCTTCGTCGTCACGCAGCGCGTCGATCCGAAACTCATCGGCGGGATTCGACTCACCATGGGCGACCGCCGTATCGACGGGAGCATCGCCGGGCGTCTGGACGAGCTGGCGCGTACGCTCTCCCAAAACTAACGAGGACCCACCGTCATGATCAACGCCGACGAAATCGCCGGAATCCTAAAGCAGCAAATCAAAAACTTCACCGCCGAAATCCACGAAGACGAAATCGGGACCGTCATCGAGGTGGGCGACAACATCGCCCGCGTCTACGGACTCGAGTCCGTGCAACAATCCGAATTGGTCGAGTTTCCCAACGGCGTTCAAGGGATCGTCCTCAACCTCGAAGAGGACAACGTCGGCGTCGTCATCATGGGTTCCGACGAAGAGATCAAAGAGGGCGACCAGGTGAAGCGGACCGGCCGGATCGTCTCGGTCCCGGTCGGGCCCGAATTATTGGGCCGGGTCGTGAATCCGCTCGGACAGCCGGTCGACGGAAAAGGTCCGATCACGACGCGCAAGTATCGGACGATCGAAAATACCGCTCCGACCGTCATCGAACGGCAGCCGGTCAAACAGCCGTTGCAGACGGGTATCCGGGCGATCGACGCGTTGATCCCGATCGGCCGCGGCCAGCGAGAGCTGATCATCGGCGACCGCAGCACGGGGAAGACGGCCCTGGCGATCGACACGATCATCAACCAAAAGGGGAAAGGCGTCTTTTGCATCTACGTGGCGATCGGACAAAAAAATTCGACCGTCGCCGCGACGCAGCAAACGCTCGAGAAGTACGGCGCGATGGAGTACACGACGATCGTCACCGTCAGCTCGTCGGAGCCCGCCGCGCTCAAGTATATCGCACCATACGCCGGCTGCGCGATGGGCGAGGAGCTGATGTATCAAGGTAAGGACGTCTTGATCGTCTACGACGACCTCACCAAGCACGCGCAGGCCTATCGCGAGGTCTCGCTCCTGCTGCGCCGTCCGCCCGGCCGGGAAGCCTATCCCGGCGACATCTTTTATCTGCACTCCCGGTTGCTGGAACGCGCCGCGAAGCTCTCCGACGAAAAGGGCGGCGGCTCGCTGACCGCACTCCCGATCATCGAGACGCAGGCCGGCGACGTCTCGGCATACATCCCGACGAATCTGATCTCGATCACCGACGGCCAGATCTATTTGCAGACCGGGCTCTTCTACCAGGGGATTCGTCCGGCGGTCGACGTCGGTATCTCGGTCTCACGCGTCGGCGGCTCGGCGCAGATTCGCGCGATGCGCTCCGTCGCGGGCCAGCTGAAGCTCGACTTGGCGCAATATCGCGAGCTGGCCGCGTTCGCGAAACTCGCGAGCGACCTCGACAAGGCGACCCAGATGACGCTGGCTCGCGGCGACAAGATCACCGAGATCCTCAAGCAGCGGCAGTTCGAACCGCAGCCGGTCGAGGATCAAGTTGCGGTCATCTTTGCGGCGACCCGCGGGTTTCTGATGGATATCCCGACGCCTCGGCTGCAGGAGTGGCTGCACGCCTTCGTCGGCTTCCTCCACGAGAAGCACCCCGAGATCCCCAAGACGATCGCCGATACCAAAGAGCTCTCCGAGGATACCGCCAAAAAGCTCGAGGCGGCGATCAGCGAGTTCAATAAGAGCTTCTAAATGCCGTCGGTCCGCGATCTCCGCGACCGTATCCGGTCGCTCAAGAACACCCAGCAAATCACCAAAGCGATGAAGCAGGTCGCTGCGGCGAAGATCCGCCGGGCGGAGCAGTTGCAACGCCAATCGCGCCCCTATGCGGATGCGATCGCGGAGATGCTGCGCGATTTGATGGCGAGCGTCGGGCACGTCGATCATCCGTTCATGAAGCCGGGTCGCGCCGGTGCGGCCGCCGGCGTCGTCGTGATCACCGCGGACAAGGGGCTTGCGGGAGCGTTCAACTCGAACATCATCCGGGCGGCCGACACGTATCGCAAAGAACGTCCCGACATCCGCTGGTACAGCGTCGGAATCAAGGGGCGCAACGCGCTGCGAAAGTTCCCGCAAGAGACGGCCCGGTTTTGGCCGCAGTCGCAGGGTGACAAGCTCGAGACCGCCCGGGAGATCTGCGCGCGCGTCAGCGAAGATTTCGTGGACGGGCACATCGGTGAGATCGTCCTCATCAGCTCGAAGTTCGTTTCGATGATGGTGCAGCGTCCCGAGGTTCGTAAGCTCATCCCGATCGAGGTCGAGACGGAAGCCCGACCCCGCGAGGGAGCTCCGAGGGGGAGCGTCGAGTTCGAACCCTCGCCCGAAGCCGTGCTCACGCGGTTGCTCCCGAAGTATCTCGAGTTTACGTTCTACTCGGCGCTCCTCGAGACCGATGCGTGCTTCTTCGCTTCCCAGCTCGTCGCGATGAACAATGCGACCGACAACGCCGGAAAACTGATCGACGAGTTGACCGTGCAGATGAACAACGCCCGGCAGGCCGCGATCACCAAAGAGCTGCTCGAGATCGTCGGCGGCGCCGAAGCGCTCGCCGGGTGAGCGCGAGGGCGACGGCCGCGCAACGGTTGCGATTTTTTGTACGTACCACCAACGGAAAAAGGTAACACAGTATGCCAGGCACCGGAAAAATCGTTCAAGTCCTCGGGAACGTCGTCGACGTCGAGTTCACCCCGGAGACGCTGCCGAAGATCAACAACGCGCTGAAAGTGCACGTCGGGGGGCTGGGGATGCAGCCCTCGGTCAACGGCCAAGTCGGAGCGGCGATCGAGCTCGGCGGCTCCGCGATGCAGCCGCGGGATCTCGTCCTCGAAGTGCAAGGCGAGCTCGGGAACAATCAAGTCCGTTGCTTGGCGATGGGTTCGACCGACGGGTTGGTACGCGGTCAGCCGGTCGAAGACACCGGCGATTCGATCAAAGTCCCGGTCGGCGAAGCGACGCTCGGCCGGATCTTCAACGTCCTCGGTCAAGCGATCGACTCACCCGAGCCGGTGCGCGCGACCGAATTCTGGCCGATCCATCGCGATCCGCCGGAGTTTACCGCGCAGGATCCGACGCCGAAGGTCTTCGAGACCGGGATCAAAGTCATCGATTTGATGGCTCCCTACACCCGCGGCGGAAAGGTCGGTCTCTTCGGCGGGGCCGGCGTCGGGAAGACCGTCCTTATCCAAGAGCTCATTCATAATATCGCGGCCGTTCATAAGGGCTTCTCGGTCTTCACCGGCGTCGGCGAGCGGACGCGTGAAGGAAACGACCTGTGGCTGGAGATGAAAGAATCCGGGGTCATCTCCCAGACGACCCTCGTCTTCGGCCAGATGGACGAGCCGCCGGGGGTGCGCTTCCGTATCGCGCAGACCGGGATCACGATGGCCGAGTACTTCCGCGACGAGAAGGGTGCGGACGTCCTCCTCTTCATCGACAACATCTTCCGCTTCATGCAGGCCGGCTCCGAAGTCTCGGCCCTCATGGGGCGCATGCCGTCGGCCGTCGGCTACCAGCCTTCGCTCGCGACCGAGATGGGACGGATCGAAGAGCGGATCACGACGACCCACAAGGGCTCGATCACCGCGGTGCAGGCGGTCTACGTCCCGGCCGACGACTATACCGATCCTGCGGTCGCGACGACCTTCAGCCATCTCGACGCGACGACCGCCCTCTCGCGGCCGATCTCCGAGCTGGGGATCTATCCTGCGGTCGATCCGCTCGCCTCGACCTCGCGCATCCTCGATCCGGCGGTGGTCGGCGATGAGCACTACCGGGTCGCGCGCGGCGTCCAAGAGACCTTGCAGCGCTATAAGGAGCTGCAGGATATCATCAATATCCTCGGGATCGAGGAACTCTCGGACGAGGACAAGATCATCGTCGGGCGCGCCCGCCGGCTGCAGCGTTTCTTCTCGCAGCCGTTCTTCGTCGCCGAGCAGTTCACCGGGACTCCGGGGAAGTACGTCAAGCTGCAAGATACGATCGCGAGCTTCAAGGAGATCCTCGAAGGGAAACTCGATCATCTCCCGGAGCAAGCCTTCTTCTACTGCGGCGCGATCGACGAAGTCAAAGCGAAGGCCGAAAAGCTCGGCGCAACCGTCTAGCCCATGGCTTCCGCCGTCCCGTTCAAGCTGATCACCCCGGTCTCGGTCGCTTTCGAGGGCGAAGCCGAGCTCGTCATCGCGACCGGAACCGAAGGCGAGGTCGGTATCCTCCCCAAACACGCACCCTTCTTGACCGCGCTCCGTCCCGGCGTAACGCGTGCCAACGTCCGCGACGGAGAAGGCGCGACGAAGCGTCTGGAGCTCGCAACGGGGGAGGGTTTCTTGCAGGCGCTCCCCGACCGCATCACGATGATCGTCGACGTCGCGGTCCGCGCCGACGACGTGGACCGCAACGCGACGCGCGACGAACTACGGGCCGCGACCGAGCGGCAGAAGACGGTCGGGAACGACCTGGCGGCGTGGCGCCGCGAGCAGGCGATCATCGATTTTGCGAACGCGAAGCTGCGGATCAGCGGCGGCGCATGAGCGGCGCTCGCTGAAGGACCTGCGCATCTCCTCATAGCATGGGCGTGGCGGAGGTTTGGCCATGCCCGAGCATGTATCGCGCAGAGATTTCGTCGCGCTGGTCGGCGGCGTTACCGCCGCCGAGGTGATCCCGGCGGTCGCCGAAGCCCAGAGCGCACCGAAGAAGAGATCCACCAAAGCGCCGCCCAAGGCGCCTGCGTTCGAACCGCTCGAGAACCGCCCCGAAGCCTACACGTTTTTCACGGCGCCCGAAGCGGCGTTCGTCGAAGCGGCGGTCGAGCGCCTGATCCCCACGGACGAGCTCGGACCCGGCGCCAAAGAAGCCGGCGTCGCATACTTCATCGACCAGCAGCTGGGCGGCGAGTTCGGCTTCGCCGCCAAGATGTACCGGCAGGGCCCGTGGGCCGAGGGGCTCCCGACACAGGGCTATCAATTGCCGCTGACGCCGCGCGAGGTCTATCGGCTGGCGATCGCCGAGACGAACGCGTACTGCAAGAAACGATACGGGAAGCGGTTCGACAAGCTCTCGCCGGCGCTGCAGGACACGGTCCTGCAAGCGCTCGAGGAGGGGAAGCTGACGTTCGAGAGCGTCCCTGGAAAGTTGTTCTTCGAGATGCTCTATGCGAACACGAATCAGGGCTTCTTTTCCGATCCGATGTACGGCGGGAACCGGAACAAGATCGGCTGGAAGTTGATCGGGCACCCCGGCGTCCCGGTCGCGTACAATGCCTTCATCGGTCGGTACAACGTCCCGTATCGGGTGGCGGAGCCGGTCGGGATCGCCGACGTCGAACGGAAGATCGGCCTGGGCGGGGGTGAGTCGTAATGGCGACGCTCAAACCGGTCGATGCGGTCGTGGTCGGCTTCGGCTGGACCGGCGGGATCATCGCGAACGAGCTGCTGAAGGCCGGCGTCTCGGTCGTCGCCTTGGAACGCGGCGAGTTCCGCGACACCGACCCCGACTTCGTCGAGTACTCGCGCTACGACGAGCTGGCGTACGCTATTCATTACAAGATGATGCAGGACACGTCGAAGGAGACGCTGACGTTCCGCAACGACCGCAGGCAAACCGCGCTCCCCATGCGGCAACTCGGTTCGTTCCTCCCGGGCGACGGCGTCGGCGGAGCCGGCGTCCATTGGAACGGCGCGACTTGGCGGTTCTTACCGAGCGATTTGACGCTCCGCTCTCATTACACGCAAAAATACGGCGCATCGATCTTCGGCGAGGACTGCACCTCGGCCGATTGGGGCGTGACCTATGAGGAGCTCGAACCGTACTACGACCGTTTCGAGTATCTGTGCGGGATCGCCGGGAAGGCCGGGAACATTCAGGGCCGGATCCAGGAGGGGGGCAATCCTTTCGAAGGGCCGCGCCGGCGTGACTATCCCAATCCCCCGCTGATTCGCAGCGCGATCGGCCACACGTTCGCGGTCGCTGCGGAAAAGCTCGGATATCATCCGTTCCCGCAACCGGCCGCGAACTCGACGCGACGCTATACCAATCCTGAAGGCGTGACGCTCGGCGAGTGCATCTATTGCGGCTATTGCGAGCGTTTCGGCTGCGAAACCGGCGCGAAGGCGAGCTTGCAGACGACGCTGTGGCCCAAGATCGCCAAGAGCGCGAACTTCGAGTTACGGACGCACGCGACGGTGCTCAAAGTGAACTTGGACGGCAGCCGGAAGAAGGCCGTGAGCGTGACCTACATCGACTCGCAGGGCCGCGAGCAGGTGCAGCCGGCGAGCATGGTCTTCCTCACCGCCTTCGCGCTCAACAACGTCCACTTGCTGTTGCTCTCGGGGATCGGGAAACCGTACGATCCGCTGACCAATACCGGCGTCGTCGGGAAGAACTACGCCTACCAGGCCGGGACGAGCACGCAGTTGTTTTTCAACAGCGGCAAGTACTTCAACGCGTTCATGGGCGCCGGAGCGCAAAGCGTGTGCATCGACGACTTCAACGGCGACAACTTCGACCACAGCGGGAAGGACTTCGTCGCCGGCGGTCTCATCTCTGCGAGCAGTTCGGGCTTCCGCCCGATCCTCTATCATCCGGTCCCCAAAGGGACGCCGCGCTGGGGTGCGGCCTGGAAAAAGGCCGTCGCGCACTATTACAACCGCTCCTTCACGATCGGTTCACAGGGGAGCGTTCAGGCCTATCGGGGCAACTATCTCGATCTCGATCCGACGTACAAGGACGTCTACGGCCGGCCGCTGCTGCGGATGACGTTCGACTTCGGTCCTCACGAGCACAAGGCGGCCGCCTTGATCGCGCAGGTCCAAGAGCGGATCGCGCGCGCCGCGGGGGCGAGCAGCTATGCGACCAGTCCACTGTCGGCGCACTACAACATCGTCCCGTATCAAAGTACGCACAACACCGGCGGGGCGATCATGGGGACCGATCCGACGAAGAGCGTCGTGAACAAGTACCTGCAGAGCTGGGACGTTCCGAACGTCTTCGTCATGGGCGCATCCGCCTTTCCGCAGAACGCCGGCTACAATCCGACGGGGACCGTCGGGGCGCTCACCTATATGGCGGCCGATGCGATCGTCTCGCGGTACTTGAAGAATCCCGGACCGTTGGCCTGAAGGCGGCTCGGCGGCGAACGGCGTCGGCCCGGCGGGCGAAACTCCGAGCGGCGGCGCGATGTCACCAGGTGCGGGGCGCGAGGGGGAGGCCGCCTCGATCTCGGGTAGCAACCTCGCGCCGGGCCGGCGTGCTTTCGGCTTGCATCCGTGTGCGAGCAATCGGATGGAGTCCTCGGGCTTTTGCCGAAGATAAAAAAGAGATGAATGTCCTGGACCGGCTCGAGACGACGCTGCGCCTGCGTGGCGGTTACGCCTTGAGCGGCTCGGTTGCGACCCACGGGGCGAAGAACGCGGCGCTGCCCATCATGGCGGCATCGCTGTTGGCGCGGGGGAAAGTAACCCTCCACCGCGTCCCCCACATCACCGATGTCTCGGTGATGTGGTCGCTGCTCGAGTCGCTCGGTGCGCGCCTGCGACTCGACGGGGTCGGGACGGTGACGATCGACGCCTCCAACGTGAACACCCATCGCGCGCCGTACACGCTGGTGCGCAAGCTCAACGCCTCGTTCGACGTGACCGGTCCGTTGTTGGCGCGCTTCGGTCGCGCCGAAGTCCCGCTTCCCGGCGGTTGTATCCTCGGCACTCGGGCAACCGATATGCACGAGGCCGCCTTTCGCGCGTTGGGCGCGCAGGTATCGACGGAACACGGTTACCTGATCGCCCAAGCGCGGAAAGGCAAGCTTACCGGGGCGCGGATCGAATTCCGGATGCCGAGCGTCGGCGCGACCAAGAACGCGATGCTGGCGGCGGTCCTGGCGGACGGGACGACGACGCTCGAGAACGTCGCGATGGAACCGGAAGTGGTCGACCTTGCGAATTTCCTGCGGGCGATGGGTGCGAAGATCTTCGGCGCAGGGACCGAGACGATCCGGATCGACGGGGTCGAGGAGCTGAGGGGTACCGAGTATACGATCATCCCCGATCGGATCGTCACCGGGACCCTCATGATCGCCGGGGCGGTGACGCGCGGCGACGTCACGGTGACGGACTGTCGGCCCGAGCACGTACTCGCGCTCGCGGATCGTTTGCGCGAGTGCGGTGCCGAGATCACGACCGGCGACGATTGGATCCGCGTCCAGGCGGCGGGAATCAAAGGCGGGACCGATATCGTGACGGCACCGTATCCCGGTTTCCCCACCGACCTCCAACCGCCGATGCTGAGTTTTCTCTGTACCGTCCCCGGGACGAGCGTCGTCGAGGAGACGATTTTCAACGCCCGCTTCTCTTACGTCAACGAGCTCCTGCGGATGGGCGCCGACGTCCGCGTCGCGATGGAGAACAACACCGCGCTCATCAAAGGGCCCTGTTCCCTCTCGGGGGCTCCGGTCGAAGCCCCGGATATCCGCGCGGGGGCCGCGCTCGCGATCGCCGGCCTCGCCGCCAAGGGTGAGACCGAGATCATCGGGCTCGAATACATCGACCGCGGCTACGAGCGTTTCGAGGAGATGCTCTCCGCCTTGGGCGCCCAAGTCCAGCGGGCCAGCGGCGTCACGCCGTTCGTCGAGCCGACCGGAACCTACGAAACAAGCGCTTATCCGAAGGTCGGCGTATCCTAGGCTCCGTAACGCTCTATGATCGACACCACACGATGCACTATGGGCGGGTGCGGGGCGGCATGCCCCACCGCCGGGATTCTTCTATGAGCTATACGCTGAACGTTACCCCGAGGCTACCGTGCCCTTCCACCCAGGCCGAAGGGCTGATTCGATTCGGGGGACCCGCGCGCCGAGCGCGCAGGGGGGTCGATGCCTGGGGTGGAGGCCCGTAACATCGAGATCGGGATCGATTTGGGGACGGCGAACGTCCTCGTATATGTGAAGGGCAAAGGGATCGTGCTGCGCGAGCCCTCCGTCGTCGCGAAAGACATTCGGACGAACAAGACGCTCGCGGTCGGTGAAGAGGCACGCCAGATGCTCGGGAAGACGCCAAGCAACATCCACGCGATCCGCCCGCTGCGCGACGGCGTGATCGCCGATTTTGAAGTCACCGAAGCGATGCTGAACTACTTCATCAAGAAGGTGACGCGCAATCGGTCGTTTTTGTCGACCCTCTTCAATCCGAAACCGGCGGTGACGATCTGCGTCCCGGCCGAGATCACGAGCGTCGAAGAACGCGCCGTCCGCGACGCGGCGAAGCTCGCGGGCGCCAAGACGGTCGATATCATCGAGGAGCCGATGGCGGCCGCGATCGGAGCCGGTTTGCCGATCGACGGTCCCTCGGGAAATATGATCGTCGATATCGGCGGCGGTACGACCGACGTTGCGGTGATCTCGCTCGGCGGAATCGTCGTCTCGCAATCGATCCGGGTCGCAGGGAACAAACTCGACGAAGCGATCATCCGCCACATCCGCCGCGTCTACAATTTGATGATCGGCGAGCGGACGGCCGAGGAGATCAAGATCAAACTCGGCTCGGCCTACCGCTTGGAGAACGAGCTCGCCATGGAGATTCGCGGACGCGATCTGATCAACGGGCTCCCCAAGACCGTGAAGATCACGAGCGAAGAGGTGCGTGAAGCGCTCTCCGAACCCGTCCAGGCGATCGTCGAGGCGGTGAAGTCGGTCCTCGAGAAGACGCCGCCCGAGCTCGCCGCCGACATCATCGACCGCGGCGTAATCCTCACGGGCGGAGGTGCGCTCTTGCGTGGGCTCGATACGCTCTTGGGCGAGGTGACCGGGATCCCCGTCATCGTCGCGGACGACCCGATGTCCTGCGTCGCCGTCGGGACGGGCTCGCGCGTACGCGTCTAACGAGAAGTCCGCGCGGTGAAGCGTCGTTTCGGGTGGCTACGCGAGCTTGGGAGTGACGGTTACGGCGAACGGGCCGCGGATACGCGGGCCTCGCGGTGTGGGGGGCGCGCAGCCTGGGGCGGAGCTCGGTAAAGATTCAACGCCTCGTCGCGGCGGCGCTCCCGATCGACGATCTCCTCGAATGCGTCGCGCGTACGGTGTTCGAGGGCGGGACGGTGATCTTCCCGACCGACACGGTCTACGGGATCGGGGCCGATCCGGTTCGGCCCGACGCCGTGGCGCGGATCTATCGGGCGAAACACCGGCCGCCGGACAAGCCGCTCTCCCTTCACCTGGCGAGCGTCGTGGAAGCGCTCGAGTACGTCGAAGATCCGGCCGTCGTCCCGATGGTTCGGCGGCTCCTCCCCGGGCCGTTGACCGTGATCGTCCGTCGACCGGCCTACGTCGGCGAGTTCGTCTCGGCCGGGCTACCGAGCATCGGTCTGCGCGTCCCGGGCGATCCCCTCTGCTGCGCGATCCTCGAGCGATGCGGCCCGCTCGCCGGGACGAGCGCGAACATCAGCTCGGCCCCGGCGTATACCGGGGCCGGGAACTTCGACGCCCTCCCGGAAGCTGATGTCTTCGTCGACGCCGGTCCGACCATCCACCGGGGCGAATCGACGATCATCGACCTCTCCGGCATCCAGCCGAAACTCGTCCGCGAAGGCGTGGTATCCGTAAGCGAGATCGAAGCACGCATCGGCCCTGTCGGGCGACCCTTTTCGAAGACCACTACCGAATGAGACGCGTCCTTGCAGCCGTCGGGCTGGCGGCGGCATTGGCCGCACCGGCGTTGGCGCAAAATCGGCCTCCCCCCAAGCAGCCGCCCAAGCCGGCCGGCTCGAGTTCGTCCTTCAGCACGCTGAGCAACGGGACGTTCAACGTCGAGACCGACGAGACGAACTACAACCTCAACACCGGCGACTTCGATATGCCGCATCACGTCCATTTCACCCGTCCCGGGACCGATGTGACCGGCGATCGAGCGCACGGTAACACGCGTACCGAGACGATTACGATCATCGGACACGTCGTGCTCCATCAAACCGGGACCGTCAGCTCGCTCGGCCCGGGCGCGCAAAAGGTGACCTCGGAAGAACCCTCGACGCTGACGACCGATGAGTTGCAAGTCGACGGGCGCGCGAAGACGTACACGGCGATCGGGAACGTTCACTGGACGCAGGGGAACAAGAAACTCAGTGCCGATCGCGGCATCCTCAACGAGAACACGCACATGCTCAATTTGCTCGGGAACGTCCACATCGAGCAAGACCAGCAGTCGATGGATGCCGATCGCGTCGATTATAATACCGAAACGGAAGAGGGTAAGGCCGTGGGATCCCCGGTCGTCGCACGACTCCCCGTCCCACCGCCCGGTCCGGAGACGACGCCTCCTCCTACTCCGGCTCCGAAGAAGGGTCTGCGCAGGTTCTTCTAGCCGTGCGATCCGCGTCATGAGCAACCCTTCGTTGTTCGAAAGCGGCTTCGCAAGCGAAGAGCGGAAGAGCGATCTGCGCGAGCCGCTGGCAGCGCGCATGCGTCCGCGTACGCTCGATGAGTTCGTCGGTCAACGGCATATCGTCGGTGAAGGACGAGCGCTGCGGCGTGCGATCGAAAGCGATCACGTCCCATCGATGATCTTGTGGGGGCCGCCCGGGAGCGGCAAGACGACGCTCGCGCAGCTCATCGCGCAAGAGATCGGCGCGCACTTCGCCGCGGTCTCGGCGGTCAGCGCGGGCGTCGCCGATCTGCGGCGCGTCATCGACGAGGCGAAGCGGCTGCGGCGCGTCGGACGACCGACGGTCCTGTTCATCGACGAGATCCATCGTTTTAATAAGGCTCAGCAAGACGCGGTCCTGCCGTACGTCGAAGACGGGACGGTGACGCTGATCGGGGCGACGACCGAGAACCCGTCATTTGAGGTGAATTCGGCGCTCCTCTCGCGTTCGCGCGTCTTCACCCTCGAACAGCTCGGCGACGAGGATATTCGGCGCTTGGTCGAACGCGCGTTGCACGACCGGGAGCGCGGCGTTGCGGCGCAGCAGGTCGTGCTGACCGATGATGCGCTCGACGCGCTGGTCGATCTCTCGAACGGCGACGCGCGCGTCGCGCTCGGGACGCTCGAGTTTGCAGCCGACGCGGCTCCGCTCGATGCGAACGGGAAGCGGCCCGTCACCGTCGCGATGATCGAAGATGCGTTGCAGCGACGCGCGCGCCTGTACGACAAGGACGGGGAGCAACACTACGACCTCATCAGCGCTTTCATCAAGTCGATCCGCGGGAGCGATCCGGATGCGGCGGTGTATTGGCTGGCCAGGATGCTCGAGGGCGGCGAGGATCCGCTCTTCATCGCGCGCCGGCTCGTGATCTTGGCAAGCGAAGACGTCGGGCTCGCCGATTCGCGCGGGCTCTCGGTCGCCGTTGCGGCCCAGCAAGCGGTTCATTTCGTCGGGATGCCGGAAGGCTTTTATCCGCTCGCCCATGCGACGCTGTATCTCGCGACCGCCCCCAAGAGCAACAGCGTCGGCCGCGCCTATGCGGCGGCGCTCGCCGATGTCGAAGGGACGCGTAACGATCCGGTTCCCCTCCATCTGCGCAACGCTTCAACGGGTTTGCAGCGGCGATTGGGGTACGGCGCGGGGTATCGCTACGCACACGACGACTATGCGCAAATGGAGGCCGGCGAACTCCCGCCGCCGGACCGCCTGCAAGCGTACCTTCCCGAGCGGATCGCAGATCGGGCATATTTCGAACCCGGCGCTCAAGGCGAAGAGGCGCGATTGCGCACTTGGATCGAGGAGCGTCGGAAGAGAGCGCGATGAAGCCCGACCTGCTCCCGAGCTCGAACCGGCTGTATTTCGACCACGCTGCGACCACGCCGCTGCGTCCCGAGGTCGTCGCCGCGATGGAGCCCTACTATGCGAAGCTGGGCTACAATCCGAGCTCGCTTCACGCGGAGGGCCGGGCGGCGCGCGCAGCCGTCGACCGCGCGCGTGAGGTCGTCGCCGGGGTCCTGAACGCGCGGCCGCGGGAGATCGTCTTCACGAGCGGCGGGACCGAAGCCGACAACCTTGCGATCCTCGGGGTCGCCCGCGCGGTTCGCGACCGAGGCCGGCATATCGTCTCGACGGCGATCGAGCACAGCGCAGTGCTGGCCGCGCTCGATCAGCTGCGCGATCAGGGCTGGGAGGTCACCCTGGTCGAGGTCGATCGTAACGGAGTCGTCGATCCGGAACGGTTCCGGGCCGCACTCCGCCCCGAGACGGTCCTGGCGACGGTGATGCTCGCGAACAATGAGATCGGGACGATCGAGCCGATCGCCGAACTCGCGTCGATCGCGCACGAGCGCGGAGTCCTGTTCCATACCGACGCCGTGCAAGCGGCGGGTCAGCTCTCGCTCGCGGTCGACGCGCTCGGCGTCGACCTGATGACGCTGAGCGCTCACAAGTTCTATGGACCCAAGGGCGTGGGGATCCTCTACGTTCGCGGGGGGACGCCGCTCGCGCCTCTCATCGTAGGCGGCGGGCAAGAGCGTGGGTTGCGCAGTGGGACCGAGAATGTGGCCGGGATCATCGGTGCGGCCGAGGCCTTGCGTCTCGCCGAGGAGGAGCGTGACGACTATGTGGTCGAGATCACCAACCTACGGGACCGGCTCGAGGCCGCCGTCGCCGCCATCCCGGATAGCCGAATCAATGGGGCCGGCGCACCGCGACTCCCCAATAATCTCAGCGTGAGCTTTGCGGGAGTCCAGGCCGATGCGCTCCTCATTCGGCTCGATTTGGAGGGCGTCGCGGCTTCGAACGGGAGCGCGTGCGCGGCAGGATCGACCCAGCCTAGCCACGTCCTCCAAGCGATTGGGCTCGAGCCGGCGTTCGTCGGCGGGACGATCCGACTGAGCCTGGGCAAAGGACTCGATGCAGCGTCGGTTCGGCGGGTCGGCGAGCTATTGCCCGAACTGGTAGGTGAGCTAAGGGCTGCCGCCCCGGTTTAGCGGCCAAGGGGTTGTAACTATGCAGATGTGGGAACAAGCGTCGTGTGCTCTGACCGAGCACCTGGAGGTTTGCGCGTGACGGGGTTCGATTGGGGGATCGTTCTCGATGCGGGGGTCGGGCTGGGAGTGTTCCTGATCGGCCTGGGCGCCCTCATCGCCTGCTCTGCACTCTCACGAACCCTCGGTCGCTTGAATCAGACCCTCGACGAAGTCGACCGCCAGGTCGCGGCGCTCTCAGCGCCGGTCACCCGCACGCTCGGCCACGTCGACGGCATCGCCGGGACGGCGGATACCGCGATCGCGCGCCTGCAAGGCGTCGTCACCCAACTGGAAACCGTAGCCAACGGTGCGGGACGCGTCGCGAATCTCGCCGTCGAGGCGGTCTCCCCCGCGATCGTCAACGTGGGTGCGACGCTGACCGGGATCAGCGTCGGGATCAAGCGGCTGGTGATACGCCGTCCCTCCTCCAACGGCGAGCAGCGGATCGAGGAGCGCCGGTGAGGGAACGTTCCGAAGGCGGCCTCGTCACCGGTTTTTTCATCGGCGCGCTCCTCGGGGTCGGGGTCGCGGCGCTGGTCGCACCCGAGGGGGGCGAGGGACGAGTCGCGCGCGTACGTGAGCTCTACGTGCGGGGCAAGGAGATCATCGAGGCGGCGCGCAGCGATCTCGGTGCGGCGGTCGACGAGGCGAAAGCCGCGGCGCACGATCAACGCAAGCGTCTGGAAGCGCTGGAGAAACAGGAGCAACCTTGGATATCAAAGTGAACGTCCGCGAATCCGAAGGCGACGCCTACGTGGTCGAATTGGCGGGCGAGATCGACGTTTACACGTCGCCGAAAGTCAAAGACGCGATCACCGAGCTGATCGATCAAGGTCATTACAATCTCGTCATCAATCTCGAAAAGGTGCGATACATCGATTCGACCGGGCTCGGCGTCCTCATCGGGGGGCTCAAGCGAGTTCGCGAGCACGGCGGTTCGGTGAATCTCGTCTGCACGAACCCGCAGATCAAGAAGATCTTCGATATCACCGGTCTCGTGAAAATCTTCGGGATTTTCGATGACGAGCCGAGCGCGATGAAGGCTTTGGTATGAATGAGCATGCGCGTCAAGCGCTGGACGATTCCTCGTTCGTCGAGTTGCGCATCCCCGCGGAGGCCGAATGGGCGGCCGTCGCTCGGCTCACCGTCGCCGCGGTGGCGAGTCGCCTCGATTTCTCGCTGGACGAGATCGACGACGTCAAATTAGCCGTCGCCGAAGCCTGCACCCATGCGATCCAACGCTCCTCCGGCAATCAGCCGATCGAACTCATCTTCGAGGCGAGGCCGGACGCGATCGTCGTCACGGTCCGCGACTCTTCGACCGCGTCTCATCTCGAGAGCGTCGAGGAAGAGGGCGACGAAAATCACATCGGAGGTCTGGGCCTCTTCATCATTCGGTCGCTGATGGACGAAGTCGATTTCCGCGTCGATACGCGGCGCGGCGGCGAGCTGACGATGTTGAAGCGAGTCCTCACCTAAGATAGCTATGCAACCTGAACCCGCGAGGCGCGACGACGATCGGCGAGCCGATCGGCGCAAGATGCGCGAAGGGTTTGCACGGCTGGCCGAATTGCGTCATCAGCGCGCCATCGGCCGTCTCTCCGCCAACGATCCTGCTTACGAGCAACTGCGCAACGACTTGATCGTCGCACATCTCAACCTCGTGCGCTATTTGGCCGTGAAGTTCGCCAACCGCGGGGAATCGCTCGACGATCTCATCCAAGTCGGGACGGTGGGCTTGCTCAAGGCGATCGATCGCTTCGATCTCGATCGCGGCGTCGAATTCACGACCTATGCGACGCCGACGATCGTCGGCGAGATCAAACGCTACTTCCGAGACAAAGGCTGGGCCGTTAAAGTCCCGCGCCGTCTCCAGGAATTGAACCTCGCGGTCAATCGTGCGATCGAGAAATTGACCGTCAAGTTGGGGCACAGCCCGACGGTCGCCGAGCTCGCGGCGCACTTGGGCGCGACCGAAGAGGAGATCCTCGAAGCGCAGGAGCTCGGCGCAGCCTACAATCTCCTTTCGCTCGACACGGAGCTCGGGAGCGAGAACGACAAGAAGTCGCAGACGCTCGCCGATTATATCGGTCAGACGGACTCGGGCCTGGAGCTGCTCGAAGACAAGGCGAACCTCGAACGCGCTTTCGAAGTCTTGACCGGCCGCGAGCGGATCATCTTGTACTTGCGGTTTTACGAGAACGTGAGTCAGACCGAGATCGCCAAGCGTCTGAGCGTCTCGCAGATGCACGTCTCCCGCCTGCAGCAGCGCGCGCTCGAGAAGCTCAAGCAGGTCCTCCAGGAGCGCTGAACTCGGCCGGTCGGAGCGTCCATAGGGATTTATGGCCGCCGTGGGCTATACATTCGGCTTGACCTGATGAAATCTCAAGAGCTGCGCGCCTCGTTCGTCGACTACTTCGTCGGGCAGGGACACAAGCATCTGGCTTCCGCATCCCTCATCCCCGACGCGATGTCGACGACGCTCTTCACGATCGCCGGGATGGAGCAGTTCGTCCCGGTCTTTCTCGGCGAGGTCCCGCCGCCCGCGCCGCGGGTGGTGACGGTGCAGCGCTGCCTGCGGGTCGCCGGCGCGAAAAGCGATATCGAGAACGTCGGGAGGACGGGCCGGCACGGGACGTTCCTCGAGATGCTCGGGAACTTCAGTTTCGGGGACTACTACAAGGCCGAGGCGATCCGCTACGCGTGGGAGTTCGTGACCGAGCGCCTCAAACTCGATCGGGGCAAACTCCGTGTAACCGTCCATACGACCGACGACGAAGCGGCCGCATTGTGGGAACGGGAGATCGGCCTTGAGCCCGAGCGAATCTCCCGCTTCGACGACGAGAACTTTTGGACGATGGGGCCGACGGGACCGTGTGGCCCGTCGACCGAGATCTTTTACGATACCGGTCCGGAGAACGCGAGCGGGCCGGACGATACGGGACCCAATCGCGGGAACCGCTACCTCGAGATCTGGAACATCGTCTTTCAGCAATTCCATCGCGACCCCGGCGGGAAGTTGAACGACTTGCCGCGCAAGGCGATCGATACGGGGGCTGGTCTCGAGCGGATGCTCGCGGTCGCCAACGGGCGGGCCTCGATGTACGAGACCGACCTGTTCGCCGATCTCATCGCGGCGCAGCCTCCGATTGCGGGAACGAGTCTCCCTGCGGCCGAGCAGCTCGTGCGCAGGCGCATCATCGCCGATCATGCGCGCGCGGTCACGTTCCTGATCGCCGACGGCGTCTACCCGTCGAATACCGACCGCGGGTACGTTCTGCGCTTCTTGATCCGGCGTGCGATACGCAACGGCCGGCTCTTGGGCTATCCGCGCGAGTTCATGCCGCAGCTCGCGGCGGCGGTCGTCGCGTCGCTCGCACCCGGTTATCCCGAACTGCCGTCCCGTTTGAACGACGTCCAAAACACGCTGCGGCTCGAAGAGCGGAACTTCGTGCGGACGCTCGACCGCGGGAGCGAGCTCCTGGCGAGCCTCATCGATGCGGCGATCGCCGATGGGACGATGCGTATCTCCGGCGAAGACGTTTTCACGCTGCACGACACGTACGGCTTCCCTTCGGAGCTGACGCGTGAGATCGCGGCCGAACGCGGCGTCGCCGTCGATATGCCGGGCTTCGAAGCGCACATGGAAGAGCAGCGGGCCCGCGCGCGAGCCGACGCGGCCGCGAAGCGAGCCGTCGTTTCGGTCTCGGATCCCCCTGCAGGCGCAAGCGAATTCGTCGGCTATGCCGGTCTGGAGACGGACGGCATCGTCGTCGGACTCGTCAAAGGCGAGGCGAGCGTGGCGTCGATCGAGGCGGGTGACGAGGCCCAAGTCATCCTCGATCGTACCTCGTTCTACGCCGAGAAAGGCGGTCAGATCGGCGATCACGGTGTGATCAGCGGCGAGGCGGGGCGGTTCGAGGTGAGCGACGTGCAGTACGTCGGCGAGGCGATCGCACATTTCGGGAAGCTCGTCAGCGGCCGGCTCTCGGTCGGCGAAAGGGTGCATGCCGCGGTCGATCCGCTATGGCGCGAGGAGATCCGGCGACACCACACCTCGGCGCACCTGCTGCAGCGAGCCCTCAAGGACGTGCTCGGCGATGAGGTCGTCCAAGCCGGTTCGTGGGTCGGCGTCGACCGGATGCGGTTCGACTTCCGCAGCCCGTGCGGGGCACTCTCCCTCGACCAGCGCCGCGCGGTCACGCGTCGCGTCAACGAGCTGATTCGCGACGACTACCGCCTGGTGATCGAGGAGCTCCCCTATGATCGCGCGGTGGCGAGCGGCGCGATCAGCATGGCCGGCGAGAAGTATGGTGAGCTCGTCCGCGTGGTCCGCGCCGGCCCGTCGGTCGAGCTTTGCGGCGGGACGCACGCGCACAGCACCGGTGAGCTCGGCGTCTTCGTGATGCTCGGCGAATCATCGATCGGGAGCGGGATCCGACGGATCGAGGCGGTCGTGTCCCGCGCGGCCGAGGCCTATATCGAACGGCAGCAAGACTTGATCGCGACGCTCTCGGAGTCGCTCTCCGCACGGCCCGAAGAATTGAGCGAGCGGGTCGATCGTCTGCAAAGCGAGGTACGCGAGCTGCGCGGCGAGCTCAGCCGGCTCAAGGCACGTATCGCCGCGAGCGAGGCGCAAACCTACGTGCAGCAGGCCGAAGAGATCGGCGGGAAACCGCTGGTCGCGGCGATCGTCCGCGAGGCGGATGCGGAGGCGCTCAAGAGTTTGGGGACGGCGATCCGGTCGCGCCTGAAGAGCGGCGTCGTCGCGCTCGTCGGCGTCGACGGTGAGAGCGTGAGTATCCTCGTCACCGCAAGCGACGATCTCGTGAAGGCCGGCGTTCACGCCGGGAATCTCGTGAAGGTCGCCGCCGCGAAGGTCGAAGGGAAAGGCGGCGGAGCGCCGACGCAAGCCCAGGGAGGCGGGAAGAATCCGGCCGGAGCTCAGGCGGCGATCGACGCGATTCGGGCGGCGCTGGCGGCGTGAATCCGTTTCTGATGGTCCTCGGGCTCGTCGCGGCGCGTCCGACGGTGGCGCCGCCGCCGACGTTGCCGCCCGCGGTCGTCCTCTTTCATTATGCGCGTGCCCTCGAGACCGTCGCCGTCCCAACGACGCTCTCGTTCCAATACACGATCGAACAGCTGGGCGGCCCCGACCTGGAACAGACGCATCGCGTCTATCGCAGCGGGACCGATGTGCGCGACGAAACGCTGACCTCCGACGGCGATCGGATCGTCCCGCCGCGCGTCCGCATCGTTCACGGCAAGCGCGACCGCTATGCGGTGACCAATATCGCGCCGCGCCCCGATGCGTACGATTTCGCCTACGTCGGACCTCACACCGTCGGGTCGCACGTCGAGTATATTTTCCGCACGACGCCGAAGGTGCCCGGTCCCTTCATGGTTACCCAAGTCGCGATCGACGGGGTAAAATTCCTACCTCGGGTCGTCGAGTTCCGCACGATGCGCGACGGCGTCGTCGGGCACGGGGCGATCACCTACGGGCCCAGTGGAAAGTACTGGATCCCAGCGACGGCGACCGCCACGGCGCGCGAAGCAAATCGGACTACCCGCGAGACGATCGTCTTTTCCGCCTATGATTTCCCGACCGCGCTGCCGCCCGGGACGTTCGGGGTCCGTCCGCGAGAATGAACGAGCTTTGTCTTGCGAATCTGACCGTCGCCGAAGCCGCGCCGCTCGAGGTGATCGATGCGGCGGCGGCCGGGGGGTTCGGCTCGGTGAACCTCTGGCTGGTCGAGCCGCCGGCGCTGGCGCATTTCAGGCACGTCAAGCGTCCCGGCGCCTCGGTCGTCGGCGACGCGACCTCGATCGAGGCGATTCGCCGGCGCTGCCGGGAACGTGCCGTCGGCGTCTTCACCGCTTCGGCCGGCTGGATCGGTCCCGACTTTACGACGGCGATGATCGCGCCCGTGATCGAGACGCTCGCCGCCCTCGAGGCCCGTTCCCTCTGCGTCGTCGGTTGGGATCCCGACCGAAGCCGCCTCATGGAGCACTTCATCGCCGTCTGTGAGGCCGCCGCTCGCTACCGCCTCGCCGTCCACCTGGAATTCATGGCCTATTCGGCGATTCGGACCGTGCGGGAGGCGCGCGATTTCCTGGCGCAGGCGTCGCAGCCCAATGCGCGCCTGATCATCGATGCCCTCCATCTCGATCGCTCCGGCGGGACGCCGGAAGACGTCGCGGCGCTCGAGCCGACGGTGATCGCTTCCGTCCAGCTCTGCGATGCACCGGGCGCGCGTCCGCCCCGGACGGCGCTGCGCGACGAATCGGTGAACGCGCGGCTCTTGCCCGGCGAAGGCGACCTCCCGCTCTTCGCATTGATGGACGCCTTGCCGGAGGACGTCGTGATCGAACTCGAGGCGCCCGGTGCCTCGCTCTTCGGTTTGAGCATCGAGGAGCGTGCAAAGCGCTGCGGCGCGGCGAGCCGCCGCTTTCTGGCGGAGTACGCCGCTATGAAAGCTTCGCGATCAAATCGGCCGCATTGAACGGTTTGGCGAGCGCCTTGTATTTGGCGCCGGCGTCGAGGACCGGCTGGATCAACCGCGGATCACACGACGTCGCGTACATCGAGCGGCGCATCCCGCGCACTTTCTGGGGATCGTACTTCGCGTATTTGGCCAAGATGAGGAGCGACTCGTCGTGGTGCGTGTTCGCCCACCGCTGCGTCTCGTAGACGGCGGAGACGAAGCGCTTGGCCGTCTCGGGATTCTTCGCCAGCCATTCTTTCGTCGTGAACCAATCGCTGATCAGGAATTGCTTGGCGATCGCATCGTAGGGCTTCGCGATCGGCTGAACGAGCGCCGCTCCCGCGGTGAGTTGCGGCTCGCCCAGATGTGCCGCGTCGACGGTACCGCGTGCGATCGCCTCCGCTTGTTGTGAGAGGGGGAGCTCGACGAAGCGAACTTTGGAGAGGTCGGCGCCGTTTTGAACCAGCCAGGCGCGGACCGCGGTCGACGTCAGGGCGACGAGCGCAGGGACGGCGATCGTCTTCCCTTCGAGGTCCTTCGCCGTCTTGATCGGAGAGTTCTTCGCGACGACGAGCAGGGTCGTCGGCGCGTTGGTGTTGTACAACGAGCCGCCGGCGATGATCGTGAAGGGGAGGCCGCGCAAGACGCCGTTGGCCAACTCCGTCGCTTCGCCGACGCCGATATCGAGGCTCCCGCCCGCGGCTGCTTCGGCCTGCGCCGATCCGTTGTTGAAGGGGAGGAGCTGTACGTTGAGGCCCGCCTTGCTGAAGAACCCCATGTCTTGCGCATAGTAGGCCATCCCGAAGGTATCGGAGGCCAAAGCGCCGACGCGAATCGGCGCGCCCTGGGCGCGGACGACGGCCGGAAACGCGAGCGCCGCCGCCCCGGCGGCGACTGCACCGATTGCGCTAGAGCGCTTGATTCGCGAGGTCGGCGCGCAGCTCGGCGAGGTGGTCGTTGACACACGGTTCGACGAGTCTCCATGAGTCGTCGACCTCAAAGACGGCGTAGGCGGCGTTTTCGACCGGGACTTTCCAAAAATCATCGAGCGACCCTCCGGTGATGGCGAGGAGCGCGACGCGGACGACGGCGTCGTGGGTGACGACGAGCGTCTCACGCGAAGCGTCGAAGCTCTTCGCGAACTCGCGCCAGCGCGCTTGCACATCGGAGAGCGTCTCGCCTCCCTCGAAGGCGACGTGTGCCGGATCGTGACGCCAAGCATGGTAGCGCTCGGGATCGTTGGCCGCGATCTGGTCGCGAAGGAGCCCTTCCCACGTCCCGTGCGCGATCTCGATCAAGCGCTCGTCGGTCTCGACCTCGAGGTCGAGCGCATCGCCCACGAATCTGGCGGTCGCGACGCAGCGCCAGAGCGGGCTCGAGACGATCCGCCGCAGCGTTCGCGTCCGGGAGAACGCACCGGCGAGTGCGAGAGCCTGCCGGACGCCGAGCGCGGAGAGGGCCGATTCGCGCCGGCCTTGATACCGTCCGGCGAGATTCCAGGTCGTCTCGCCGTGACGCGCTAGATAGACGCGCGCCATCCCGGGCTAGGCGACCTGCTCGAGGATCGCGACGAGTTCGTCGGGCGCATCGAGCATCACGTCATGACCGCTTCGGACTTCGAAGACGCGCCACGACGGATCGTCTTTCAAACGTTCATAATACGCACGAAAGACCGGGCTGTCGTACAGCGCGGCGCGAATGTAGGCTTTCTTCGCAATCCGCTCGCGCGCGCCGGCCAGCCGAATCGGATCGGTGAAGGTCTTGTACGGATGGGGGACGCATTGGGCGTCGACCCATGCGCGGTCGGCCTCGTTGACTCCGAAGACGGCGGCGGGGATCGGCGGGACCGAGAGCCCGCCGCTCTCACGCAGGCCCGGTTCCCAGCGTTGCTTGTTCCCGGGAGGGACGAGGTCGAGCATCGATTGACCGTCCTCCGGGACGAAAGCGTCGAGAAAGACCAGGGATTCGATCGTTCGGCCGATTTTCTCCGCGACGCCGGAGATCACGAGGCCGGCGTACGAGTGCCCGACCAAAACGATGTTCTCGAGCCCTTCCCAACGGAGCAGATTCACGACGTCGTCGATGTGGGTTTCCAGCCCCACCTCACGGCTGAGCAGGTGCGACCGCTCCCCCAGACCGGTGAGCGTCGGTGCGAAGGCGCGATGTCCGCGCGCGGCGAGCCGCTCGCAAACGCGCCGCCAGCACCAGCCGCCGTGCCATGCGCCGTGGACGAGGACGAACGTTGCCACTTACCTTCAGATGCTGAGCGAGCGAACCGAACTGATCCAGGGCGTCGAGCGCAGGACCTCGAGCGTCTCTTGCTCGACCGGCTTGTCGATCGTCAGCACCATGATCGCCTTCCCGCCGATCTCGTTTCGCGATACCTGCATCGACGCGATGTTGATGTTCGCGTTCCCCAGGATCGTCCCGACTTTTCCGATGACGCCGGGGACGTCGGCGTGCTGGGTGATCAGCATCGCTCCTTCGGGGATCGCGTCGATCTCGAACCCGTCGGCTTCGACGATCCGCGGGCTTCCGTTGACGACGGTCCCGGTGACCGTCGTGTTCCCGCCCCTGATCTGCACCGAGGCGGCGTACTGATTCGCGCTGGGCTCACGCGCCGTCTCGACGCGGACGCCCAGCTCTTGCGCGATCGCTTGCGCGTTGACGACGGTGACTTTTCGATCGGTCGTCGCTTGGAGTAAGCCGGAGAGGAACGCGGTGATCACCGCGTCCGCCGGCATCTGTGCGATCGCACCCTGCATCGCGAGGACGAACGTCGGAAGGCGCGACTCGGTCGCGAACTGCGGATAGAACTTCCCCAGTCGATAGGCGACGTCGATGAACGGGCGCAGCCGCGCCGCGTCGGGGCCGTCGGCGATCGGAGCGTTCACCACGCCGTTGGCCGGGGCGCCGTTGAGGACGCGTGCGACGTCCTCGGCGAGCTCAGTCGCGATCCGCGCGAGCGCTTCATGGGTCGATCCGCCCAGGTGCGGCGTCGCGTAGACTTTCGGATGCTTGTGCAGTTTCGCACCCGATCCGTCGGGCGGGGGCGGCTCGACCGCGACGACGTCGATCCCCGCACCCGCGATCGTCCCGTCGTCGAGTGCTTTGATGAGATCTTCCTCGACGATCACCCCGCCGCGGGCGCAGTTGATCAGGTAGGCATGCCTCTGCATACGGGCGAGCTTCGCGCCGTCGATCATCCCGCGCGTTTGGGGCGTCAGCGGGACGTGGAGCGTCACGATGTCCGACCGGGCGAGCAGCTCGTCGAGCTCGACGAGCTTCGCGCCGAACGCATCGGCACGGGCCGGCGAGATGAAGGGGTCGTGTGCGAGGATCGTCATCCCGAACGCCTTGGCGCGTAGCGCGATGTTCCCGCCGATCCGGCCGAGGCCGACGATGCCGAGCGTCTTCCCGTAGAGCTCCGTCCCGATGAATTGCTGACGAATCCATAGGCCCTGGCGCACCGAGTTGACCGCGTCCGGCGTGCGACGGGCCAGCGAGAGCATGAGCGCGAAGGTCTGCTCGGTCGCGGCGATCGTGTTCGCTTCCGGTGTGTTCAGGACGATGACCCCGGCTTTGGTCGCGGCCTCGACGTCGATCGCATCGACCCCGACCCCGGCTCGCCCGACGACCATCAGGCGCGGCCCGGCGGCCAGCAGCTCCCGGTCGACCCGCGTTTCGGAGCGGACGATCAGCCCGTCGGCCTCCGCGAGTGCCTCGATCAGCTCGGCACGGGATGCGCCGACCCGAGAAGCGACTTCGATGCCGCTCCTGCGCAGCACGTCGATCCCGATCTCCGCAAAAGGCTCAGCGACGACCACACGCCGCGGTTTCTCAATCAGAATCGGAACAGGCTCCCTTCGGTTTCCAAGTGAATTTGCAGGCCGTTGTCAGTGCGCCTCCGATCATACGATGCTTGGGCGGGAGCCGCCGCCGCTTTCGTCGTCCCGCTCGTCGCTTTTTTGATTGCGGCGCACCCCGGCGTCGATTTCTGGGACTCCGGCGAGATGCAGACGGTTCCATATATCCTTGGGATCGCTCATCCGACCGGCTTCCCGGCGTTTACGCTCCTGGGATGGCTCTTTTCCCACGCCTTCCCGGTCGGGAACGTGGCCTGGCGCATGACGGTGATGTGCGCCCTGGCGATGGCGCTGGCAGCCTACTTCCTCTATCGGGCCGGGCGTGAACTCGACGCCGACCCCGCCAGCGCCGCCGGGGCGGCACTCGTTTTCGCGTTCGGGCCGATCGTGTGGACACACGCTTCACGGACGGAAGTCCATGCGCCGGCGACGATGTTCGCGGGGCTCCTGCTGTGGCTCGCGGTCCGCTGGCGGCGTGCGCCCGACGGCCGCCTCCTCGCCTGGGGCGGGCTCATCGCCGGCCTCGCGGTAGCGAACCACACCGTCGCGGTTCTGCTCCTTCCGGGCCTCCTCTTGCTATTAATAAGCGGTATCCGGGCGGTCCGTTTCCGCGAGCTCGCGCTCGGCATCCTTCTCTTTGCGGTCGGCCTCTCGCTCTATGCGTACCTCCCGATCCGCAGCGCGATCGTCTATGCCGAGCGCAAGGATCCGACCCTTGCGCTGGGGATCCCGCCGGGGCGGCCCTTTTGGGACAACGACCATCCGAGCACGTTCGCCGGTTTTCGTACGGAAGTCAGCGGGAGCGAATTCGCACCGGGTTCGAGCTTGGCGGCGATCCTCTCGCCCCGGACGTACGCGAAGTTGCCGGACGGCTACGGGAGCGAGCTCGTGAACGAGTTCGGGCCCGTCGCCCTTGCGCTCGCGCTCGGCGGTCTCGTCGCGCTCGCCGTCGCCGAACCGCTGCCGGCCGTCGGACTCCTGCTGGCCGGCTTTCTCTCCGTCCCCTTCGCACTCGGCTATCCCGCCGAATCGGACATCGAGCGGTATTTCCTCCCCTCGTTCTGGATCGTCGCGCTCTTCGCCGCGGTCGGGACCTCGCGCATGGTGAAGATGATCGAGCCGCGCTACGCCTTCGCCCGCCGTGCAGGCGGTTTCGTCGTCCTCGGATTCCTCGCCGCGCTGACCGCCTATGCCAACCGCGGAATCATCGAGCAGCGATACGACGACGGGGCGAGCCGCTTCATCGCGGAGATTCGCGCCCGCACGCCGCCCAACGCGATCGTCGTCGCGAGCTGGAACTATGCGACACCGTTGGCATACGGCGCCTATGTCGAGCATTCGCTGGGGGATCGGATCATCGTCGTCGGCTGGCCGACCGATTACGAGTCGCTGTATTTTCGGTGGCTGCGCAGCCGGCCGATCTTCGTCGTGTCGACGGCGACGATCGACCTCAAGGGGTTCGTGACGCGGACGCTCGAGCACACCAGCACGCCGATCGTGGAGGTGCTGCGGTGAACGGCGCCGTGATCGCGGGCCTCGTCGGGTTCATCGTCACCTTGATCGCTTCGCACTTTCGTTCGACCCCGTACGACAACTACGTCCTGTTCGCCGATGCCCTCATCCACGGGCGGCTGTGGATCGACTGGCCGGGACCGTACATCGACGCGGTCCTCGGACCGGACGGTCACCGCTATATCGTCAACGATCCGCTCCCGGCGCTCTTCTTGATACCGGTCGTCTTGATCGTCGGGAAGGCGGCGAACCAGACGCTGCTCGCGGTCTTGTTGTGCGGGATCGCCTGCGGCGCCGCCTGGGCGCTGTGTCGCCGCTTGGGCGCGAGTGCGGCCGTGAGCGCGTGGCTGGTCGCTTTTTTGCTCGGCGGGACCGATTTGTTGTGGTGCTCGATGCTCGGCGACGTGTGGTTCATCGCTCAGACCTCGGCCGTCTGTTTCACGCTCCTCGCCCTGGTCGAGTTGGCCGGGAAGAGCCGAGCGTGGCTGGTCATGCTGCTCTTTCTTTGTGCGGTCGCATCGCGCTTTACGATGATCATGGCGCTCCCCGTGATCGCATATCTCCTCTACCGCGGAGGCTTGCGGATCGAAGTGGAGGAGTGGATACCGCATGATCTACGCGCCTACAGGCGGCGCTCGTTCGTCGAAGCCTGCGGCGTGATCGTCCCGGCCTTCGCCCTCTGGATCGGCTACAATCTTGCCCGCTGGGGCGTCCCGTGGGATAGCGGCCACACGATCTTCTTTCACCAGGATCCGGTCGGTTCGCCGGTCGGTTCACCGTTCGGCCTCAGCCACGTCGGCTATCAGTTATGGTCGTTCTTCGTGCAGTCTCCGACGATCCGCGACACGGCGCCGTGGTTCGTCCCCGAATACAGCGGCGTCGCGCTGACCTGGACGAGTCCGGCCCTGGTCCTGGCGTTCCTCGCCCGCCGGCCGCGGCCGGTCGTCGCCGCGATGTGGGTCGCGGCGCTCTTGGTCGCGATTCCGAATCTGCTCTACTACGTCAACGGGACCGCGCAGTTCGGGATGCGCCATGCGCTCGATTTCGAGCCGTTTCTGCTCGTCCTGATGGCATTGGCGGTCCCCAAGCGGATGCCCGTATGGGGCGGTGTCCTGATCGGCTACTCGATCGTCGTCGGATTGTGGGGCGTATGGTTCTGGAACACGTTCTATCGGCCTACGTATTGACGAGCAGTCGATCGCAACTCGTCCCCTTGCAGAGGTAGGCGGCGGGGGCGTCGGGCGGGAGCCCGGCGCGTTCGAGCCGTTCGCCGTCGGAGGGATCGATCGTCCGAATCGTGACGAGCGGATCGGACTGGGCGTGCGCCGCCTCGCGCAGCGACTCGGTTTGCAGCGGACTCCCGACGATCGTCACGCTCGTCGGCGCCTCGAGCGCGCGCCGCACCGCGGCTGCGTACGATGCCGCGAACGAGCCGGCCTTCCCGTAACTCTTCACGAAGACCGAGAGGATTCTGCGGGCGATTTCATCGTAGCGCGGCTCCTGCGCGATCACCGCGAGCCGCAGGAGGGCATCGGCCGCACGCCCGTTCTCGTTGAGCGGCGCGTTGGGGACCCGGACCCGGCCGAGGACCTCTTCACGCCCGGCATGATCGCCGTAGGCACCGCGCTCGTCGCGAAAGTGCGCCTCGATCGCGTCGGCCAAGAGCTGCGCCCGTTCGACGAAACGCGCCTCGCCGCTCCATTCGTGGGCGTCGATCAGGGCGCGCAAATACGCGACTTGATCGGTCAGCAGCCCGCGGACCATCGGCCGGCCGCCCGGGACGATATAGTGATAGGCGAGCCCGTCTTCGTCGATCATCGTCCGGGCGATGACGTCGAGCACGCGGAGCGCGAACGCCGCGAGCTCGTCGTCGCCGAGCGCTTCGGCCGTGACGAAGAATGCGCTCGCGAGATTCGCGCTCCAATTCGTGTACGAGGTCCGATCGACGTAGGGCGGCGTCCGGCGGCGCCGCTCTTCGAGCGGCAGGGAGAAATACTCTTCGTCGGCGTCCTGGCTGCCGTAAAACCGCCCGGCCTCTCTGTCGCAGAGGGTGGTCCAAACGTAGCCCGACGCCGAGCGCAGCGTCTCGCGAAACGCGGCGTTGTGCGAGACCTTGTATAATCCGGCGTAAACGCGCAGCAGCCCGCCGTGATCTTCGGCCATCTTTTCGAAATGCGGGACCGACCAATCGCGCGTCGTCGAGTAACGGAAAAAGCCGCCCTCGACGTGGTCGTACATCCCGCCGCGGGCCATCCCAAGCGCCGTTTTGGCCAGCATATTGTACAGCCGCTCGTCGGGCGAGCCGAGCGCGCGGCTGCGGCGATATTCGAGCAACAGCAATTCGAGCGCGTCGGTTTGCGGGAATTTCGGCTCGTAGCCGAAACCGCCGTACTCGGGATCGAAGCCGTCGGCGATCTCTTCGACGACGCGCGCGACCATGTTCGGGTGAAGATCGCCGACGCTCCCCGGCGGGGGTGCCGCCTTCGGCTCGAGCTGCTTGATGCGTTCCGCGATCTCGGCTTTGTGCGTTTTGTAGAGCTCGGCGACCTGATCGAGCGTGCGCTTCAATTGGGACGGCGGGATGTACGTGCCACCCGTAATCGGGTCCCCTTCGGGGGTCAAGATCGCGGTCGTCGGCCAACCGCCCATGTTATAGCGGGCGTTGACGTCCGGCCGGCGGTCGTTGTCGACGCGGATCGGGATGAAGCGCTCGTTGATCGTCTCGATGACCTCGGGATCCGAATAGCTCGTCTCGTCCATCACATGGCACCAATGGCACCAAACGGCCGAGATCGCGAGGAGGATCGGCTTGTCTTCGGCTTGCGCTTGGGCGAAGGTCGCCGCTTCCCAGGGACGCCAGGCGATCTCGTGCGCCCGATTCGGTCGGGGCGAAAAATGGAGGTCTTGCATCATCGTCTCACTCGTCTTCCCCGGCGGCCCCGCGGACGAACGACGCGCCGTACAAGATGATCAACACCGCGTAGATCGCCAGGAGTGGCACGGCCGGCAACCGCGGGTATAGGGCTGCTACGGCGAAGAGGAGGGCGAACGCCCCGCTGAGGGCGGCAAACCGGGCGTGCGACCGAGAGGTCATAAAGTAGACATGAGCTTCGTAATAGGACTGGCCGCGGCTCCGAGCGCGCCACAGCGCGACGGCCGTTCCCAGCACCGCCGTTCCAAACCCGATCCAGGACCACATATCCCATGAAACCCGATCCTGACTGGGACGAGCCGCACACCGAGAACCGGACCAACGTGTTGGCAGCCGGCGCGGTCGCGATCCTCGTGTGCCTTGCGCTGATCGGCTTGTTCGTGTGGCAACCTTGGAGCCCGCCGCCGCCGCCGCCTCACCCCGCGAACGCCGATGCCCGCTAAGAAGCCGCTCTCGGAGTACGACGACAAGCGTCGGTTCGACAGGACGCCGGAGCCCTCGGGTGAGCGCGGGCGCGAGACCGCCGCGAAGCGGCGCAAAGCGAAGAAGCTCGTCTTCGTCGTCCAGCAGCATCGGGCGCGGCGGATGCATTACGACTTCCGGCTGGAGGTCGGCGGCGTACTCGCGTCGTGGGCGATCCCGAAGGGCCCCTCGCTGAATCCCGGCGACCGCCGCCTCGCCGTCCACGTCGAAGATCATCCGTTCGACTATCGCGGATTCGAAGGGGTGATCCCGGAGGGGAATTACGGTGCGGGATCGGTGATCGTCTGGGACGAGGGGACGTGGACACCGCTCGAGACGGACGATCCCGCCAGGGCGATCGAGGAAGGGAAGCTGAAATTCAGCCTGGCCGGCAAGAAGCTGCGCGGGATGTTCACCCTCGTCAAAATGCGCGGCGCGCGCTACGGCGACGGCGACAACTGGCTGCTCATCAAGGATCACGACGAGTTCGAAGATCCCGACTGGAAGATCGAGGAGCATCCCGAGAGCGTCAAGAGCGGCCGGACGCTCGATGAGATCGCCCGGACCAAAGGGGTGAAGGAATGGGTGAGCGAGCGCCCTGCAGCCTCTGCCATGAAACATAGGACGATCTCCAAGCGGCCGGAGCGCCTCCCCAAAATCGAGGGCTTGATGCTGGCGACGCTCGTCGACGCCCCGTTCGACGACGACGACTGGCTCTTCGAAGTCAAATGGGACGGCTTTCGGGCCCTGTGTACCGTGCATACCGACGGCAGGGTGGAGTTGCGTTCTCGCAACGACAAGGACTTGCTCGCGAAATTCCCCGAGCTCGAAGATTTGGGAGCGGCGTTCGACACGCGTCCCGTCATCGTCGACGGCGAGATCGTGAGCCTCGACGAGCGGGGCCGCTCGTCGTTCCAACGACTGCAAAACCGGATCGAGAGCCGGCGTCCCAAACCCCATGCCGGCGAAGGGACGACGGCCTACGCCGCGTTCGACTTGCTGTACGCGGACGGACGCGATTTGCGCGGCGAGCCGCTCGAAGAGCGCAAAGCTATGTTGGAGCGGATGATCGTCCCCGGCCATCACGCGATCTATTCGAAGCACGTCGTCGGACGAGGGAAGGAGCTCTTCACCCTCGCCAAGCGCGAAGAACTCGAAGGGATCATCGGAAAGCGGCGCGACTCGACGTATCAATCGCGCCGCTCGCGCGATTGGGTGAAGATCAAAGCCGTCCACGAGCAAGAGTTCGTCATCGGCGGCTGGACCGAGCCGCGCGGATCACGCCGATATTTCGGCGCGCTGCTGCTGGGCGTCTACGACGGCGACGATTTCGTCTACGTCGGCCACGTCGGGACCGGCTTCAGCACGGCGCTCCTCGGCGAGATCCACAAAAAGCTCGAGCCGCTCGAGATCAAGACCTCGCCTTTCAAAGGCAAGCTGCCCAAATCGAATGCGCCCGTGCATTTCGTTCGACCGCGGCTGGTCGCCGAGGTGAAGTTTTCCGAGTGGACGAACGACGGCTACTTGCGTGCCCCGGTCTTTCTCGGGTTGCGCGACGACAAGCCGGCCCGTGCGGTGATCCGCGAGCGTCCTACGCGGAAGAGAGCGATCGCGTAGTGCCGGCGGCGGTGCGGACGCTCGTGAAGGTGGGCGATCGCGAGCTCTCGCTCTCGAATCTCGACAAGGTGCTGTGGCCCGAGGACGGCTACACCAAGGGCGATCTCATCCGGTATTATCGCGATGTCGCCGACTGGATCGTCCCGCATTTGCGCGGCCGGCCGCTGACGATGGAGCGTTATCCAAATGGGATCGGGGAGCAGCCGTTTTGGGAGAAGAATGCGCCGCGCGGGCTACCGTCGTGGATCGAGACGGTCGCCGTCCCGTCGGAGGACGGGCGCCGCAAGACGATCGACTTCATCGTCTGCAATGATGAGCCGACGCTGGTGTACGTCGCCAACCTCGCTTCGATCGTCCTGCATGTTTGGACGTCGCGCGTCGGTTCGCTCGACCGTCCCGACTTCGTCCTGTTCGATCTCGATCCGTACGAGTCGTCGCTCGCGACGCTGGCTCGCGTCGCGGTGCGCTTTCGCGATATCGTCGCTTCGATCGGGCTCGAGCCGCTGGTGAAGACGACCGGCGGGAAAGGATTCCACCTCGTGATCCCGCTCGTCCCGCGGTACACCTACGACGTCGCGAAGGCGTTCGCCGAGCTGATCGCCCGGCGCGTGCACGAAGAGCTTCCTCACCTCACGACGCTCGAGCGCACGATCGTCAAGCGGCCCAAAGGGACGGTCTATCTCGACTGGGTTCAGGTCGGCGAGGGGAAGACGATGGCCGCACCGTTCTCCGTACGGCCCCGCCCCAGGGCCCCGGTCTCGTGGCCGCTCGGCTGGGACGAGGTCGAGGCGATGACCCGTAAGCGCGCGCCCGATACGCGCCCGGAGATGGCTCGCTGGACGATCGAGAACGTCCCGGATCTCTTGCGGAAGAATGGGGATCTATGGGGAGGTCGGGGCTGGAAGGAACAGCGATTGGAGCCGGCCTTGAAGAAAGCCAAAGCGCTCTGGGGGTAACGACGTGCCACACGCCATTTGGTCCGGGACGATCAACTTCGGTCTGGTGACGATCCCGGTAAAGCTCTACCCCGCGATCCGCTCGAACGATCTGCGTTTCAACTTCCTGCACAAGGCGGACGAAGGCCGAATCACCAACGTCCGGCGCTGCTCGATCGACGGCGAGGAGGTTCCGTATTCGGAGATCGTGCGCGGCTACGAGTACGAGAAGGGCAAGTACGTGATCCTCAGCGACGAGGATTTCAAGAACGCCGCCGTCGAGGCGACGCAGTCGGTCGATATCGTGCAGTTCGTCGACCTCGCCGAGATCAACCCGATGTTTTTCGATACGCCGTATTATCTCGAACCGGAGAAAAAGGGGCGCCACGCCTACGCCCTTTTGCGCGAGGCGCTGAAGGACTCGAACAAGGTCGGGATTGCGAAGGTCGTGTTGCGCGCCCGGGAGCATCTCGCGGCGCTGAAACCGAACGGTGCCGCGCTCGTCCTCGAGCTGATGCACTTCGCCGACGAGCTGGTCGCGCAATCCGAGTTCGACTTTCCCGATGCCGAGAAAATCCCGGCGAACGAGATGAAGGTCGCGAAGATGCTCATCGACACGATGTCCGCGACGTTCGAACCCGAGCAGTTCCACGACACCTATAAAGAGAAGCTCCTCGCGCTCATCGAAGCCCGCGCCGCCGGGAGGGAAATTCCGCGGATCAAGGCCAAAGCGCCGGCCGCGACCAACGTCGTCAACCTCATGGACGTTTTGCAGCGCAGCCTCGAGGAGTCCAAGGGTGCGAGCGCCGGACGAGCCGGGAAGCCCGCCAAGAAGGGCGGAGAGAAGAAGACCCGCCGCAAGCGCAGCGCCGCCTAGCGCCGCGCATCCCGACGTACGGCGCGCTTACGGCGAAGGCTCGATGCGCTCGAGGCCGCTCGCGGATCTCTCGCGCGCAGCCAGCCGTAGCCCGATGAGCAGCGCAGCGACGAGGAAGGCTGCACAGATCGCGACGGTCGCCGGCACCCCGTACAGCCCCAGGACGGCCGTGGTGATCGGCGGCATGACGACGCCCGAGACGCTTTCGAGCGATGAACCGATCCCGAGGATCGTCCCCCGCTGATTCTCCGGGACGGTTTCGGTCAACAGCGCCACGATCGCCGCGCCGTTCACCGAGAGTCCGAATGCGAACAGCGCGAACGTCAGGGCCGCAAACAGGAGGTCGTGGACGAAGGGGACCATCGCGAGCGCGGCGATCTGCGCGGCGAACGCGAGGTTCGAGGCGTGGCGGTCGCCGATTGCCTCGCTCAGTCGGCCGACGACGCCGAGCTGGTAGACGACGCTGACCGCGCCCCAGCCGGCGAAGAAAAAGCTCGTACTTGCCTCGCTGAAATGGAGTTGCAGCCCGAGGATGAGCGCGAACACCGGGAACCAGCCGTAGAGTGCAAGCGCGTAGCCGAGCTTCTGCCACAGCATCGGCGAGAGCCGCGGGTCGCGCAGCGAGCGCGCGATCGTCCCGATCCCCGGCGCCGGTTCTTCATCCTTGTGACGCGACTCCGGCAAGATCGCGATCGTGACGATCAGCGTGACCAGCTGCAGCGTCGCCGCCGCCAGGAACGGCGCGACGTAGCCGTAGCGCGAGAAGAGCCAACCGCCGAAGGTCGGACCGAGGACGATCCCCGCGCTGAAACTCGCTCCGACCCAAGCGAACGCGCGCGCCCGTTGTTTCGGTTCGACGAGATCGGCGACGTACGCTTGGGTGACGCTGATGTTCCCCCCGGAGAGCCCTTCGATGATCCGTGCGACGAAGACCAGCGCGATCGAGGGTGCGAAGGCGAGCATCGCCCAACCGATCGTCGCACCGATCTGACTGACGACGAGGACGAGCTTGCGTCCCGTCCGGTCGCTGAGATTCCCCCACACGGGACCGGCGACGAGCTGGCACGCGGCGAACGTCGAGAAGAGGACCCCGACGACGAAATCGGGCGCGCCGAAATGTTTCACGTAGTACGGCATCAAGGGGATCAGGATGCTGAACCCCAGGATATCGATGAACGTGATCCCCAGGATCGGGAAGAGCCGCGCGAACATCGTCACGCTCCCACTTCGAGGGAGGGACGGTCGCCCGGTTTTTCGGCGACCCAGCTCGGCCGCTCGGCCGGCGAGCGTGAAGCGGCCGTCGGCCTAATTCGAGGCGATCGGTTGCAGTTCGCGCGGTACGACCGTACGGACGAGCCGCTCGTTGCGCCGGATCAGCGTGATCTTCGTCTCGACGCCGATGCGGTTCTCGGTCAGGAGTTTGTGCAGCTCGTCGACGCCGTCGATCGGCGCATCGCCGAGCGAGATCAAGAGATCGCCCTCCCGAATCCCGGCGCGGTCGGCGGGGCTCCCCGGTTCGACCGAGTGGACCAGGACGCCGCGCCGTTGTGTGAGCTCGTGAAGCCTCCGCAGGTGAGGCGGAATCTCGAGATCGGCGCCCGCGACGCCCACGTATCCGCGCGAGACCTTCCCGTTACGAATGAGCAAGCCCGCGACGTACTTGGCGGTGTTGATCGCGATTGCGAAGCAGATCCCTTGGCCCCATGGGATCATCGCGGTGTTCACCCCGATGACCCGTCCGTGCGAATCGACCAGGGGACCTCCGGAATTTCCCGGATTGAGCGCGGCGTCGGTCTGAATGATGTTGTCCATCAAGCGGCCCGATTGCGAGCGCAACGACCTACCGAGCGCGCTGACGACGCCGACCGTCACCGTCGCCTGCAGCCCGTAAGGATTGCCGAGCGCAATCGCCAGCTGGCCCGGCTTGATATCGGAGGAATCGCCGAGCGTTGCGGCGACGAGATCGCTCGCATCGATGCGGATGATCGCGAGGTCGGTGTCGGGATCGTCGCCGATGAGGGTCGCGGGGACGCGCCGCCCGTCGAGGAGCGCAACCTCGATTTCGCCGGCGCCGTGGACGACGTGGCTGTTCGTAATAACGAAGCCGTCCGGGGCCAAGACGAAGCCGGAACCCGAACCGCGCGAACGGCCTCGCCCGCCCGCGCGCCGCAACACCTCGATGTTGACCACCGAGGGTGAGGCGCGTTCGACGGCGCGCGTGACCACTTGTGAATAGACGTCTTCGGGGAACTCGACCGAATCCGCCAGGGGGAGAACCGCAGAAACCATTGGGATCATCCAAACCTCGGCAGGCGGCGTCACGGTTGCGCTGTACTGCTACCCCATGTCTCTTGGGGCCCGGGTGCGCGGTCCGGCGGCTGCGATCTTCTACATCTTCTTATGGGCGGCGGCGTTCGTACCGAGCAAGGTCGCAGTTTTGGATGCCTCGCCGGTGCTATTTTTGGTCGTCCGTTTCCTCTTCGGGGGGAGTGTTCTGGGGCTGGCGGCGTGGCTTTTGCGCTTACCGTTTCCGGCGAGCCGGCGAGCTTGGGCGGAGATCGCGGCGCTCGGTATCCTTTCGAATTCGATCTACCTCGGCCTCAGTTACGAGTCGCTGCGCTCGCTCTCGGCAGGGATGGGCGCGATCCTGGCGAGCACGAACCCGCTCATCCTCGCGCTCGTCGCTCCACGGCTGCTCGGAGAGCCGCTGAGCTTGCGCAAAGGCTGCGGCCTGCTCCTGGGCTTCGGCGGTGTCGTCTTCGTGATGTTCTCGCGGACGGGGACGGGCGACGCGAATCCCGCCGCGGTGAGCTTGGCGCTCATCGCCGTTTGCGCCAACGTCGCCGCCACCATCGTCTTCAAGCGACTCCGCACCGAGGCCCACCTGCTCAGCATCTCCGCGATCCAACTGACGATCGCCGGGCTGACCCTCACGCCGTTCATCTGGGCCGATCCCCGGCCCCACATCGATTGGACTCCGCGGCTGATCGCCTCGTTCGTCTATATCTTCTTTTCGATGAGCTTGACGGCGACGCTCTTGTGGTATTGGCTTCTCCGGCGCGGTCAAGCGAGTCGCGTCAGCGCGTATTTTTTCCTCACTCCGATCTTCGGGCTGGCGCTGGGTGCGCTCATCCTCCATGAGCCGACGACGCGGCGTGATCTCCTCGGCCTGGCCGCTACCGCGGCCGGGATCGCGCTGGTGCAGCGGGGATGATCGATCCGAACGCGCGCCACGCGCGCTACGTGATCCTCGGGCTGCTCTTGATCGCGCAGATGGGCGCGTCGCTCATTCAACAGGGTCTGGGTGCACTCGCACCGTTCTTCGTCTCGGCGCTCGATCTCGACAAGGCGCAACTCGGGACGGTCTTCACCGCGCTCTCGCTCGGCTCGGCGATCTTTCTGACTCCGGCCGGGATCTTGGTCGATCGCATCGGCGAACGGCGCGCGATCTTCGTGAGCGGCTTCTTCATGGGACTCGCGCTCGTCGCCGGCGCGACTGTCCCTTCGTATGGAGTCCTGGTCGTTGCGGTCTTCCTCGCCGGCGTCTTTTACTCGCCGACGACACCGGCCGGCGGGACCGCGATCATGTCGTGGTTCACGCGTGATCGAGGCCTGGCGATGGGGATCCGCCAGACCGGCGTCCCGCTCGGCGCGGCGCTCGGCGGGGTGCTCTTCCCGGTCCTCGGGACGCACTTCGGCTATCGCGGCGCGTTCCTCGTCGGCGGGCTCGTCTGCATCTTGGCGTGTACGATCGCGACGAGCCTATACCGCGAGAACGCGCAGATGCGCCCGGAGCACCGGCGGACGCGGACGGCGGCGGCTGGCGTCATCGAGGTCGTGCGCGATCCGCGCATGGTCTTCGTTACGCTCGCCTGCATGGTGCTCGTCAGCGCGCAGATGTGCATGAACTCGTTCATTGCGGTGACGGCGACGAACGACGGCTTGCCGATCGCGGTGGCCGCCGCGATGTTCTCGATCGGGCAGGTCGCCGCGGCGGCAGGGCGGATCTTTTGGGGGTTCTTGAGCGATCTGGCATTCGGCGGGGATCGGACGATGCCGATCCTCCTCATCACGCTGACGATGGCGCTCGCTTCGTTCGCGATCGGGATGATCGCCCCGCATCACACGGAGGCCTTGTTCGTCGCGGTTGCCTTCCTCGGGATGAGCGCGTCGGGATGGAACGGACTGTACGCCGCGGCGATGGCGGAGCTCGGCGGGGCGTCGCGCGCCGGGACGGTCCTCGGCGTCGGCTTGACGGCGATCTTCGCCGCCGGGGCGATCGCACCGACGCTCTTCGGGGCGCTCGCCGACGCGCGCGGGCTTCATCTCGCTTGGGTCGCCGTTGCGATCATGGGCGTTTGCGGCGTCGTCCCTGCGCTGTTGGCCCGCCGGGCGATCGCGCTCCACCCGCATTGAAGGAGCTGCGG